>Ga0099364_10006699_pt1 | contig 16690 bp, 16 predicted proteins | sample TergutTh196P3_FD_73070 | JGI IMG/M metagenome (GOLD analysis project Ga0099364, IMG submission 73070) | Microcerotermes parvus P3 segment gut microbial communities from Pointe-Noire, Republic of the Congo - Th196 P3 | ecosystem: Host-associated > Arthropoda: Insects > Digestive system > Gut ... | reverse complement strand
ATGGGCGCATTGGGCGGCGGCAACGGAGGCTACGGAGGCAGCGGCGACGCGGGCGCATTATCCGTCGACGTCGTCGGCGCATATGATTATTTTGTCAGGGCAAAAGACATTTTTACCGCGCTCGGCGATGCGGAGGGCCGCATGCTGGCTTGCCTCCTGCTCGGCCATTGCCTGTTCGAGAGCTCGCAATATGGCGAAGCCGAAACGGCTTTCGCCGGCGCGCTGGGCGAGGCTGGCGGCGACAAGACGAAGCGGCTGTGTGGCAATGTCGCCATAGACGCGCTGTGCGGCCTGGGCTCGATCCGTGTCGCGCAGCAACGGTGCGACGAGGCCAATGCTTATTTTAGCAAGGCGCTCGATCTGTGCGCCGAAGAGCGCAATATGTCGAAGCAAGCCGGCGTCATGTACTGGCTCGGGCTGCTCGGGCAGATAAACAACAACAGCGCCGAGGCGCGCCGGATGCTCCTGGGTTCTGTGGAGATCGCCGCGCGGGACGCCGAGTACAGGACGGCCGCATCGGCCTCGAGGGCGCTTTCGCGCGGTTTTTTTGAATCGGGCCAATTTGATATGTACGAGTACTATTCCGATCTTGCGTCCCGTTACGTCAACGAGGCCGCAAAAGAGGAGGCCGGCAGCGAAATAAAGAACTTGAGATCGTACTATGTCAAAGAAAACGCGCGCATAATCGCCAACGCCGAGCAACACCTCAGGGAGAGCCTGCTGGAGCGCAATGTCCAACTGGAAGAGGCGAACTGGCAGCTCAACACCATATATAATATCGGCCAGTCCATTACGGCCCTGCTCGATATAGGCGAAGTGCTGAGGACGCTGTACACGGAACTGCGCGCGCTGATGCATCTGGACAGTTTTTTCATCGCATCGTACAACGACGAGAGCAATTTGCTGGAATACCAAATAATGTATGAAGACGGGCAGGAAGTGGATTTTTCCCGGGACGGGCGCAGGCAGGTCCCGGCGGGCGATTTGGCGTATTTGTGCGTATATAAAAACGATACGCTTGTAATAGAGGACGTCGCTTCGATGGAGCGCGGCGGCGGGGCATTGGGCGACAGGGGCGTGGCGCTGGGCGGCAGGCTCGGCGCTGCACTGGGCGGCATGACAGGTGGCGGGACGGCCGATGGCGGTAGCACGAACCGGGTGTTAAACGGCGGTGGCGCGAGCCACGCGTTAGACGTCGGGGACGCGAACCGGGCGCTGGGCGGCGAGGGCGCGGCTCGGGCGTTCGGATCCGCAGTGTATACCTGCCTCAGAACAAAAGGCAGGCTATTTGGGGTCCTATGCGTCCGCAGCAAAAAAACTCGCTCATATAACAATCATCAGGCAAAGCTGCTCGACGCGGTATCGTCCTATGTCTCGATAGCGCTGGACAACGCCACCATATACCAAAAACTTGACGAAGTCTCAAGAAAAGTGGCGGAGCTTGCGAACCACGATACGCTGACGGGCATACCCAACAGGCGGCTGTTAATGGAGCTCGTTCCCAAAGCGTATGCGAACGCCCTGCGGACGAACTCGAAAGTGGCCTTCCTTTTTATGGACCTTGACAATTTCAAGATCATAAACGACAAATACGGGCACCAGGCCGGGGACGAAGTGCTGAGGGTCTTTAAGGACCGCGTGCTGGGGCTGATCCGCTCCACCGACATATTTGCCAGGATGGGCGGCGACGAGTTCGTCGTCGTCATGACGGATTTGAAGATAAGCCTGAACGCCGGCACGCTGGCCAGGAAGATCATCAGGGAAACGGCCAAACCCATAATGATTGAAGGCGCCGACAACAATATTGGCGTCTCGATTGGGATTAGCATATATCCAGAGGACAGCAAGGACACGGATGTATTGATAGTGATGGCCGACGAAGCCATGTATCGCGTCAAGCGCGAATATAAAAACAATTTTACGTTTTTCAACGAGATAAACGATGAGCGCTAATCAAAGTGAATCATTCAATACGGGCATTGTCACCGCGTGGCAGATGCCGCACCCCCCGGTCGTCGTGCCGGAGGTGGGGAGGGGCAGGGAAGCCGAGGTCGGCGCCACGCTTGCTGCCATGCGGGCGGCTTCGGAGGGCATCGTCGACAGCGGCGCCAGCTCTATTGTTATTATATCGCCGCATGTCGAGGCGGCAGGCGGTGGGAAAACGGTGGCGATCAATGGCGCGGACACGCTGAAGGGCGATCTGGGCCGTTTCGGCGCGAAGGGCGCCTCCGTCTCGTTTCAGGGCGATGGCGATCTGGCCCGCAGTATTTGCGACGAGGCGAACAGGTCCGGCATCAGCGCTGCCCTTGTGCGCGGAAAATACCGGGGCGGGCCGCCGGTGGGCGGCGCAATCGGCGGCGTTGCCGCTTTCGGCATAGGGCTTGATCACGGGACGGTGGTACCGCTGTATTTTGTCGACGAGGCCATAAAAAAGCGCGGCGCGGCCTATCCTACGCTGGTCGTCATCTCCGTCGCGTATCTTGGCAACGCGGACCTGTATGAGTTCGGCGCCTGCATCGCGCGGGCCGCCGGCAAGTCCGGCAAAAGCGTTGCGCTTATCACTAGCGGCGATCTTTCGCACAAGCTCACGGTAGACGGGCCATATGGCTTTGATCCCGCCGGCCCCGAGTTTGACCGCTACATAGTGGACTGCATGGCGAGGAGGGACGTACAGAAGCTGCTCGGCACTGACGAGATAACGCTCGAACGGGCGGCGCAGTGCGGGTTCTTCGGCCTGGTCATGCTGTACGGCGCGCTCAATGAAATAAAAGCAAGCGGCGAGCCACGCATACTGTCATACGAAGGCGTCCTGGGGGTAGGCTACGCCATCGCCAGGCTATTATAAACGCCGCGCGACGCGCGGTGCGCGTGCACCATACACCCAACATCAAATATAAAGGGGCATATATGTCTGACCATACTATCAATGGGCGCAGCCCCCATGTGGAACTGGCCAAGGCAGCCATTCGCGCCTATGTTGAAAGGGGCGAAAAGGTTGCCGTGACGCCGGGGGGCGTGCTGTCGTCCGAAGGGAGCGGCGCGGCTGGGCAGGCGCTCGATTTCTCCGAGCTGCTTGCGGAGCGCGCGGGCGCTTTCGTTTCCATAAAAAAGCATGGCGCGCTCCGGGGGTGCATCGGCACGATATCGCCCGTCATGGACAGCCTGGCCGGGGAGATTGTGGAAAACGCGATAAGCGCATGCAGCCGCGACCCCCGGTTCGATCCCGTGGCGCCTGGCGAGCTTGGCGATTTGACAGTCAGCGTCGACGTGCTTATGGCGCCGGAGCCGTTAGGCTCGCCGGCGGAGCTGGACGTCGTGCGCTACGGCGTAATTGTGAGCCGGGGCTATCGGCGCGGGCTGCTGCTGCCGAACCTGGAGGGCGTCGACAGCGTCGAGGAGCAGCTCCGCATAGCGCTCTCGAAGGCTGGCATAAGGCCGTCCGAGCAGTACTCCATGGAGCGTTTCGAGGTCGTCCGCCACGAACGTGGCGGGCATATGGGCGAAAATGCCCGATAGGCCCCGGGGCGAGGGGCAGGCGCGGCGCCACAATTTCCGCGAAGCCATGCATTACAGCAAGGCAGAGGGCGGCGGGGCGGTTTGCTTGCTCTGTCCCAGGGGCTGCTCCATCGGGCCCGGCGGGACGGGCGCGTGCCTGGCCAGGCGCAACATAGACGGTGCGCTGTACTCGCTCAACTACGGCAAAATATCCTCCATCAATCTCGATCCAATCGAAAAAAAGCCGCTGAGGCGGTTCTATCCGGGCGCCATGATATTGTCTGCAGGGAGCTTCGGGTGCAATTTTACCTGCCCCTTTTGCCAGAACCACAGTATTTCGCGCAGCGTGCCGCAAACGCGAGCCATGCCCCCGCAAGAGCTGGTACGCCTGGCGCTCGCGTCCCGGGTCGACGGCAACGTCGGGATCGCATATACATACAACGAGCCAATCATCTGGTACGAGCATGTCCTGGAAACGGCCGGGCGCGCGTATGCCGAAGGCCTTAAAAACGTCCTGGTCACCAACGGCTATATAGAGCCGGAGCCGCTGCGCGAGCTGCTGCCGTTCGTCGCCGCGATGAACGTCGACCTAAAAGGTGATCGCACGTTTTACTCCGGTGTGTGCGGCGGCGTCGATCAGGGCGCTGTGATGCGCACAATTCAAGCAGCGCACGCCGCCGGCTGCCACGTAGAGGTCACGCACCTGCTGGTCACGGGCCACAACGACAGCCCCGCCGCCGTAGACAGCATAGCCCGCCAAATAGCGTCCGTCTCCCGCGACATCCCTTTGCACCTGTCGCGCTTTTTCCCAAGGTACCATATGCAGGACGCTCCGCCTACCGGCGCCGCGTTCATGCGCGACGCGGTCGCCATAGCCAAGTCCAGCCTGGAATATGTCTACCCCGGCAACATATGACAAGCAACATATGACCAAGCAACATATGACCAAGCAACATATGACCAAGCGCTCCTGCGCCTGCCTCTGCGCCACAGAGTGTCGCGGGGCGCCGCCCCTATGCCGCTTCTACGCCCCCTTGACACGCGTTTCTATTTATAATAATTTATATATTAATTTTATTAACGATTGTAAAAGCTGGTATTGTACGGGCGAATGCTGTTCGCCGCTACAACATTTTTGCATATGTGGGAAATTGGCTGCCCATATGTGGGACGCACATTGTGTATCCGCGACTTTTACAATAGCCTAATACTAATTTTATTTTTGGAGGTGCAGTCATGCCATATCTGCAGTTAAATACGTCCGTGCGATTGAGCGATACGGAAAAGCACGATCTGTGCGAGGAAATCGGCAAGATTATGCCGGCGATCCCGGGGAAGACGCGCCAGAACACGATGATGTACATCAACGACGGCTGTTATATGGAGATGGGGGACGCGGCCAACCCGATGCTCAACCTGGAGGTCAGGCTGCTGGGCAACGAGAGCGACGACATCAAAAAGGACTATATTGGAAAGATAACCAAGCTTTTTGAAGACAAGCTTAAGGTGCAGCCCAGCTATATGTACATAAATTTGATCCCGTACGACGACTGGGGCGTAAACGGCTCTCTGATGATCGCAAAAAAATAGCGAGGCAAAAATGAAAGTTATCCGAGTGTCGCAATTTGGCGATCCTGACGTGCTGCGTCTGGTCGACGCGCCCGTGCCTGAGCCCGGCGCGGGGGAGGTCAGGGTCAGGCTGTATGCCGTCGGGGTCAACCCGGTGGAAACATATATACGCTCCGGCAATTACGCGGCCGGCCTACCGGCGCTGCCCTACACGCCCGGTACGGATGGCGCCGGCATTGTAGACGCCGTCGGCTCGGCTGTGCCCGGCGGCGGGGGCAGCGCCCTCAAAGTGGGCGACAGGGTGTACGTGGCGGGCGCCGTGGCAAAGCGCATAACGGGAACATATGCCGAGTATGTCGCATGCGATGCCGGAGCCGTGTTCCGGCTGCCTGCGCACGTGCCGTTCGAGCAGGGCGCCGGGCTTGGCACGCCCGGGCTGACGGCTTGCCAGGCGCTGTTTCGCCGCGCCCGCCTGGCGCCCGGCGAAACGGCGCTGATACACGGCGCGAGCGGGGGCGTCGGGAGCCTTGCCGTGCAGCTCGCCAAGGCGCGCGGCGCGGTGGTGTACGGGACAGCGGGCAGCGCGGAGGGGCTTAGCATGCTAAAGGAGCTGGGGGCCGACCGCGCGTTCGACCACAGCCAGGGCGGCTACGAAGCCGAAATCCTCTCCGCGACCGGCGGGCGCGGCGTCGATGCGATAATAGAGATGCTGGCCAACATTAACCTGGAAAAAGACCTCGAAATGGTCGCCACACGTGGGCGCATAGCCATCGTCGGCAACAGGGGCAACCTGGACTTCAACCCGAGGCTGGTGATGTTAAAAGACGCCGATGTGCTGGGCGTCATGCTAAAGAACATGCTGCCGGGCGAGCTGTCCGCAAACGTCAGCGCGCTCAACGACGCTGTCGGCAATGGCGTCCGCGTCAGGATAGCCGCCGAGTACCCGCTGGACGACGCGGCCGGGGCGCATGCCTCCATAATGTCGGGCAGCGGCAAAACCGGCAAGATAATATTGCGCATCGCGTAATAGCCGCAGCTGGGCGACTACCTACCGGCTACCTACCGGCTGCCGTTTGTTTCTATCGCTTTTTTCGATCGCCGGGGGCGGGTTGACAATTAGGCGTTTTTTTGATATCATTTTTGCGACAACAAAGCAGAGGGTCTTCTTCTCACCTGTGGCGGCGCCCTTGCCGCCGGGTCAATATCTGGTCATCTGGCGGCATTTTTGCGGCGCGGCTAAAAGCTGCGCGTGGCGTCCCGTCGGTTTTCCGGTGTTGAATAGCGGGTGGAAACAGCCGCTTTTTTGTTGCCCGTAATATGCAGTCGGAAAATATTATGCGCGGGGGTGTTAAGCATAGCCAGAAATGAAGTTATGATCAATGATGACATCAGAGACGCGGAAATCAGGCTAATCGACACAGACGGGACCCAGCTCGGCATCATGCCGTCCAAGGACGCGCTGGGGATCGCGAACGGGAAAAATCTTGACCTGGTCAAGATCGCCCCGCTGGCCAAGCCGCCTGTCTGTAAAATCATGGATTACGGCAAACATATGTTCGAACTGTCCAAAAAGGAGAAGGAGGCCAGGCGCAACCAAAAGACCGTTACCGAAAAGGAGATCAGGCTCAACCTCGCCATTGAGGAGCATGATTTCATTTTCAAGGTCAAAAACGCTTCCAAGTTCCTAAAGGACGGGGACAAAGTGAGGGTGAGCGTGCGCTTTCGCGGCAGGGAGATGAACTATACGTCGCAGGGCGCCGAAATGCTCAAAAGGTTCGCGGAAATCGTCAGCGAGTTCGGCTCGATTGAGCGCGCGCCAAAGATGGAAGGCCGTAGCATGTCCATGATTATCAACACAAAGGCACAAGCGTCAAAGTGATCATATTTCATTCGTAAGATCGTGCGTATTGTACAGCAAAAGTAAGCGCAATAATCTATAAATCGCAGAAAGGGTCGGGCCGCGCTGCGCCGACGCCGCGTCTATTAGCTGCGGCTGCGCGCGCGTGGTTCGCGCATGGTATGTTGTATGCCAAAATTACGATCGCACAGCGCTTCAAAAAAGCGCTTCGATTTCACGGGCACAGGAAAGGTCAAGCGCAACAAGGCGTTCAAGAGCCACTTGCTGTCTGGGAAATCGCCAAAAAGGAAAAGGGTGCTGCGAAAGTCATCGATTGCGTCCAGCGCCAATGCCGGCATTATACGCAAAATGATACCGTATAAATAACGCTATTTGACCGCAGCCGGCGGTTTTGCATCACATATTTTCTTTAGGGGGTGTTTATATGGCAAGGGTAAAAGGGGCGTTACGGACGCGCAAGCGCCATAAAAGGGTCATAAAGCTGGCCAAGGGCTATTGGGGCAGCAGCAGCAGGCATTTTCGCGCGGCGAACCAGGCCGTCATGCGCGCGCTGGTTTTTGCATACCGCGACAGGAGGGCCAAAAAGAGGGACTTTAGGAAACTGTGGATCACAAGGATCAATGCTGCGGCGCGTCTGAACGGGATGTCATACAGTAAATTCATCAACGGCTTAAAAACGGCCGGCATCGAGCTAAACAGAAAAGTCCTCGCCGACATGGCAGTCAACGACGCGGCGGGGTTCACGCAGCTTGTGGATCACGTAAAAGTAAGCCTTGGCAAAGCCTAGCCGAAACGCTTGCAAATGGCCGCACGCATCGGGCTTTATGCAAATTGTTAGATCGGGCTTTATACTAGCAGTAAGATCGGGCCTTATGCAAACTGTGATATAGATCGACGCCCATTTTGGTATAGATCGATGCCCATGGATATCATAACGAGCCGCCATAATGCGACGGTAAAAAAAATACGCGAACTCAAAAAGCGGGCCGCGAGGGACATGCTCGGACTCGCTTTTGTTGAGGGTAAAAGGCTTGTGAACGAAGCGCTGCGCGGCCCGGCGAGGGCTGGCGGCGGCACGGGCTGCGGAGGGACGGCAGTGCGTTCACTGTGCGTTTCCGAGGGCTTTTACCGGGGAGACGGGTTTGGCGCGATAAAAAAGATAGCCGATGAATACGGCATAGAGCTCTCAATACTGGCCGATCGGGTCTTTGACGCTGTGTCCGGCACGTTGCAGCCGCAAGGGTTGCTGGCTGTCATTGAGATGTACGCCTACACCATAAACGACTTGACGAAAAATACGGGCGAGCCGAGCCGCATACTGATGCTGGACCGCGTCCGGGATCCAGGCAATGCCGGCGCGATGCTGCGCACGGCGGAGGCGGCGGGCTTTTCCGGGGCAGTCTTTTCGGAAGGCGCCGTCGACATTTACGAACCAAAGACAATGCGCGCGACTATGGGGGCGGTCTTCCGCGTCCCTTTTTTGCGCGGCGCGGACCTCTATGAAACAGTAAAAAGCCTCAGGGAGGCGGGATACCGCATTTATGCGTCCGCCGCCACAGAGTCCGACGGGGACAAAAAGGGAGGCGCCGGCCCCCGGGGCAGCGCTGTCGACTGCTTTGGCGCCGAGCTCAGCGGCGGCGACATCGCCCTTATCATAGGCGGCGAGGCGTTCGGAATCGACGAGCGGCTCCTGGATATATGCGACGCGACGCTGTCGATACCCATGGGCGGGGAAGCTGAATCGCTGAACGCCGGCGTCGCCGCCGGTATATTGATGTACGAATTTGCCCGCCGCGACAGGGCCGGAACTGATAATAACCAATTTAGCATTTGATGTGATGCGGAGGATCCTATGGTTACGATTGTGCTTGCGGCGGGCTACGCGACGAGGCTGTACCCGATAACGCTGGAAACGCCGAAAGCTCTGCTGAAAATCGGAAATAAGACCATGCTTGACCATATAATGGATAAAATAGACGAGTTGGGCAATGTGGCGCAAACGGTGATAGTCAGCAACGATAAGTTCTACAACAGCTTTGTACAATGGAAGGACGGGCGCGAGGGCACTGGCCGTACGGGCGTGGGTGTTGGCACAGGCGTTGGCGAGGGCGCTGGCCGTACGGGCGAGGGCGTTGGCACGGGTGTTGGCGCGGGCGTTGGCGCAGATGGGCGCGGCGCGGGTATCACGGTATTAAACGACGGGACGGTTTCGGAGCAGACGCGCCTCGGAGCGATCGGAGACATCCGCTTCGCCATTGAGGCTCTGTCCATCGACGACGAGGTCATGGTCGTCGCCGGCGACAACTTTTTCACATTTCGCCTGACGGATTTTTACGACTTCTACAGGCGCGCGGATGCGGATTGCGTCGTCGTAAAAAAAATAGCGGACCGGGAGGCTCTGAAAGGGCTGGGCGTGGCCGTCATAGGGCCGGGTAACCAGGTGCTGGACTTTGAGGAAAAACCGGCGGCGCCAAAATCGGATTATGCCGTATACGCGTCATACTTATACAAAAAGGAGACGCTGCCGCTTTTTTCGGCCTATCTGGACGCGGGCAATCCCAAAGACGCGCCGGGGAATTTCCCTGCATGGCTGTGCAAAAGGAAGCGCGTCGCCGCGTACGCTTTCGATGGCGAATGTTACGATGTGGGCACCCCGGAGGCGTATAGGGACATATGCGCCATGTACGCATAGCAGCAAGGCCGCAAGGCAGAAATGCAAATCTTGGCGCATTTGTGCGCGTAGGCCAGGCGCATAGCCGCATAGCCGCAAGGCCGATAGGCGTAATTTTTCCTTGATTCTTACTATAAGCTGTGTTATGCTGATTAACGCCGCACAGCGCGGCAAAACACACGCCGTCCGATCCCCCAGGCGTTGCCCGGATAAGGCTCGACAGACGCCCGGGCCCCGGGGGGAGCAGAAGGCGGCGGCGGATAAAACAGGAGGGTTTTAATGGCAGTCATATCTATGAAGCAACTATTAGAGGCAGGCGTTCACTTTGGTCACCAGACGAGGCGCTGGAACCCCAAAATGGCCGAGTACATTTTTACCGAGCGCAACGGCATCTATATCATCGATTTACAAAAAACAGTCAAGAAAATCGACGAGGCCTATTACTTTTTGCGCGACGTCATATCGGGTGGCGACGATCTGCTCTTTGTCGGAACGAAAAAGCAGGCGCAGGACTCCATACGCGAGGAGGCGGAGCGCTGCGGGCAGTATTATGTCAACATGCGCTGGCTAGGCGGCATGCTGACGAACTTCAAGACGATACGCCGCAGAGTCGATCGCTTAAACCAGCTTTTGGAAATGGAGGCGTCGGGCGTTTTTGACGTGCTGCCAAAAAAGGAAGTCATCAAGCTCCGTTCAGAAATGGACAAGCTGTTTAAATACCTGGGCGGGATCAAGGACATGAGGAGGCTGCCGGGCGCCATTTTTGTGGTCGATCCGCGCAAGGAGCATATTGCCATCCTTGAGGCGCGGAAGCTGGGCATCCCGATCCTCGCTATTGTGGATACGAACTGCGATCCGGACGAAGTGGACTATGTCATACCCGGCAACGACGACGCCATCCGCGCGGTAAAGCTTATCGCGTCAAAAATGGCCGATTGCGTCATCGAGGTGCGCCAGGGCGAGCAGGCCGACGTCGGGCCCGGCGAGGCCATGCCGGCCATCGATGGCGACGACAGGGACTATCCGCCGAGGGACCGGCCCCGCGATATGGGCAGGGAGCGTGATCGCGGCTTCCGCGACAGGGATCGCGAGCGGGGCGACGCCAGGCGGCGCCCTGCTATAGGACAGGCACAGCCCGAACGGGCGGAGGCTGCCGCGCCTGCGCCGGCGGCGCCAGTGGCGGCGCCGGTAGCCCAGGGCGACATTGCTTCGCCGGAATCAACAGAAGCGCCGGTAGCGCCGGAGGTTTCAGTCGCGCCGGATGCGCCGCAAGCCCTGGATACGCCGGACGTACAGGAAGCTACGGGCGCGACGGCGGCGCCGGACGTTTCCGAGGAGCCCAGTTCATTAGAAGCGGATGCTTCATCTGAAACGGTCGCTGCGTCAGAGGCGGTTGCCCCGGCAGAGGAACAAGAAGCGCCGGAAGCACAAAAATCACAAGGGATGATAGGATCGCCTGAAGAGACCACAGCTTCCGCAGCATTAGAAGAAACAACAGCTTCCGCAGCAACCGCAGCTTTCGCAGCGGGCGCACAGGCTGCGGCCGATATTGTCGACGCAATTGAAGACGCCGTCGCGGAGGAACAAGCATAGTCAATTTATAATGAAAGAGAGCATATGATATGTCTACAGCAGAATTGGTAAAACAGTTACGCGAGCGCACGGGCGCGGGCATGCTGGACTGTAAAAAAGCATTGGAAGCCAACAACGGCGACATTGAAAAAGCCATCGAGGACTTGAGGAAAAAAGGCCTGGCGCAAGTGGCCAAAAAGGCGGGCAGGATAGCCGCCGAAGGCGTCGTCGACGCGTATATTCACGGGAACGGCAGGATTGGCGTCCTCGTCGAGGTCAACATAGAGACGGACTTTGCCGCAAAGAACGAGGAATTCCGTTCCTTCGTCAAGGATATCGCGATGCAGGTGGCCGCGTCCAGGCCCGAGTATGTGGATCGCGACGACGTTCCGGCGGCGGTGCTGGACAAGGAGAGGGAGATCATCCGGGCGCAGTCCCTAAAAGAAGGGAAGCCGGACAACGTGGTGGAAAAAATGCTGGCAGGGCGCATCGAGAAGTACTATAAAGACGTGTGCCTGCTGGAGCAGCCGTGGATCAAGGACCCTTCCATGACCATCCGCCAGCTCTTGAACGAGCGCATAGCCAAAATCGGCGAAAACATCAACATCCGGCGTTTTGTAAGGTTTGAGCGTGGCGAGGGGCTTGCACGCAGGGAGGAAAACTTCGCCGATGAAGTAAATAAGCAAATCAATAAATAACCGGCGAGCGGGGGCATATAACGTATATGTCCCCCTTTTTTTGCTCGCCCGACGGAATATACGTAAGGAATCATTTGAAAATACATTATTTGCGAGGCGCTTGTGTTAAAGTATAAAAGGATATTGCTAAAACTCAGCGGGGAAGCGCTGGCCGGCGAGATGGGGGTGGGCATAGACCAAAAAGTGCTCGCCGACGTGTGCGCGGGCATAGCCGCGCTCTACCGCCTCGGCGCAAGGATTACCATAGTGAACGGCGGCGGGAACTTCTGGCGCGGCAGGAGCGGCAAGAACATGGATCGCACCAGGGCGGACCACATGGGCATGCTGGCGACTGTGATCAACGCGCTGGCGCTGCAGGACGCGCTGGAGACGCAAGGCGTCCCCACGCGCGTGCAGACGGCGATCGCGATGAGCCAGATCGCCGAGCCATATATCAGGGGCAGGGCGCTGCGGCACCTTGAAAAGGAGCGGATCGTGATATTTGCCTGCGGCACGGGCAACCCGTATTTCACCACCGACACGGCGGCGGCTTTGCGTGCGGCGGAGATAGACGCAGAGGTGATACTCAAGGCCACCGACGTCGACGGGGTCTACGACTCCGATCCGGCGCTCAACGCGGACGCCGTCCGCTTCACGCATTTGGATTATATGGAAGTCCTCAACAGGGGGCTCGGCGTGATGGACTCGACGGCGACGACGCTCTGCATGGACAACAAAATCCCCATTATTGTGTTCAGCATAAAAGATCCCGAAAACATCATACGCGTCGCCATGGGGCAGCCCGTAGGCACGCTGGTAAGCTGACTGTATTACACATAGCGCATCTTAATGAGGGGGCAAAATTTTATGAATGTGTTAAAGACCGAGCCGGAGGTCCGCATAAAGCCGTTTAGCGACGTGTATATCGGCACGGGCAACGGCAAGCTAAAAATCGCCATTAAGAGGGGGCTCGACGCCCTGGGGGGCATCGAAAAAATCGTCCTGCCCGGCCAGAGCGTCCTGTTCAAGCCGAACCTGGTCAACGGCGTGGACCCGATCACCGGCGGCAACTCCGACCCCCGCTTCTGCGAAGCCATATTGGAGCTGATCAACGAATATTGCAAGCCCGGCGCCATATATGTCGGGGAGAACACGGAGTCGGGCAATGTTACCATGGAGGCCTTCACCCGCTACGGCTATGTCGAGATGTGCAAACGCCAGGGCGCCACGCTGGTGGACTTCACCAACACGGAGCGGGTGGACGTCCCGGTGCCGGGCGCGATGTACGCCGAGGTCATATCCCTGCCTAAACTCCTCATGGACGTAGACGTGTTCATATCCCAGCCTATGATGAAAAACCACGACACCGTCTGCATTACGGCAGCTATCAAGAACAGTTTCGGGCTGGTGACGGACGACTCGCGCAGGCAGGCTCACAGGGACAATGCGGTTGAGCAGTACCTTGTCGACATCGCCCGCGCCCGCAAGCCCGATTTTTCTATCGTCGACGGCCGCATCGGCATGGAGGGCATCGCCGGAGGCAGCCATTTTGAGCATTCGCGCTTCGCCAACCGCATAGTGATGGGCCGCGACCCGGTCGCGGTCGACGTAGTGTGCGCCCACATCATGGACCAGAACCCTCGCGTGCGCTATTTGCAATGGGCGGACGAATACAGCCTGGGCAACAACAACCTCGACTATATCAACATCCACGGCATGCCGCTGGACGAGGCCGTCGCCCCGTTCATGTCGCCCGCAGGACAGTTGGAAGAGCAGACGGAAGGCAAATTCCGCCTGCACGATCTGGGCTCGTGCTCCCGCTGCCGCGCGGTGGCGCAGGGGACGCTGCACCGGTTCCGCAACCCCGAAAGCCTGTTGAAGCGCGTCGATATCGTATACGGGCCGGGGCATTGGGACGTGCCGGCGGAGGAGCGCTTCGACGAGTGCCTGCTGGTCGGCGACTGCATCCGCGAGGAGTACCGCTCGGCCGGCGCATGGATACCCGGCTGCCCCATGGCGCGGGACGACTACTTCGCGGCGCTCAACGCGATGGACATAGTCTGCTCGCGCTGCGAGCAAACGGTCCTCAGCTTCATAGAGAGGCACACGCCCGAGGAGCTGGCTTTTGTGCGTATACTGGCGTCGAACAAAACCGTTTTCAAGGGTGACGCCAACCAGGCCGGGGTCACCGATTTCTTGATGACCGTGGGCGACTGCCAGAAGCGCTATTCGGTTTTCCACATAATGCGCGGCAGGGACGAGCTGGTGCAGCTGGGCCTGTCCGGCGAGGTGGAGTCCGATTTCTTTGTCGTACACATCCCGGGGCACAACCCGGACATTGACAAATTGGAAGCGGCGCTTGCGGAGCTGAAGGCGCGGGACGCAAAATGGAAGGCTATGCGCAGTCCGCTTTGATGTGATAAAATAACGGATGCGAAAGGGGATGATGAAATGCCTGACGAACTGTACGAACCATATGAGACGAAAATGGGCAAAACGATATCGGTGCTCAGGGACGAGTTCAGGGCCATACGTGCGGGCAGGGCGAACCCGGCGCTGCTCGACAAAATCACCGTCGACTACTATGGCTCGCAGACCCCGATTAACCAACTGGGCAACATTTCCGTGCCAGAGGCCCGGATGATAGTGATCCAACCGTGGGAGGCCAACCTGTTAAAGGAAATGGAAAAGGCCATACAAAAGTCCGATATCGGGATTAACCCCAACAACGACGGCAAGGTCATCCGTCTGGCGTTCCCGGTACTCAACGAGGAGCGCAGGAAGGATCTTATTAAGCAGATCAAAAAACTGTCCGAGGATTCCAAAGTCGCCATCCGTTCCATACGGCGCGACGCCGTCGACAACTTCAAAAAGCAGAGGAAGTCCGGGGACATGACCGAAGACGATCTAAAGGACGCGGAAAAAGAGATACAGTCCATTACCGAGCGATTTGTCGCGGACGTGGACAAGGTGATGGCGGAAAAAGAAAAAGAGATAATGGAGATATAGGTTATCTATAACAGTGAAAACGGCGCAAGCGGCGCCTACATAGGAAATGACGCGTGTGGCAAAGCGCTGCGCGCAGCGCGGGGCGGGGCGCAGGATGGAGTATTAAGCGGGACCCTGGTGGCACAAGGCGGGGCGTCGGCGCGGTGTACCGCGCCTGATGTCGGCGCGTTTTTTTTTGAGGACGCCGCGACCGAGCTGGCCCGTACCGGCTGCCTAATAGGCCGCATCGAGTTTACCGCGCAGCCAAGACAGGCGGCGGAGGCGGCGGCGATGGGCGAAGCGTTCGAGCGGGCGATGCAAACATCGCCTCCGGCGCGAACATCGCCGGGGGCGCGAACATCGCCGGGGGCGATGGGGGCCCAAATTATTATCCCCGCGGGGCAGTACCGCGTCATACGGTGCGCCGTGAGCGGCTACGACCCGTCGGGCAGCCCCATATGCGACTTGCTGTTGACACGGCAAGCCGGCGTCCGGGAAGGCGAAACTGGCGTCCGGGAAGTCGAAGCCGGCGTCCGGGAAGTCGAAGCCGGCGTCCGGGAAGGCCAGGTGGGCGGCTGATGAGCGAACTGATCGGCGCCGCTGTACCGGTGCACATAGCCATAATAATGGACGGAAACGGGCGATGGGCCACGCGGCGCGGACTCCCGAGGACGCTGGGGCACCGCGAGGGCGCCGAGACGCTAAAGCGCGTGGCCCGCTATTGTAAGGACATTGGGGTGGGGTATCTGACGGTGTACGCCTTTTCCACGGAGAACTGGAAAAGGCCGGGGGACGAGGTCTCGGGGATCATCCGCCTGCTCCGCCATTATATAAACACGTTCGAAAGCGATCCCGAACGCGACAGGATACGCGTCAATTTCATTGGCGACATTGAGACGCTGAACGCGGACGTCCAAAGGGACTTCCGCTCGATTTCGGAGCGCACGAGGGGCAACCGCGACGCCATCAACCTGACGATTGCGTTCAACTATGGCGCCAGGGACGAGATCGTGCGCGCCGCCAGGAAAGCGGCGGCCCTGGCCGCGCAGGGCGAACTTGTGCCGGAGCAGCTCGACGAGGCCATGCTGTCCGGGCTGCTGGACACGCGCGCTATGCCCGACCCCGATCTGCTCATCAGGGCCGGCGCGGAGTCGCGGATCAGTAATTTCATGCTGTGGCAGTTGGCATATACGGAGCTGTATTTCACGGACACGCTGTGGCCCGATTTTCGCGACGCCGACATCGACGCGGCCGTCGCGGCATACGCCGCGCGGCAGAGGCGCTTTGGCGGGCTCTCGACGGGGAGGGGTGGTGGCTCTTGAGGCGCAGGGTGGTCAGCGGCATCGTCGTGTCAGCCCTAGTATTTTTGATCATTTTCACCCGCAGGGAGATTTTCGACGCCGCTTGCGCGCTGCTGGCGGCGCTGGCCGTTTTCGAGGTGTTTGAAGCGTTTCGCGCCAAGGGCTTTCGGCCCGTGTATTTTGCGGGCTACACCGCCTGCGTCAGCTTACTGCTCGGGTCTGTCGAATATTGGGACAGGCGCATATGGCAGTGGCTGCTTGGCATCATCCTCTTTGTTGACATCCGCCTCTTGATGTATCTTTCTCTTCTCCTGTTGTTTATATTCCTGATTTTCCGCCGGGACAAGTACACGGTCAGCGATCTGTCCGTTACGATACTCGGCGCTTTTTATATTTGCTTCCTGTTTTGGTACATGATTATGACGCGGAACCTGTATAAAGGCGAGTACGCCGTGATGTTCATCGTGCTCGGCGCGGTAGCCACCGATACGGGGGCGTTTTTCATTGGCACGTACTTGGGCAAACACAAGCTCATCCCTGACGTCAGCGCGAATAAGAC
>Ga0099364_10006698_pt1 | contig 16693 bp, 9 predicted proteins | sample TergutTh196P3_FD_73070 | JGI IMG/M metagenome (GOLD analysis project Ga0099364, IMG submission 73070) | Microcerotermes parvus P3 segment gut microbial communities from Pointe-Noire, Republic of the Congo - Th196 P3 | ecosystem: Host-associated > Arthropoda: Insects > Digestive system > Gut ... | reverse complement strand
AGGGGGCGAAAGCAGCGGAAATAACCGAACCCCTCAAAGCCGAAACCCCGACCGAAGGGGCGGCGTTGATGAACACCCTCAAACAGTCAGCGGAGGAAATTATAATCAAAGAGCTGATATCCCCCTACCCCCCGCCCCCGCCGATAACGGCGGGGATTTTTTCCAAAAAAACACCGATATTTCAGAGGACGAAATTGCCGAACACGGCGAGTATTCATTCAAAGTCGGGGACGTAATCGAACTTGAAACAGGCGTTTTTGAAGTTTCGAGTGTCGGTGATATTATTGAAATCACCGACACCACAACAAACGATGTTATCAGCGTAACCGAGGACGAATTATACGAAAACGGTTTTACCGTTCTTGATGAAGCAAGCGTTATAATTCAAGAAATTCCCGAAACTCCCGAAAATGACACCGCCGATTGTGTTCTGAAAATCGGTGACATTATCGAAACGGACGCGGGAATTTTTGAGGTCACAGGGATTGACGGTGATATAGTCGAATTACAAGACACCGCCACCGATGAGCGGGACACGGTTCACGGTGACGAACTACGGAGCGGTGGTTTTGAGGTCATTCAAAAAGCCCCCGAACCCCGTCAAACGCCCGAAAAGCCCGAAACACCGCAAGCTACCCCCGCTCCGTCTGCCCCCACATCAGAGTACGACATAGACCCTCTTTCCCTCATTGGCAAGCATTATGACATTGGCGGTCGTGAGTTTGTTGTCGAGAGTGTCAGCACCGAAGCCAACGCAGTCAGCTTTATGGACGTTATTTCATTTAATAACGGACTCCCATTGTTCCGTCAAGAAACGATTGACTTTTTATTGTTTCTTGAACGAGAGGAACGGCAGGGAAAATTAGAACCCGATATTACCGATTTAACTCTTGGCTTATTCACCAAAAATGAACCCGAACCCATAGCACAGAATTTCAAAATCACAGATTTTTATTTTGCAGACGTTGGAGCGAAAACAAAGTTTGATAATAATATCAAAGCTATAAAATTGCTCAAAGAAATTGAGGGCGATTTTGAACGCTTGCCCACGCCCGAAGAACAAGAAATACTTGCAAAGTATGTCGGTTGGGGTGGTTTGTCCGAAGCGTTCAACGATAAAAACCCACGTTGGGAGAACGAATATGCCATACTCAAAGATACCTTTTCGGAATTTGAGTTTGAGAGTGCAAAAGAGTCTACCTTGAACGCCCACTACACAAGCCCTACGGTCATTCAAGCAATTTATGAGGGGCTTGAAAATATGGGTTTCAAGTCGGGGAACGTGTTAGAGCCGTCAATGGGTGTCGGTAACTTTTTCGGTATGCTTCCCGATTCTATGAGTAAATGCAAACTGCACGGCGTTGAATTAGACGATATTTCGGGCAGAATAGCAAAACAGCTATATCCAAACGCAAAAATCAAAGACGGAACAGGCTTTGAAGATACTGATTATTCCGATAATTTCTTTGATGTAGCCGTTGGCAACGTACCTTTCGGCGGCTACTCTGCCCCCGATAAACGCTACGATAAATTGAACTTGCCTATCCATGATTATTTCTTTGCAAAATCGCTTGACAAGGTGCGACCGGGCGGGGTTGTAGCGTTCGTGACTTCCAAAGGAACGCTTGATAAACAAAACTCAAAGTTTCGTAAATATCTTGCAGAACGTGCTGATTTAATTGGCGCGATTCGTTTACCTAATACAGCTTTCAAATCCAACGCAGGGACGGAAGTCACAAGCGATATTATCTTTCTTCAAAAACGTGACAGGGTAATCGAAGTCGAACCCGAATGGACGAAACTTGGTAAAACATCAGATGGTCTGCCCATAAACAAATACTTTGTTGACAACCCCGATATGGTGTTGGGAAATATCGTTGAGGGAAATAAACTGTATGGCGAAAAATCAAGTATTGATACTACTTGTATTCCGTTTGAGGGTACAGACTTGTCGGAGCAATTGAAAAGGGCAATCGCAAATATCAAGGGCGATATTCCCGAATATGACCGCACAGACGAAAAAATCATTGACAGTATTCCTGCCGATGAGTCGGTGCGGAATTTTTCTTTTACCGTTGTAGACGATAAATTGTTTTATCGTGAAAATTCCCGCATGAACCGTTTAGAGTTTCCGAAAAAGACAGACGAACGAATCAAAGCTATGGTAAAGTTGCGGGATTGTGTGCGTGAATTGATTGATTTGCAATTATACGAATACAGCGAAAGCGATATTGCCAGTCAACAAGTCAAGTTGAATATACTTTACGACAGTTTTTCAAAGAAACACGGACTTATAAATTCCTCTGCTAACCGCAATGCGTTCAAAGACGATAGCGGTTATTATTTGCTCTGTTCCCTTGAAGTTTTGAACGAGCAGGGCGAACTTGAACGCAAAGCCGATATGTTCACCAAACGCACAATTAAACAGCGAACTGTGATTACTTCTGTTGATACCGCAAGCGAAGCATTAGCGGTATCAATCGCCGAAAAAGCAAAGGTTGACCTTGATTTTATGAGCGAATTGTCGGGATTGCCAAAGGAACAAATAGTCGTTGATTTGCACGGCGTAATCTATCAACTTCCGTTTAGCGAAAGCTACGTCACCGCCGATGAATACTTGTCTGGGAACATTCGCGAGAAGTTAATCCACGCTTTGCAATTTCAAAATTCTCTCGAAACCCCCGCCGAATTTGCCGACAATGTAGAATCTCTTAAACAAGCCATGCCAAAGCCGCTTGAAGCAAGCGATATTGATATTCGTCTTGGTGTGAATTGGGTTGAACCCGCAATAATTAAAGATTTCATTTCCGAAACTTTGCAAACTGCCGAATCGGTTAAAAGTCAATTTCATGTGCGTTATTCAGAATACACAGGCGAATGGGGAATTGAGGGTAAAAACGCCGACTCCAACAACGCACTGGTATATACCACCTACGGCACGGCACGTAAAAACGCATATGCCCTTATTGAAGATTGTTTGAATCAGCGTGACACAAAAGTGTATGATAAAATCAAAGATAAAAGCGTACTCAACAAAGAGGAAACAATGCTTGCACAAGGCAAACAAGATACAATTAAGCAAGCGTTTAAGGAGTGGATTTTCAAAGACCCCGACCGTAGACAAGAACTTGTCGCAAAGTACAACGAGTTGTTCAATTCTTCCCGTCCCCGCGAATATGACGGAAAGCACATTGAGTTTGTGGGAATGAATCCCGAAATTAAAATGAATCCTCACCAAAGAAACGCAGTAGCCCACGCTTTGTACGGTGGGAATACGCTTTTTGCTCACTGTGTCGGTGCAGGAAAAACCTATGAAATGGTTGCGACTGCAATGGAAAGTAAGCGGTTGGGGCTGTGTAATAAATCATTAATTGTTGTTCCCAATCATATCAGCGAACAGTTTGGGAGCGACTTTCAAACGCTCTATCCCTCCGCAAATATACTTGTTGCAACAAAGAAAGATTTTGAAACTAAAAACCGCCGCCGTCTTTGTGCAAAAATTGCAACAGGCGATTACGATGCGGTTATAATCGGGCATAGTCAGCTTGAAAAAATTCCGATTTCACAGGAACGTCAAGAACGGTTAATCCGTAAACAAATCCGTCAAATTACAAACGGTATTGAGGAACTCAAAACCCAAAAGGGCGAAAAATTCAACGTCAAACAGCTTGAAAAAACAAAGAAAAATCTTCAAGCAAAATTAAAACGATTGACAGAATCGCCTAAACGTGATAATGTTGTCACGTTTGAGGAGTTAGGTATTGACAAGCTGTTTATTGATGAGGCGGATTTATTCAAAAATCTTTACTTGTATACGAAGATGCGTAATGTTGCGGGAGTTTCGCAGACCGAGGCACAAAAGTCCACAGACTTGTATTTGAAAACACAGTACCTTGACGAATTAACAGGCGGGAAAGGCACGATTTTTGCCACAGGAACGCCAATTTCTAACTCCATGACGGAAATGTACACCATGCAGAGGTATTTGCAATCAGACACACTCCGCAAGCAAAAATTAGAGCATTTTGACTGTTGGGCGGCGCAGTATGGGGAAACAATTACCGCAATGGAGCTTGCGCCCGAGGGAGGGGGCTATCGAGCGCGTACTCGCTTTGCAAAATTCTTCAATTTACCTGAATTAATGAATAATTTCAAAGAAGCGGCGGATATCAAGACTGCCGATATGCTCCCTGATTTGAAGACTCCGAAAGTGAATTTTCACAATGTTGCGGTTGAACCTACTCAGCACCAAAAAGACATGGTTGCGGATTTATCGGAACGTGCCGTAAAAGTCCAGCGAAAAGAGGTTGAACCCCATGTTGACAATATGCTCTGCATTACAAACGACGGGCGTAAAATAGGATTAGACCAACGCTTGCTGAACCCGCTTTTGCCGGACGAACCGGGGACAAAAGTCAACGCTTGCATTGACAATGTTCATCGAATTTGGAACGACACTGCCACCGATAAGTCAACGCAAATGATTTTTTGTGATTTTTCTACTCCGAAAAAGGACGGTAGTTTCAACGTCTATGACGATATTCGTGACAAATTAATTAAGCGTGGTATTCCGAAAAAGGAAATAGCCTTTATTCACGAATACGACAGTGAGGAAAAGAAAAAAGAGTTATTTGCAAAAGTCCGCAAAGGTGATGTGCGTGTTTTGCTCGGCAGTACGGCGAAAATGGGGGCGGGGACGAATGTTCAAGATAAGCTAATCGCCCTGCATGATTTAGACGCGCCTTGGCGACCTCGTGACCTCGAACAACGCAGTGGCAGAATCGTCAGACAGGGCAATTTGAATCCCCAAGTTGACATTTTCAGATACGTCACGGAGGGTACGTTTGATGCCTATTTGTGGCAAACCCTCGAATGTAAACAACGCTACATTTCGCAGATTATGACAAGTAAATCCCCTATTCGTTCTTGCGAAGATGTCGATGAAATTACTTTGTCATACGCAGAAATAAAGGCACTGTGTGCAGGTAATCCTCTAATCAAAGAAAAAATGGATTTAGAGGTTGATGTATCAAAGTTGCGTATGCTGAAAGCCAATCACCGCAATGAACAGTACCGCATTGAAGATAGGGTTTTGAAATTCTTCCCCGAATCAATCCGTGCGGTTGAAAAACGCATAGAGGGTTTTGAAAGCGATGTTGAACATTTGAAGTCTTTACCCGCTCTACCCACCGCCGCTGACGGAACGCCGTCCATAAAAATAGCTATTATGGGAACGGAATACACTGACAAAGAATCCGCGGGGAACGCTCTAATCCACGCTTGCAGCCAAATACGCACAGGCAATAAAAAACACGATATAGGCGAGTACAAGGGTTTTAATATGTCGGTAGAGTATGACAGCTTTAGTAAAGTTTTCGTGTTGGAATTAAAGCGTGATATGACCTACACCGCTAAAATCGGAACGGACGTAATGAGTAACATTACCCGAATTAATCAAGCCCTTGACACCGCTCCCCGCTACCTTGAAAGTGCTGTTAATAATCTTGGAACGCTTAAATCACAGCTTGCAACCGCAAAAGGCGAACTCGGTAAACCGTTTCCGAAAGAAACGGAACTTGAAACAAAAACAGCACGTCTTAATGAGTTGAATATTTTACTCAATCGCGACGAGGGCAAAGAGGAAGTGGCAACGATAAATAAAGCTGCCGATAAACCACTGTGCAAAATGTCAATCACCGAGCGGATTAAGAGGTATAAACAGAAAGAGTCTGCACCAAAAAAAGAACGTGACATTTCAAGGAACTTGAAAAAGGATAACGAAATATCATAACTTTGTCGCTCCGGCTGTTTGTTGTAAACAGTCGGGGCGATTATTTTTTACCCTCTTTTAAGTATACACTAAAACCGATTTTTTTCAATAGAAATTCAAGCAAAATAAAAAATTATTTTAAGGAGTTTACTGTTATGGCAACAAAGAAAAACCTTGAACGCCCCATACAAATGAAATTTTATGTTTCCGAGCGAGAGAGGGATTTTATTCAAAAGAAAATGAAGTTGGCGAAAATCAGAAATCAATCCGCATATATTCGCAAAATGTTATGTGACGGTTACATTCTCAACGTAGATTTTTCCGATTTTCGGGAACTATTCGCAAATATCGGTGGGGTTTCCCGCAACGTCAACCAAATCGCAAAACGCATTAATGCAACTCATAATGTCTACGCCGATGACGTAGCAGAACTAAAAGAAAGGCAAGACGAAATATGGCTGTTACTCAAATCCATGCAATCGAAACTACGCTTGTAAAAGCTATTGATTATATCAGTAACGCCGATAAGACAGACGAAAAATTGTTAATCAGCGGTTTCAATTGCACTCCCGAAATGGCGGCATATGAATTTGAATTTACCAAACGTGCTAATGATAAGCAAGGCGGTAAACTTGCTTATCATCTCATTCAATCTTTCAAGCCGGGCGAAGTTGAACACGCTGCCGCCCACGAAATCGGTAAACAATTAGCGGCTCTGCACCTCAAAGGTGAGTATGAATATATAATTGCCACTCACACCGACAAAGGGCATATACACAATCATATTATTTTCAATTCAGTTCCTATGTCGGGGAAAAATAAATACCGCTCCACCATGCCGAGTTATTATAAAATTCGTGAGTTTAGCGACAGGCTTTGCCACCAACACGGCTTATCGGTAGTCGAGCCGAGCGGTCATAAAGGTATGAGTTATAAGGAACATCTTGAAAATAAAAAGGGGACTTCTTGGAAGTCTGCCTTGCGTGAAGCGGTTGATAATTGTATTGTCAAAGCAAAAGATTGGGACGAGTTTATTCTGCTCATGCAAGCAGAGGAAATTGAAATCAAGCAAGGGAAACACATTGCTTTTCGAGCCGCCGGACAAAAACGGTTCACCCGCTCAAAAATGCTTGGCGTTCGTTACACCGAAGCCAATATCAAATCGCAGTTGTCGTGCGAAGTCAAGACTATCAAGACAACCCCCGCTGCTCTCGCTCCCGCAGTCAAGACCGAGCGTAAAAACATTTCTTTGCTCATTAATATTGAGAACAGTATCAAAGCGAAGCGGTCAGCGGGATATGCCCGTTGGGCGAAATCCCATAACCTCAAAATGGCGGCAATGACTATGAATTATCTTGCCGACAACAATTTGCTTGTCTATGATAATCTTTCCGCAAAGCACGATGAACTCAAAAATAATCGTGATACTGCCCTGTCCCGAATCAAAGAGGTTGAGAGCCGTATCAAAGACTTGAACGCTGTTATCAAAGACCTTGACACGTTCCGAAAAAATAAACCGATTGTTGAGAAACTTGACAAGGTTGTTTTCAAAGATAAATACAAGCGTGAGAATGAAACGGTGTTTATTCTTTTCAATGCGGCAAAGCAGTCATTGAAAACGCATTACCCCAACGGAAAATATCCGCTAATCAAAGACCTACGAGCCGCGGTTAGCGAACTCTACACCGAGAAAAACAAACTCTATCCCGAATACTATCAAGCCAAAGACGAACTCAAAACCCTATCCACGTACAAGTCAAACGTGGATTCGATTTTAGGGCATGACGAAAGAGAAGCCCGCGAAATGGAACGTACCGAGCGTAACAAAAACAAAAATAAAGATATTCTTGAATGAGCATTGCCCCCGCCCTCGATTGCAGTTGTGCAGTCGGGGGCGGGGCTTTTTGTATCGTGTTCAATGTTTCGTTTGGCGAAACCGAGAAAGGCGTAAGCCTTTCGATTGCAGGGGTTTGGGGAAGAAATTCCCCAACAAGCCAAAACCGCCGTGCGGGTTTGGGACGTGGTGGTACTACCATGTCATGCTTGCTATCCGCTCCCCTGCGGGGAGGGTAATCGGGGTTTTCAAGCCCGAAACTTCAACAGCACACGTATAGTTTCTATATGTTTTTTATTATTCTACAAGGATTCCCTGTTACAACAACCCCACTTGGCACGTCTTTCGTAACAACAGAACCCGCACCGATAACACTTTTATCGCCGATTGTAATGCCGGGTAAAATTATCGCCCCGCCCCCGACCCACACACTGTTACCGATATTGACAGGCTTTCCGTATTCCAAGAGTGTGTCACGGATTTCAGATTCGAGCGGGTGAGTTGCTGTATAGATGTGTACCCTCGGCGCAAAGAACACATTGTTACCAATATTCACTTCACACACATCAAGTATAACACAATCAAAATTTGCGTAAAAATCATTGCCAACTTTGATATTATAGCCATAATCACAGCGGAATATCGGTTCAATATAGTAATTCTTGCCTACTGCTCCGAATAACTCCCTAATGATTTCGGTACGGCGGTCATGCTCGTCCTCTTTGGTAGCGTTATACAAGCGGGTGAGTCTACGTGCGTTCTGTCGCTCGGCAGAAAGCGTGTGGTCGCTTGCCGTGTATAATTCCCCTGTAAGCATTTTTTGTTTTTCAGTCATATGGATTTCCCCTATACTTAATCACTTTCTGCGTTTGAATTGCTACGCACCCTATATTCTCTTGGTGTCATGCCACATTCATTTTGAAAAACTTGTGAAAAGTAACTATGATTTTGAAAACCGCAAGCCATAGCAATCTCTGTAATAGACATATTCGTCCCCCTCAACAACTCACCCGCTTTGCCTATGCGATACCGTGTCAGATAGGCAGTCGGCGTTTGTTTTATGTATTCGTTGAAAAGTTTACAACACTTACTCCTACAAACAGAACCGGCGGCGGCTATATCAACAAGTGTAATCTTTTCTGTATAGTTTTTCTGAATAAATCCGGTCATATTCCATACAGTCAACCATGCTTGTTCATCTATTTTTTGCGATGAAACGTGTTTAATGTTATCACTTATGCAAGCACAAAGAATTGCGGCTTGTGAAATAAGGCGAAGAGGATTTTTTGAATCAAGGTGCATTTCTTCGTATATAGAACGGACGGTTTCCAACGCTGTTTTTTGCCATTCGTTATCATTCGTGAGCAAAATGTAATCCTCGGTTTCAAATCCAAATTTAACGGTAAAGTATTCTTTACCGACATGAGTTTCCCCGCCAAGAAGCATTGGGTGAACAACAACGACAAGAAAAGAGCAGTCGAAATTATCATTAGAATAGCCGTAATGTAATCTCCTGCTGTTGACAAATATTCCCTCGCCTGCTTTTACGAGAATATGCTGTCCGTTTACAAAATAATCCATAACGCCGTCTAATACAAGTATAAATTCTAAGTCGGGATGCCAATGACAAGCGGCAGCGTACCTATCAAATTCACGTAACTCCCCGTAACGTGCATATAACAGGAATCCCGGTAGATTATAGTTTATCCGCTCGGACATATCAGAAAAAACTTCAAGTTTCATTAATCAACCTCTCTACGAAAAAATACGATTTTAACAGCCACCACTCGAAAGGCAGCCTTGAAACGTTGCCCATTTAATATTGTACGTGATTTTGAAACAAAAGTCAAGCGTTTTTCAACGATACGGCATAAAAATTTTCGGAGAGCTGTCATTCGTGTTCTTGAGCAGGTTTGAAATTAAATACGATTTTAACATTTCTGCATACGATTTTGAAAGAAAGTTTGAAGAATTAATGTTATAATGCGAATTATGAACGAAGGGACTATCGCAAATTTCGCAAATTCGCAAATCGCTGTATATATGAGGGGGAGCTATGAAGACTAATAAAAACTTATCAAAGCTAACGTCATGGTTTTTGATTTTCGCATTGTTGCTGAATATCGTACCGATTATTGATGTTACGCTGACCGTTGAGGCTAATGTCGGTCCGGGCGGAGCATTGCGCCCGTTCGGGCAAACGCTCAACCACGGCTACGCACAGACGAGGGTAATGCCGACTAACCGAACCCAAACGCAAATGAATCAAGACGTGGCAGACCAATTCAACAGACTTCTCTCGAGATTTATAGTTGACCCTACCCACAATACCAGCGGTCACAAGAACACTTTCCGCATGGCATTGAATCACGAAGCGGGTACGGGTCAAGTGGGTGATGACGGTGTTGCCGTATGCGAAGCACAGGGCTTTGGTATGGTTATGTTAGCTTATATGGCAGGGGCGGAGGATATGCTTGTACCGTCCGTGCCTACCAACTTAAACTCCCCACGAGTTCCGTTAAGACAACGATTGAGGGACAATCTTCCCGCAAGTCTGCGCAGCTCATTCGGTGCAGATGAAGTGACTATAAAGCATTATTTCGATGCTATGTTCCGTACTGTACAGGCATTCCCCGCCACCAACGAACCGGTAAATCAAGGAAGATACTTAATGTCGTGGCAAATAAGAGGACGTGAGGGTCCGTGGACAACGCAAGGCGTTTCAATGAGTTCGGCTACTGACGGTGCGTTGGATACGACTTATGCGCTATTACTTGCTGACAGGCAATGGGGCGGTGTCGCTCACGGCAAAACAAACACGAACGGCGGTAACGCAGTTGCCTCGGATTCAGAGTATCTGTATTGGGCGAAAGGGGGAATGCACCAACTTTGGTTAGGTCATGTAAACCACCGTAGCAACTTTGGTACCTCTCACGGTATGACTGTCGGGAACTGGACGCACCACACAGGGAACACTGCACGTATCTACCGCTCATCTGATGCTATGCTTACGCATTTCAGAGCGTTTGCCGAAGTTGGTAACACTGAAAACTGGAACAGGGTCATTGAAGCTACTAACACAGCTATAAATCAAGTAGCACACCCCACTACCGGTTTATTGCCGGACTTCATGTGGTACGGCACTAACAATCAATGGCGACCTTTGGGGCAATCTCCCTCGGACGGACTTAATCACTGGAATGAAGCGGGGGCGAATGATGCTCGTTATCATTGGAACGCCTGTCGTACACCTTGGCGTATAGCTATGGACGTTCTTCACAATGGCACAACCGTTCCGGTAAATTCAACTGTACAAAGAATAAATTCCTCTATGAACACCCGTGCAAGCGGAAATTTCAGCAGTATTCGTGGTGGTGATTTGGACGGAACATTTAACAGCAGTAGCGGCGGTTCTGCGTTTCAAGCCCCCTACTTGGTGACGGCGGCGGCTTACGGTCCGGCGAACTGGATGACGAATGGTTGGGATTGGGCGCGTGGCAGAACCGGTAATCCCGACAATTACGGTGATTACATTCACGTATTAAGCATGATTGCCGCTTCCGGTAACTGGTGGTGTCCGATTACTCCTGTTCAAGACCTCTGTGTTAGTGGGCATACACCCGGTGCGGCGGCAACTTGCGGAACTCCCCAAACTTGTACTGTGTGCTTTTATGAAATTGCTCCCGCAACAGGGAATCATACTCGCGGTGCGGCTAACTGCACAATATGCAGTGTATGCACGGTTACAGGATTGATAATGAACTGCGGTAGCAATCCTTGCCCTGCACATATTAACGGCAATGTGCTTTATGATATGCAATTGGATGCAGTGGCTTTATCAGACTTCACTTCCGTAAGCGGTCGTGCCGCTCATTCACTTCTTACGGCACGTAACAGTCCAATCCCTACAATCGGCTCAACTCCTGTGTCGGTAACAATTCCCGATTCAAGGGGCGGTTCATCGCAAGGTCTTGATATTAGAATCGCTCCGGTAGGGACAGTAGGCACTACCGACTACGGAACAGGGACTTTGTCCGGAAGAGCGGGACACTTAAACAATCAATATCCGGCAAGTAATGTCTATAAATTTGCTGTTACCGTTAGAATAACCGCCGGAACTGATGCAGGGCGGCAAACGCCACCTTATGATGTTTGGGTTAGACCCGCAATAGGCGGCACAGGCGATAATGTGGGTTCAACGTATTTGGCACGAAATCAAACCGTACAAAACGACACTGATGTCAATTTTGAATTTGAACTCACTGGTGCAGAACTCACCTCGCTTATTAGTCAAGGTGCAAATGTAATCCGAATCGGCGGAGCCTCTCGTAATAATTTGCAAGTGCGTTCATTGATTATCACCGAAAAGGTGGGTGGCGGAACAATTACCGCACCGACCGCCCCCCAAAATTTCACTGCAACACCGGGTAATGGGCAAGTCACACTTTCGTGGACCGCCCCTGCCAATAGCGGCGGTGGGACGATTACAGGCTATCAAGTATCGAGCAACGACGGACTTTCGTGGGTATCGGCTACAAGCAATACGAGTCACACATTTACAGGGCTTACAAACGGAACAAGTTACACATTCCAAGTTCGTGCAGTAAACAGTGCCGGAAACGGTGCGGTTATCTCGGCAACAGCGACACCTTTCGACGGATACATCCGTGTAACCGTTGTCAAAATTGAGGGGATAGATGTGATTGAAATAACCAATCTTACCACTGACAGAGTTATTTCCACTAAGGGTTTATTTCTTTCAGACGATGATGAGGATTTATTCAAGTGGCAAATGCCGTCATTTATTATGAGAGCGGGTGAATCTATTTTGATTCGTAGCACTGACGATAGCACAACCATTGTTTTGAAGAGGGCTACCACTAATTTTGATGTTGCGTTATCAGAGAGAGTGAGCTTAACGGATGCCCGCGGAAATGTCCTTAGTGAGTGGAATCGTTGAGGAAACCGCAGTAAGAGAGTGGGGACATTTATGATATGGAAAAACAAATAAGTTTTAACCGCTCATTAATTACACTTGTGATTCCTATTGCTCTGCAAAATTTAATCATAGCAACGGTCGGCATAGCAGATGTTGTAATGCTTGGTATGATAAGTCAATCTGCTATGTCCGCTGTATCTCTTGCGGGTCAAATAACTTTCGTAATGACATTGTTCTTCTTTGGAATATCCGCAGGAGCAAGCATACTTGCCGCCCAATATTGGGGAAAAAACAAATTATGTACAATCCAACGAGTATTAAGCATAGCGTGTATATTCTCGCTTTTAACGGCATTTGTGTTTTTTGTATCTTCAGCCTGTTTCCCCAATTCCTTAATGCGTATTTTCACAAAAGATGTAGAGCTAATAGTATACGGGGCAAAGTATCAACAGATAGTTTCTTTTTCATATCTTATTATGAGTTTGTCGCAAGTGTACCTTAGCGTGGCGAGAAGTATTGAGAAAGTACGCTTCAGTGCAATTGTAAGTTCAATGTGCCTTATTTTGAATATTGCATTAAATGCGGTGGTTATCTTTGTATTATATCCGGGTCAATCCGAAAAGGCAATTATGGGGGTAGCTACTTCGACTGTAATCGTCCGTTGTGTTGAATTTATATGCTGTGTTATTTTTTCAAAAAGGAAAGGTTATATTAAGTTCAAGTTGCCGAAAAGAGATAATATACAAAAACAACTTGTGCAAGATTATTTGCGATACACTTTGCCGATACAGGGAAATTATATAGTTTGGGGTGTTGCAACAGCGGCTACTGCCGCGATTATAGGTCATGTTGATTCAGATATGGTCGCTGCCAATTCAATTGTAAGTGTTGTAAGGAATTTAGCTATTGTTCTGTGTAGCGGAATCGCCACTGGCGGAAGCATACTCATAGGCAAGTATTTAGGTAGCGGCGATATACAATTTGCAAAAAAAGCCGGAAAGAAACTAAGCGTTTATGCGTTGATGTTCGGCGTAATAGCCGGAATATCCATTCTTTTAATTAACCCCTTTATTTCTGATATTGTTGACTTGAACGACAAGGCACAGGGGTATCTAAACAAAATGCTTTATATTTGTGCTTATTACTGTATCGGCAAATCATTAAATACTACTTTCATTGCCGGAATATTCCCTGCGGGGGGCGATTCCAAGTTTGGGTTTATTTGTGATACTGTGGTTATGTGGGGCATTGTTTTACCATTAAGTTTTTTATGTGCCTTTGTATGGCGTGCAGACCCAATGTTTTTGTATATGGTCATCTGCCTTGATGAGTTTATTAAACTGCCTGCCGCATTTTGGCGTTTTTGCCAGTATCGGTGGCTAAATAATATAACGAGAAATTTTTCTAAAACTGAAAAATTATTTTTGGAGGGGAAGTAATGAGAAAGTTTATTTCAATGATTTTGTTAGTTGCAATCATAATGATGAGTGTAACTTACATCGGAAGTTCAGCGAACGGCAATATTGATACTGCGGGAATTGTTTCAGTGCATGGGCAATTAAGAGTAGAGGGGGCAGACATAGTAGACCAACACGGAAATCCTTATCAACTCAAAGGTATGAGTTCTCACGGAATCTATTGGTTTCCGCAATTTATCAACAAAGGCGCAATAAAGGAATTAAGAGATAACTGGAACACTAATGTTTTTAGACTTGCTATGTATACGGGCGAAAGCGAGGGGTATACATCTGCAAACAAAGAACAAATTTGGCAAAAAATAGACGAAGGCATACAGATATGTATCGAATTAGATATGTATGTTATCGTAGACTGGCATATTTTAGCAGACAAAACGCCGTTATTGAGGAAAGAGGAAGCTATTGAATTTTTCGAGCATTTTTCAAAAAAATACGGTGACGTACCAAACATCATCTATGAAATATGCAACGAGCCTAACCCACCCGCAACATGGATAAATGACATAAAACCATACGCCGAGGAAATTATTCCAATAATACGCCAAAACGCTCCCGACTCAATCATTGCTGTTGGCACGGCACAGTGGTCTCAGTTAATAGAAGAGCCTATACTCACCCCTCTTGACGTAGATACGACTAACGTGATGTATGTGTTGCATTTTTATGCCAATACACATAGGGATTGGCTCAGAAATTCCCTTACAAAAGCGTATCAAGCAGGACTTCCTGTTTTTGTGACTGAGTTCGGTATGTGCAATGCCTCCGGTGACGGTGAGAATAATTACGAACAAACAACAAGATGGCTTAATTTACTTGACGAGTATAATATCAGCTATTTGAAATGGAATTTATCTGATAAACGAGAAGCCTCTTCAGTGCTTAAGCCCGGAACAAATCCGACAGGCGGGTGGACAGAAAACGACCTTACCGAAAGCGGAATATGGATTAGGAATTGGTTCAATGGGAATGAAAATCCAATTACACCGCCAACTACAACTACCCCTGCTCCAACCACCACACCCGCATTAACTACCACTGCACCGACCACAACTACCCCTGTACCGACTACGACTCCTGCACCGACTACGGCTCCTGTGCCGACTGTTTCATCTTCATCAAATACAACTTCCTCTACAGTAATAGAAAACACTTCTATACCAACTACCGCAAATTCGCCAACAGAAATATCCTCTCCCACGTCTACAGCACCAAACTCCCAACGTGTAATTGCAGGCGATGGAAGCACGGTTACACAGTCTGCCAACTCCGATGGAAACCCTAATACAGGTGTGCGGATATTCGCAGGGTTTGGATTTGTTCTAATCTCGGCAGGGGTTGCTTACGCTACGAAGCGAGGTATAAAACGAAAGGAATAGTTATTATGACAATCATAGAACGTATGGCGAGTTGCCAACTTTTTAGTGATGATGATGAACACTATCCCGAAGAAGCGGTGGAGTTATCAATAGCACGACAACAAGCTAAAGCCCTCTGTTGGGAAATTAACCGCTTGCACCCGAAAGACGTTGAGGGTAGAGAGAAACTATTAGCACAGCTTTTCGGCTCAATCGGCAAAAACGTATGGTTAGAGCCACCTGTTTATATGTCCTACGGTACGAATACTACGTTAGGCGATGGTGTCTACGTCAACTTTGGACTAACAGTAATAGATGATTACAAAGTGACAATCGGAAACTATGTTTTATTCGGACCCAATGTTACAATTGCTGTAACAAACCACCCAATTCACCCCGACAGGCGTAGGGAGGGCGGTATGTTCGCTTTACCTGTTGTAATAGAAGATGATGTATGGATTGGGTCAAATGCTGTTATCATCCCCGGCGTAACAATCGGTAAGGGGAGTGTTATCGGTGCAGGAAGTGTGGTGACAAAGGATATTCCGTCAAATGTTATTGCAGTAGGAAATCCTTGTGAAGTGTTACGCGCAATTACAGAACATGACAGAGAGTATTACTATAAAGATATGCGGTTTGACCAAGTTAAGTGGTGAACAGTCTGAAAGAAATATTTTTCAAAAAGCTTTGAATGGTTGGCATAAATCCCGACAGATAAAGGCGACACTCGTACTATAATTTCTAAAAATTACTGGAGGAAAAAGTTATGAAAAAACTTATCTCAATCATTTTAATGACGGTAATGGCTGTGAGCCTTACTGCTTGTGGCGGGAATGTCGATAATGGTGGTAATCCAACCGACGCTACAGCCACCGACAACGGCACTGATACCACCAACACATCGGCATCCCAAGACACAGAAGCAACTCCCCCTACTAACAACGAACCCGTTGACCCGCCTAATATCGAGTTTACAGGAATTGTTTCAAAACACGGACAATTAAGAGTAGAGGGAACAGCAATAGTAGACCAACACGGGAATCCTATTCAGCTTAGAGGTATAAGCTCTCACGGTATTAGTTGGTTTCCGCAATTCGTAAACGAAGAAGCTATAAAAGAGCTTCGTGACGATTGGAATACCAATGTTTTTAGACTTGCCATGTATACAGGCGAGGACGAGGGTTATACAGCTGAAAACAAGGAACGCACTTGGCAGAAAATGGACGAGGGCATACAGATATGTATTGACTTGGATATGTATGTTCTTGTGGACTGGCATATACTAAGCGACAAAACTCCGTTATTGAGAATAGATGA
>Ga0099364_10006697_pt1 | contig 16695 bp, 12 predicted proteins | sample TergutTh196P3_FD_73070 | JGI IMG/M metagenome (GOLD analysis project Ga0099364, IMG submission 73070) | Microcerotermes parvus P3 segment gut microbial communities from Pointe-Noire, Republic of the Congo - Th196 P3 | ecosystem: Host-associated > Arthropoda: Insects > Digestive system > Gut ... | reverse complement strand
CTCCTCGTCGTCATTGCCATCATCGGCATGCTCGTCGCACTGCTTTTACCCGCCGTGCAGGCCGCCCGCGAGGCCGCCCGAAGAATGCAATGCACCAATCACCTTAAACAGTTCGGAATCGGACTCCACAACTTCGTTACCACCCACACCGATGGACTGCCGCCGCTGGAAATTCAGTATGGCCGAGCGAAAACCTTTGTGTTGCTGTATCCGTTTATGGAGCAGACCTCGCTCTACGATTTTATTAGTTCCACGCCCGCCAACGGCACTATTGATGCGTCTTGGACGAGTGCCAACCATCGAGGCGGCTTCGATAGACAACTCAATGCCAGTGGAACTGATGACGGTGGTTTTTGGAGAGCAGAAAGTTTCATGACTACCGAAATGCGAAACGCTTTTTCGTCCGTTCCCTATGTTATTTGCCCGACTCGTCGATCTTCGGGACAGCACGGTTCCGCTCTCAGTGGTCAAGAATTAGTACATGGTGCAGTTGAAAATACGCTGATCGCCAACGCCAGCATTACCGCTTACGGCCCGTTTTCAGATTATGCGGTCATGCTGTTCGTGTCGTATGAATCTATTCGCGGCACAAGCCATGCGTGGGCCAACAAAACGGATGGAACGGATTATCAATGGATAGGACTTACGGACACCAACGGAAATTCGATGGCGGCGGGAGCAAGAAATGATAACGGCGGTGCCAGATTCAATTTTGGTGCTCTCCGCCGAGCGGTAACACCCGGGGATTCGGGCGGTATAAGATCGGATGCTCGCAACTGGTCGCCAAGGGACACCCTTACCTATTGGTCGGATGGAACGACGAATCAACTCGTCTTTGGGGAGAAACACATTCCGATGGGTGTGCTTGGGGACTCAAGTACCGCCTGGCGGCACGATCAAAGTTATTTGGCCGCAGCAGACAGTAATGGACGGGACTGGACCATCGGCAGAACGGTTGCCTCCAATATCCCCCTGTCCAATCCCAGGGACGGAGGCCACCCGCGTTCCGCAAGAACATTTGGAAGTTGGCATCCCGGCGTTTGCAACTTTTTGATAGGGGATGGTTCTATCCGATCTCTATCAGTCAGTACGAGCGGGGATGTGCTGAGCCAGTTGGCTCATCCGAGGAGCGGAAGGGCGGTTTCGCTCTAAAATTTGCTGCTCCGGCAGTAAATTTGTTCCATACCCATAACCCGTCATTCCGGCGAAAGCCGGAATCCAGCCGAATAGCGAGTGATGCCGCTTCTTCTGGTTCCCGGCTTACGCCGGGATGACGGATTGCGGCTTTGTTGATTTTCCAGCATACTACTCCAGCATACTACATTTCATTAACCATTCCATTTTTTCGGAGAAACATTATGATACATAGGCTTATTACTTTTTGCTTGATTTTGGGCATCGCGATGCTTTCTGGATGCAGCGATGCAGTCCAACTTCGCGGGACAGTAACTTTTGAGGATGGATCGCCGGTCGGGATAGGCACCGTTTGTTTTGATTCCGGCAGTTCCATCGCGCGCGGAGATTTGCAGAGTGATGGTACTTACCGGCTTAGTACGGTCAATCCCGGCGATGGAATACCGCCGGGAACCTATACCGTCTATCTGATCAACACGGAGAGGGGCGAGTCGGTTCCGAGGGGCGACGGCAATTTTGCCGATGTCATTGTTCAAACGGTCGATCCTAAATTCACGACGCGGGCATCTTCTGAAATCACTGTTACCGTTGACAAGTCGACGCGGACGTTTGATTTTGAAGTGCGGCGTTATCAAGGCAGATAGTCCACGGGAGAGCAGGAGGCGTGGATGCAAGAGCGGGAGGCGTAAGCCTCCCGGTTTTTCCCCTTGGAAGAGGCCGGAATAACCGGCACAACCCGAAAAACCGAAATAAATGTTACAGTCCGCACAAAAGATTGCCGATAGATAGAGGTGAAGCCCTCAGCGCGAACTGGAGAACACGATGCACGTTAAAATCTATACCCCCCATGTCGTTGAAATCCCCAGCGAGTATGTTCCTGCGTTGGCCAAACGGGCGGCAAACAGTTTGGGCGAGCGAGCCGAATACATCCCGGCAACCCGGGGCCATTTACTCCGCCAAGCCGTTAAGGATGGGCTGCTCCGCGAATTTGACCATTTGATTTCCGAGGACGGCACCGTGGATATTGTGTGCGATCCAGGCGAGGAAATCCCCTTGGAACTCGACGGGCAGACGTTGACCGTCAGCGAACTTTTGGAATCGTTGCAGTCCAAACGGAGCGAAGTGGAAATATCGCAATCCGGGCAACAGGCGGCATAGCGGGGACAAAATGCCGTACTTTTCGCAGGTTTTCTGAAGTTGGATTGCGTCAACCGCCGATGACTCCAGTTAGAACGTTGTATCGGGCACGGCCCAAAGGGTTCATGGAGGGGTTCCATGCATAGATTTTTATTGACAGTTCTTTTAGGATTCGCATTATTAACATCGTCAGGGTGCGTCCACGCCATATTTTCCGGCGATCCGGTACGGCGTAACAACCAGTTGCTGAACAAATCCGAGGACATGCGGCTCATTATGGATGAATGGGAGCGTTTTTGGATGCTTGACCAGCCGAGTCATATGACTCCCTACCGAACGCATGGCGGGATTATTTAGTGCTTTGTACGGCGATTGGATAACATCCCCGAAAACTGCTCTTGGAAAATTCGTGGATTTTCTGTACCCTACGGTGTCCTAACAGACCTGTCCGTGTACCGGAAACTATGAATTGGATCAGAATTTTTACGCTCCTTGCCGTCCTGATGACCGCTGCTTCGCTCCACGCCGACGATGCGGCCAATCTCTTCAATTCGGCCAAAACTGCATTCGATAATCAACAATACGACTCCGCACGGCAAGGCTTCGACGCCTTCCTCATACGGTATCCCAATCATAATCAAAGCAATGCCGCAACGTTTTACCTTGCCGAGTCCCTTATGTATCTCGGCCAATATCCCCAAGCCGAAACGCATTTCAATCGGCTCCTGACACTCGGATTGAACGATCCCTTCGCCCGGGCCGCGCTCTTTCGACTCGGCGAAATACCCTATATTCAGGGGCAATTCAGCATTGCCAAACCGCGGCTTGCCGATTTCGTCGATAAGTTGCCGCACGATAATAATTTGCAATTCGTCCTGTACTATCTCGGCGATATTGCGATGCGGAGCGATGCGAGCGATGCCGTGCTCGAGGCCGAATTCTATTTCGAGCAGTCCGTCCGTATTTTTCCCCAAGGCGAACGGATTACCGAAAGCCAACTCGGGCTCGCTTGGGCTAAAAACAAACTCGGTAAAACGACCGAAGCCGATGCGATTTATTCGCAACTCATCAACAGCACGAATCCCGCCGTTGTCGAACAGGCAACATTTCAACGGGGTGTTGCCCTATTTGAACGCGGTGCCTTTCAAGATGCGATTTTCGCACTGACCGACTTCCAACGCCGCTATCCTGCGAGTGCGAACTTTGCCGACTCGCTTCGGGTTGTCGCACGATGCAATGTCCGGCTCAACCAATTTGAAGAAGCCCTGCGGATACTGGCCCAACTGACCAATCCCACACCGGAAGATATGCTCCTGCAAGTTCGGTGTCTGTACGGCCTCAAAAGGTTTCAGGATGCCCAGTCAATTTTGGCGGAAGTCAAACGCATACCGAACAATCCCTACCGCGACGAAGTTGCATTGCTCGAAGCGGTATTCCTTTACGACCAGAAAAATTGGGCCGGTGCGATTGCATTACTAGAATCCGTTCTGAAACCGCAGTTCGATCCGATCAATAACCGGATGACGGTCAGTTACCTCGCGTTGCCGTTGGACTTGCGGACGAAACGCTTGAGCGAAGAAAACTTTTTCAGGGCGTGTTCGCTGTTGACATTGGCCTACGCACACAGCAGCAACTCCGCGAAGGCGACGGCGTTGCTCAACGAAATCCAAACGCAGGCCACACTTTCCGGCAACGTTCGGCTTGCGGCCATCGCGACCGATACGGCCAATCAGTTGGCAAGCATTAACACAACACCGGGCAGGCCGGAGTCGGGCAACCGCAATCCTAATCGCTGGCCGAGCAACAATACGTCAAACAACACGGCCAATGTCAATCGGCAGCCGTTGACGCAATCGGAGCAGCGTCGATTGCTGCGTGAGGCCAACACGCGTTTTCGGCAGGAGCGATACGGCCCGGCGGATGAAGTGTTGACGGAATTGATCGCATCCAAGCCTGAGGAGGCGATTCTTACCGAGGCGTTGCTTTTGCAGGGCAAAACGAAGTATAAACTCGGTCGGGAGCGTGATGGCGTTGCTCTGTTGGAGCGGATTGTCGATGAATATCCGAATTCTGCCGAGGCTGCCGAAGCGTTATGGTTTCTGGGATTGTACTATGAATCCGGGGGAGATTCTTTTGCGGCAATCGAATACTTTCAGGTGTTGGCAGATCGGTTTCAGAATTTCAAGCACATTGACGGGGCGTTATATTTTTTGGCGGTGGATGATATGAGCAACGGCAACGGTCGCAGGGCGTCGACGTATTTGACGCGGATATACCGCAATCACCGCAATGGATTGTATTGGTCGCATGCGACTTGGACGTTGGCGTATGAGGCATTCAAGAAAAAGCAGTACCGCGAGTCGGAGCGTTATATTCAGGAAATTTTGCGTCATCCGCCGGACATTGCGATATTGGACAGGACGCTGTATTTGCAGGGCGAATTGGCTTTGCGTCGGGAGAATTTTCAGTTGGCGTTTTTAGCGTTTCGCGAGGTGGATAAACTTGTACCGGACAGTCCGTTATCTCATCTTGCGAGGCAAAATGCCCGACTGGCGGCAAGCAAAACGGTGAACGTGCGGTAATTAACAGAGGCGTTTGTGGAATCCACGCGTTCCCAGAGCCTGCACCGGGCTCTGGCGGTGTGCAACTTCCCTTCCCTACGCCATCACACGATGTTCAAGGATTTCCATACACAATTCAACATACGCTCGGGCTCCGCGGGAACGCGGTGCGTAATCTATGATCGGCAAACCATGACTCGAAGCCTCACTGACCAAAGCATCACGCGGGATGACCGTCCGAAAAACGATTTCACCAAAAAATTCCCTGACCTCACGCTCGATTTCATGCGTCAATTCCAGCGACGCGTCATACATCGTCAACAAAATACCGCCGAATTCCAACTGTTCCGGCTTTTGCTCCATAATTTTCTTGATGACCGCAATCATCTGCGTCAGGCCTTCCATCGCGAAAAATTCGCACTGAATCGGAATGAAAATTTCCGTCGACGAAAAGAGAGCCAGTTGCGTTAAATGTCCCAAGGACGGCGGACAATCAAAAAGCACAAAATCATACGGCTCTATCGCCTGCTGGATTTGGCCGTGAATTCGTTCCGCTTCGCTGGATTGGGTTCGGAGCAACACTTCCACATCGGCAGTATTGCGGCTGCCCGGCAAAAGGGCGAGATTCGGTGTCTTGGCCGAGATGATGACATCGGAAAGAGGAATGTCGGTTTCGGCAATAAAGGGCGATTCCTCAAGCGGTTCGAATCCGAGACCGCTGGTTGCATTGCATTGCGGATCGAAGTCGATGAGGAGCGTTTTCGCGGACGATTTGGCCAATGCATCGGCCAGCGACACGGCAGTCGTCGTTTTGCCGACTCCGCCCTTCTGATTTGCAATGCAAAAGACCCGTCCCATGGTAGAATTGTGCTGATTCCGTCAAAATAGGTCAAGAGGGAAACTTTTTTAGAGCGAATCCCAAACTGACCAGGTCGCGATTCTGTCATTCCGGCGAAAGCCGGAACCCAGAAGGACTGCTCACGATCGCTCGACTGGATTCCGGCCTACGCCGGAATGACGAAAAATATCCACACCATGCGATTAAAACTATTAGCCTGCGAAATTTTTCGCCGTGAAGTCTCTTCGCTTACAGCGGATTTGCCGCATCACGTCGATGTGGACTTTCTGCCGATGGCGTTGCACGCTGCCGGACGCACTCGACGGCAAAACCGGCTGGCCAAATATATTGCCGATGTCGATGAACGCAATTACGATGCCGTCTTGCTGGCATACGGATTGTGCAGCGGCGGAATTGTCGGCCTCGTTGCCGGTAAAATCCCCCTCGTCGTCCCCAAAGCACACGATTGCATCACGCTCTTTCTCGGCTGCCGAAAACGGTATCGGGAGTATTTTTTTGCGAACGGCGGAACCTATTTTCTGACTGCCGGTTGGCTTGAACAGGAGAATGCCTTCGACGGCACCTTCAACGGCGACATTGATATGATGCCAAATTACAACAAAATCGCTTACATCTCGACGGGCAGCGAACCGGATGATTCTTGCGAACGGCAAGCCCGCCGCATTGCCGACGAGCGAAGTTGGGAATATGAAAAACTCGCTGGCGATTTGTCTTTGCTTCAGCGTCTCATCCACGGCGATTGGGATGAAGATTTTTTGATCGTTCCGCCCGGTGCGACTATTCAAGCAACGCATAACGAGGACGTGATCGACATTGGAACGGGAAAAAGTTAAACGCATAGGGCTTATGCCGGAAGGACGAAATATGTCCAGAGCAATTTGAAATACGCTCCTGGCTACTCAAAAATTTCCGCCAATTTAGCCTGCAATGCTTCGCCGCGAGCCTCCATCATCATGACTTTGCCCTCCTTATCGACCAATACCATCGTCGGCACTCCGCCGGCAACATAAAACTCCCCTTGTGCTGGCTGCCCTGCCTTTTCCGTCAGCGTCTCCGAAAGGATAATCCACGGCAATTTGTCATTGGCAACAGATTTTTTGACCGCCGCCACTGGATCGTCGCCGCGTTCCCAAACATAAATCGAAACAATCTCAAAGCCCTTGTCCCGGTACTTTTCATACGCCTCCAACATGCCGGGAATCTCCATCTTGCAAGGACCGCACCACGTTGCTGTGAATTTCAGCAAAACATACTTTCCCCGAAGGCTTTGCCAATCGAAGTCTTCGTCGTCCAGCGTTCTGCCGTAGAGTTTCGGGTCTGCACCTACCGCAAGGCGGAGTATCCTTTCTAATTGCTCAACCGCCTCGTCTTTTCGTGGGAATGTACATTGCGGAGACCGGATGAATTCGACCAGTTCCTTGACAAATTGTTCGGCTGCAACGCCATGCCGTTCGGCAACGGCAATTCCCAATGACCCAATGGAAGATGCGATAAACTCTCGATTGAGCCACTCTTTTAACTCCGCCTTGAAGGCATCGAAATTTTCGGGCGTGACTTCCGCTTCTAGCGCCTTTTGGTAGAACTGAGCAAATTGTGCGTGCCTTATTTCCCACTCAAAGATGAAAAATGCAGATGCTTTCTCGTTGGGCGTCAAGGTACATTCCTCTGACCGAACGTATTCGAGTAATTCCGTAAAGAATTGTTCATCAGAGACTTCGTATCTTGGGATAAGGTTTCGTCCAACCATCACCATATAGTGGATAGGGATTTGCCTGTTAATCCATGGTTTCAGTTCGGCAAGGAATGCCGAATAACCTTCGGGCGACGGTTCCGTTTTCTCTGCCTTGACAATAAAAAGTTGGAATCTTCCATGTTCTACCACATCGTTGTATCCCTTTTCGTCTAATTCATCGAACAATTTTTCCAATTTTTGTTCTGCATCTTCTTCCACTGTCGTCAGACTGAGAAAGCCTTGTATTGTCAGACTATAGGCATCTCTCATGGCCCTGTCATCTGTGGCAATTTCCAGTAGTCGATCGCCCGCAGCGAAAAAAATATTGGAGATCGCACGAGCACGTTCTTTGTCATCTTGTATGTGAGAACGAATTCTTTCGGCTTCCCGCCTCAGGTAATCATAGACATCCTGTCGTGTTTCGGCATCCTTCAAGGCGGGCATATTTTCTGCTTCTTCTTGTGCCTGTACCGACGCAAGGAGAAACAAACAGCAAAAGCCGACGGTGGCGAGCAGAGCGAGGCGGTGCATGGGTGTAGAATCGGTAGATGGAGGAAACGAGGAGATTATATCCCATTTTTTCGGCTTCTGCAAGGTTGGACGGACCGGCAAGCCGGATAGTGCTTGGAAGCCAAAAAGGTAAAAGACGGCACAAAACACCACCATCCCGTCGGCTTCAAAAGACGGTACATTTCGACCACTCGCTCTTTGAGCCAAGTAACATAATGGTCGATTCCGCCCGCCCATCGGTCCTTGAAACTGCGGATTTCGCCGTCATCGCCCCAAATGACTTCGTAGTTGCGATTGCTAAAAAACGGCGGATCAAGATAAATCAAATCGACCGACTCGCTTTCGAGCGTTTTCATGATTTCCAGATTGTCGCCTAAAATGAGCCGATTGACGGGTACGGTTCCGCTTGTCATGCTGGTACTTTCCGAAGTTAGATTGCGTTATTATAACCCCAAAATGTCCGTTTTGTTTGTGCAAGCGTCATCCCTCACCGTTTTCCGCAGCAGGCCTTAAATTTCTTGCCGCTCCGACAAGGACATGGATCATTTTTGCCCACCGCAGGCCCCTGATACACCGGGCCCTTGTTGCGAATCGGCTCCAATTTCTTGTCCGATGAACCAACATTATCCGCCGCCTCCGTCTGCTCCTTCGCAAAATCACTCAATGCCGAACCCGCCTCGTCATGTCGCGTCTCCGCCTCCTGCCACGTCGAACTCACAAAACCAGGATCAAGATGCTCCATCCTAAATATCAAGTCCGTTACCCGAGAATAAAATGTATTCCAAAGCACCGAAAACAACTTCATCCCCTCACGCTTAAACGCAACCTTCGGGTCAATTTGCGCATATCCGTGCAAGCCAATGCCCGCCCGAAGATGATCCATCACCAGCAAATGATCCTTCCAAATCGTATCGAGCATCTGCAATAACAATGACCGCTCCATCGACCGCATCTCAGGATTGTACTTCGCCTCAACCAACGAACAGAGCCGATCCTCCAACTCCAACACTTCCCAAGCAAGTATTTTTTCCACGGTCAACTGCGGAGAAAATTCTGCGTTGATCCAAGCACACAATCCCGACAGTTCGGCATCGTCTTTGAGTACATACTTCGGCTTCACCGGCTCTGCCGATGCCGACTTCGACGAAGCATACTTGCCCGAATACTTCGTGGGCGACTTTGCCGCACTCCGCACCGCATATTTGGAACCGACCGCAACCTGATCCCGTACCTTACCCTGCGCTTCCTTGGTTTCTTGAAGTTCAACAAGGTCAATGCCATTATGAATCAGCAAGGCATTGAGCCGAGTCCGCAATTCGGCGTAGACGGCCTTCGAACGTTCCGACGTCAATCGGCTTTGGGCAAACATCGTCTCTTCAATTTCCTGCCGCTGCTTATTTTTAAGGTCATCGAGCGAAATATCGACTTCAAATCGGGCTTTTGCCCAGTCGACGAGTCCCTCGCGGTTGTATCGTTTGCCGGACTGATCCCGAATCGTGAAGTGCATCAAACCGCCGAGCACCGGAAATTGGATTTCCTTTTCCCGGTATTTTTCGTGCGTTAGTTTTCGGAGCGTTTCGCGGAGTTTATCCGGCTCGTCATCCTTTACATCATCGAAATTGAGTTCGATGCCGAACTTTTGCTTAATCCAGGCGATTCCCATTTTGAGACCGTAATTTTGCCCCAAAAGTTCCTTTCCGTCAGAAAGGTCAACGCTGTCGATATGTTTGTGTGCCTTTTCGATAAAAATTCCGGCAATATCATCTCGCGGTATTTTTTTCAAATCCCGGTCGGTATAACTCGTTCGCCATGCCGAATTCGACCATTTTGCGAGGGCTTGCCAATTCCAATCTTCCTCTTCGGCATCGGTTGAAAGATTTTCGTCAAGTTGGTCGAGAACGGCGGATTCCGCCATCCGCTTGGCATGATCAAGGGCAAACTCTTCGGCCTGCGGGAATTCGAGGCCCCGAAAATCCTTCGTTTCAAATTCCGTATTCAATCTTGCACTCACCCAGGCGGCAAACGCGGCGGCTTCGTAATCCTTATCGAGAAAATCGCCGAGATGCTTATCGACTTGAGCGTCAATCATTTCTAAAATCAACTCTTTGCAATTCGCCCCGTCGAGAATCCGCTGCCGATAGCCGTAGACGGACTTTCGCTGATAATCCATCACTTCGTCGTATTCGAGCAGGTTTTTCCGAATGTCGAAGTTGCGTTCCTCGACTTTCCGCTGTGCGCCTTCGATTCGCCGGCTGACCATCTTGCTTTCGATGACTTGCCCCTCTTCCATCCCGAGCATTGTCATCACGCGTTTGACCCATTCGCCTGCAAAAATTCGCATTAAATCATCTTCCAGCGACAGGAAGAACCGGCTGCTGCCCGGATCACCCTGCCGACCGGTTCGGCCCCGAAGTTGCAAGTCAATCCGCCGTGCTTCGTGCCGTTCCGTCCCGATGATATGCAGTCCGCCCATCTGCCGGACGGCTTCACCTTCGGGTTTCATCTGTTCCCGCGTTTCGATTTCGTTGACGAGATCGGTCCAAATTTCCCGGGGAACCTCCAGCCGGGTCGGATATTCCGTCTGCAATTTACTCCACGCCATCGCTTCGGGATTACCGCCGAGAATGATGTCCGTACCGCGGCCCGCCATATTGGTCGCAATCGTTACCGCCCCTTTTCGCCCGGCTTGGGCGACAATTTCCGCCTCACGCTGATGATACTTCGCATTGAGCACCTCGTGTTTGATGCCCTTCTGGTCCAACATTCGGGAAATCAGTTCGCTCCGCTCGATGGATGTCGTTCCGACGAGAATTGGCCTGCCTTTTCGGGAGACGTTTTTGATTGTTGTCCGTTCGATCCAATCCGGCGACCGGTCGCCCTTGGGGGTGAATTCGATTCGGTCTTCCTCTTCCTTGCTAATCGTTCCCCAAAGTTCAACGGAATTGGTAATTTCCAGTACGTCCCATTTATTGAGCCGTTCAATATCCTGCACGATGGCGTTGTATTTTTCCCGTTCCGTCCGGTAAATCGAGTCCGGCAGATTGATCCGTTTGAGCGGTTTGTTTGTCGGCATCGCGATGACGTCGAGTTTGTAAATCTTCCAAAACTCGGAGGCTTCCGTCATACCGGTTCCGGTCATACCGGCTAGTTTATCGTACAATTTGAAGAAATTTTGGAGCGTAATCGTTGCCAGCGTTTGGTTTTCTTCCTTGACTTTGACGCCTTCTTTGGCTTCGACGGCCTGGTGCAGACCGTCGCTCCAACTTCGGCCCGGCATTGCCCGACCGGTGAATTCATCCACGATGACGACATCGTCGCCGTCAATCATATAGTTGACATCCTTCTGATAGAGATAGTGTGCCTTGAGAGCATTGTCGATGAGGTGCGGCCACTCCATATTGCCAGCGGTGTAGAATGATTCCACTCCGACGAGTTTTTCGGCGTGCCGAACACCGGCATCAGTCAGGTTGGCGGTGCGTTCTTTTTCTTTGACCTCAAAATCGACGCCTTTGACGAGTTGCCGGGCAATTTTGTCGGCCCGGCCGTATCGGGTAACATCATCGTGAGCGGGTCCGGCGATAATCAGCGGTGTTCGGGCTTCGTCGATGAGGATATTATCGACTTCGTCAACGATCGCGAAGTTGAGTTTGCCTTGCACCTGCTGGTACTGCGAGGGATATTTTTCATCCCCTTTGGCGGCGAATTTCATATTATCGCGGAGATAATCGAAGCCGAATTCGTTGTTGGTGCCGTAGGTTATATCGCATTGATATGCTTTTTGCCGTTCGTCGGCGGGCATATTGCCTTGGATGGCCCCGACGGTGATTCCGAGGGCGAGGTAGAGGGGACCCATCCATTCCATATCACGCCGGGCGAGATAATCGTTGACGGTAACGACGTGAACGCTTCCTTTTCCGAAGGTTTGGCCTTCGAGGGCATTGAGGTAGGCGGGCAGAGTGGCGACGAGGGTTTTTCCTTCGCCGGTCATCATTTCGGAAATTGCCCCGCTGTGGAGGACCATACCGCCCATAAGTTGGACGTCGTAGTGTCGGAGGCCGAGCACACGGCGGCCGGCTTCGCGGCAGACGGCAAAGGCTTCGGTGAGGAGGTCATCGAGGGTTTCTCCATTTCGGAGCCGTTGTCGGAATTCGGTCGTTTTTTCTCTGAGTTCATCATCGGAAAGGGCTTGCATTTGGGGTTCGAGGGCATTGATGGCATCGACCCTGGGTTGCAATTTTTTGACGTATCGGGCATTGGACGAGCCGAATATCGAGGTGATATATTGTTCGATACCTCGCGTTAGGGCGTTGAAAAAGTCGGTAATGCCGTCCCAAATTCGTTCAATATCCATGAAAATACGCCGATTTTTCCGATAAAATGCTTATTTAGTATAACGCAGGATTGAGAAAAGGCAAGGCAACGCACGCAAAGCATCGTTGGAAATGCTGATTTTGCGACGAATTTGTGCTGGTTTTGCAACCGATACCATTCCAGCAGCAACATGATACAATGCGTGCATGAATAATCCCATCCAAATTGGCCGATACCGTTGCGGTATGGACGAAAACCTGCTCCTCATCGCGGGTCCCTGCGCCCTCCAAGCCGAATATAATAACATCATTGCCGATGAATTGCTCCGACTCAACGAACTCCTGCCCGTCAACGTCGTCTTCAAGGGCTCCTTCGATAAAGCCAACCGCTCCAGCATCGAAACCGAACGCGGCTGCGGATTGGATGCCGGCCTGAAAATGCTCGCGGATATCAAATCCCGAACCGGCCTGCCCGTTACGACGGACATCCACGAAGCCTATCAAGCCGAACCCGTCGGCGAAGTGTGCGATTTGATCCAGATTCCCGCTTTTTTGTCGCGTCAAACCGACCTGCTTGTTGCCGCCGCGAAAACCGGCAAGCCCGTCAATGTCAAAAAGGGTCAGTTTATGGCACCGCAGGATATGAGCAACGTCGTGCAAAAACTCCAGGAATCCGGCTGTCGGGACGTGATATTGTGCGAACGGGGAACGTTTTTCGGATACGGCCGGTTGGTGAATGATATGCAGTCCCTGATTATTATGCGGGGGATGGGCGTGCCGGTTTGTTTCGATGCGACGCATAGCGTGCAGCAGCCGGGCGGATTGGGCAAAGCGACCGGCGGGAATCGGGAAATGGTCGAACCGCTGGCACGGGCGGCGGTTGCGTTGGGAATTGATGCGTTGTTTCTCGAAACGCATCCCGAACCGGACAAGTCGCTCTCCGACGGCCCGAATATGCTGCCGCTCGACCAACTCGAACGCGTGCTGACGGGGATTTTGAACATCCGCCAAGTGTCGCAATAGGTCGGCAGCCGACCTGCGACGCTTGCAATCGGCCCTTGGAAAGTGCTATTCTCATTGCTTTTTCCGCAAAATCGGCTAGAATAGACACGCTTTACCAAGAGCGGCCGATATGCAAGTTTTAATCGTTGACGACAGCAGAGTCATTCTCATTGCCCTAAAAAAATTGCTGTCAGATAATGGATACGAAGTTACCACGGCTGAAAACGGTCAGGAAGGACTCGAAGCGTTAGAAAATAATCCTGCGTGCAGACTCGTCATCTCGGACTGGGAAATGCCGATTATGAGCGGAATCGAGTTTTGCAAAGCCGTTAGAGCCCAAGATGGGCCGGGATACGTCTATTTCATCCTGCTCACTTCGCGGCAAGAAGTTGAAAATATCGAAGAAGGTATGGCAGCCGGTGCCGACGATTTTATTTCCAAGCCTTATAACATCGGCTCCGTCCTTGCCCGACTGCGAGCCGGCGAACGCATCCTCGCCTTGGAAACCCGGGATGTCGCGATTTTCGCCCTGGCAAAATTGGCCGAATCGCGTGATAACGATACCGGAGCGCATCTCGAACGCGTCCAGTATTACTGCAAAGCACTGTGTCAACGGTTGGCAACCCAGGAAAAATTCCAGGGCGTTGTCGATCATGAATACGCTCGGCTCATTTTTCAAACCAGTCCGCTTCACGACATTGGCAAGGTGGGAATTCCCGACGCGATTTTGCTCAAGCCGGGCAGATTCACGCCGGAGGAGTTTGAAATTATGAAGTCGCATACAACGATTGCCGCCGACACGTTGAATGCCGCACTGGCAAAGTTTCCCGGCGTTGCCTTTCTCAAAATGGCGAAGGAAATCGCGGAATCGCATCACGAAAAAGTCGACGGCAGCGGCTATCCTTATGGATTGAAAGGCGATGAAATTCCGCTTTGTGGCCGGATTATTGCCGTTGCGGATGTTTATGATGCGTTGGTTTCCCCGCGGGTATACAAGCCGCCGATGACGCATGAAGAGGCTTGTCAAATTATTGAAGAAGGCCGCGGCAAGCATTTTGATCCTGACATTGTGGATGCGTTCCACGCCGTCGGAGAAAGGTTTATCGAAATTCGCAAACGGTTTCAGTAGGCTGCCAGGCGAAAACAAGCATCTGCATTCGGCATCATTGACGAAATGACCAAAAAGCGTTAAACTCATACTACCATACTGGAACCACCCGTCAAGGATACGATGAAAAAACTCGCCCTCTTCGCCGCCATTCTGAGCCTCGCTCTGCTCGGTAGCCTCTATGCCCAAGATGCCAATAATGATGCCCTCGATGCCCCCCCCGATATCATCATCGACGAAAATAATCCCGGATTGGCCTTCCTCGATCAAGCCACCGAAGCAAAACTCCGAGCAAATAACATCGCCGACTTGAGCCGGGTAATTATCCTCTGCCAACGAGCCAAACGCGCAGGCCTCGTCGGCGAAAATCTCGAATACTGCGACCAACTTTTGGCCTCCACGCACCTGCAACGCGGACTTTTTTTCGCCCAACAATTACTGACGCCCGCTAATATCCGAGCCGGCGATTGGCAAGATGTCCGCCAAGCCGCCCTCGATGACCTCGAAGAAGCCGTTGCCGTGATCGCAAACCATCCCGCAGCATATCTGCGGATCGCTCAACTCAATATGCTGCCCGACGGCAACGAAGACCGAGCCAAGACCGCACTGAAACTCGCCATCCAAACGGGCAAAGAGGATTCCGCCCTTCAAGTTCAAGCCGTGTTGCTGCTTGCCGACTTAGAACAGGACGCCGAAAAAAGAGAAACCGTCCTGGCCGAGGCCGCAAAAGACGGAAACCCAGAAATTGTGTTCCTGCATTCGCTCGCCCTGTTTGAACTGAACCGAAACGATGAAGCCGCCGAAGTTTTGCAAAAAATGCTCGAAACCGACCAGGGAAATGCCGGATTGCACGAACGCGTGATCGCCCTGCTTTCCGAATTTCGGGAATACGAGCCGGCAATCGTCGTGCTCGATATGTTGCAGGATCAAGTGCAGGATGCCGACCGCCGGAATCGGCTCGAACTCCTTCGGGCGGAAATTTTTGCCAAAATGGAACGGTATGACGATGCGTTTGCGATTTTGAATGGACTGCTCGAAACATCGCAAAACAACCGCGAATTATCGCTCTTGGCGTTGCTTCTCCGTTCGGCAACGCATCTGGCGATGTACAACTTTGAAGAAGCCCTAAAAGATGTCGAGGCGGCGGAAGAGTTTCATCCGACGCTCATACCGGTCTTGGAGCATAAATACAAAATCTTCATCGAGATGGAAAATTATGCCGAGGCCCTGGCGGTAATTAAGCAACTGCGAACGGTTGAAGATCGGCCTCATTTCGCCCTTCGGGAAATCATTGTGCTTGCGGAATTGGAGCAATATGACGATGCCATCGCGGTCGTCCAACGGCTGCAGGATGAATATCCTGAAGACGGATCGCAGTGGATTACATTGCTCGTCGAAATATACCTCAAAAAGGAAGATTATGAAAAAGCCTTTGATTTGGTTGCGGAGCAACTGAAAGGCTATCCTGACGATTTGCGATGGATCATCACCAAAGCGAAGGTGTTATCGGCCCAGGAGCATTGGGATGATGCGGTCAGTTGGCTGGAATTGTATCTCGAGGATCATCCTGATTCGATGGAAGTCCAGTTGGAATTGGTCAGCACGCTGTTCCGGCAAAAGCGTTTTGGGGCGGCGAGGGAACGGGTGCAGTCCCTTTTGGAAAAACATCCGGGCAATGTGATTTTGCTGCATTTTGACTCGCAGGCGTCCATTTCATTGGGTTTGCACGCGGAAGCGATTGCGGTTTTGGAGCAGTTGGTGGAATTGGATTCGGAGGATTATACTTCGATTAACAATTTGGCTTGGATATTATGCACATCGCCGAAGGATGAGGTGCGTGATGGGGCGCGTGCGGTGGAGTTGGCGGAGCGTGCGGCGGAGTTATCGCGTCATCGTCGGGCATTTGTATTGAGCACATTGGCGGCGGCGTATGCGGAAATTGGTGATTTTGAGAAGGCTCGTGAGATTTCCGTCAAGAGTGTGGAGGTTGCGAATGCCGAACGCGGTATGACGGAAAAGGAGCGTCAGGATATGCTCGAACATCTCCAAAAGGAATGGGACGCATTCATTCAGGACTTGCCCTTTCGGGAATTGCTGGACGAAGAGGAGCCGTAAATCGAGCAGTGACTCGCTTGAAAACCTCCACATTGTCATTTCGGCGAAAGCGGCGTCATCCCGGCGCAAGCCGGGACCCAGAGGAATCGGCATCGCACGCAGTGTCTGGATCCCGGCTTGCGCCGGGATGACAATGTGTGCGCCGGGATGACAATGTGTGCGCCGGGATGACAATGTGTGCGCCGGGATGACAATGTGTGCGCCGGGATGACAATGTGTGCGCCGGG
>Ga0099364_10006696_pt1 | contig 16699 bp, 13 predicted proteins | sample TergutTh196P3_FD_73070 | JGI IMG/M metagenome (GOLD analysis project Ga0099364, IMG submission 73070) | Microcerotermes parvus P3 segment gut microbial communities from Pointe-Noire, Republic of the Congo - Th196 P3 | ecosystem: Host-associated > Arthropoda: Insects > Digestive system > Gut ... | reverse complement strand
AATTTCTACTCCAGTAATCATTGTAGTCGACTGCGCCGCTAAATTGATGAAAACAAACCTCATTCCCAGGAGTACCCGTATACGACGGACCAGACGGCATAGCACCTGTTGCGGTATTACCGCTGATAGTTCCACCGCTTTTAATGAAAGTTGCGCCGTTGCCCACATAAACTCCGCCGCCAAAACCGCTTACATTGACGAAACCATCAGGTGCAGCTGTATTACCGGAAATAGTCCCGCCGTACATGTGGAATTGCCCGCTGTCGGTAACACGTACCCCGCCGCCGCCGCCGTGGTATGATGTTGTAGAATTTCCGGAAATGTTACCGCCGTACATAACAAAGATACCGTAATCTGAAACATGAACAGCTCCATTATTATTTCCTGTTAATGAAACTTTATCATTCATTATGAATTTATCACCTTCATCAGCTAAACCTATAAAGATTAAAGTACCAGCTCCTCCGCTAATAGTAATTGTTCCCTTCATCCAGGGTTTACCCAATGTCAGACTGGAAGACTTATAATAGTCATTGTTAATATGAAAAACAGCATACAGACTATCGACTGGAAGGGTAATATTTATATGAGTATCTGCAATGAGAGTAACATTTTGACCTTCATTAATATAGATTGAATCATAACCCATTGTGAGACTGTTAGCCAGCTTGATTACATAATCGCCCTGCGTCAATCCTTCAATCAAAGCTTTAAGCTCAGACCAATTTCCGTTAAAAACTTGTACATCATTGCCAATATAAGGCTCTTCCATTTCAACTCTGACAGGGGGGTTATTACCCGCAGTTACATTTACTTTATATGTACCAAAGGCCCATGTTTCTTTATTTCCCCAATGGTCTGTATAAACAGCTTCTACGGTTATTGTCCATTCTCCGGGAACAACATAAAAACGAACTGCTTCGTTTATGTCGGTTATTTCCCGCTCTATACTGGAGCCGGGGCCGGTTAGTGTGATTATAAATGACAGCCTTGGGTCTGTACGGGCGCCGGGGCTTAAAACACGGGCGCTCTGTACAGAAGGACTCTGGCCGGGAAGGCCGGAAAGACTGACAACAATATTGCCATTTCCAGAATCGCCCCAGCCGCCTGCACCGCCGCCGCCGCCGCCGCCGGAACAGCCAAGAACTACAATGCAAACTATTGCAAAGATCGATACAAAAATTGCTGCAATCTTAAGATTTTTCATACAACCCTCCTCCCTAGAGAACTAACTCAATATTAACTGCGGGATTAATCTCCCCAGTCAACTCCAATAGTAATATCAACCAACTGAGCCTGAGTACCGGAAGCTCCCAGATTTTCACCTGATGTTCCTGATCCTGGAGGAGCATTGGGGTTCAGACCTTCAGTTGTCACCACAAATGGATTTTTTAATTCGCCGTCAAGTCCCATAGAAGTTGATGTACCGCCGGTAGTCATAAATCCAAGACCATTTTTGCCTGTTACAAAAATTGAACCATTATCTGTTTCCACATTTCCGTCCATGATGTCTCCCTCTGTTCCGCGAACAGAAGCTGTTGCACTGGGGGTTTGGACTGTGGTATTTGCCCTTGTTCCAGCAGGCGGCTTTACAGCTACCCTGACTCTGCCTGTCTGTAAATCAATATTCAGGCTTTCTTCTCCGGCTGAACTCTGTATTTCCGCCAAAGTAAGACGGGTCAACGGCCTTACGGTAAGAGTTGTGCTTCCAACAGCAATTACTGCGGTACTTCTAAAACCCGTAGATATAACTGTATCCTGCGCAATCTGGCTTCCTACAGAAGCGCGGCCAAATGCAGAAGCGCTTGCAGGTTTTAATTCTACATCGCCTGTTATTTCAGTAATAACGCCATTCTGTGAATGAACAGAGAAAACAGCAATTAATACGAACAAAGCTAAAAAAATCCTTTTCATAAGAAACTCCTTAAAATGGTATTTAATCCACTATGGGATTAGTATATAGCTAAAACGGCTGCCAAGTCAACCCTCCAATGAGGTTTTCCATCTCGCCAGACATTTCCCAAAGAGGGCATAAAAGTCCCCGCGCCAAAAGTTAATTGCAGATCGGAAAAAGGACTCCATGTAAATTTAAAGAAAAGCTCAGCGCCCAATAATCTATCTTTATTTTCTTCCGTATCTAAGGCAAAATTATTCGCCGTTTTTAAACTGTTAAGTACAAAATAGGACAAAGAAGCGTTTGCTCCGAATGTTCTATGAAAACGTCCTGCAAAATTCAGGGAAAAAGCTGTCAGACCCGGCAGTTCAGCCTTAAAAATTTCTCCGTAATAACTGGTTGTAATCGGAGTAAAAGGGCCAATGTCTTCGCTTATATAACCGCTTCCATGATTTAAGATAAACGAAAACATACTGTTAAAACTTGTAGGCAATGTCCAGTAAAACCCAAACTTTCCGGCAAACGAAAGGTAACTTCCATAATCAGGATAAATAATTGTTGGTTCTCCCTTCTCTGGATCAAAAACAATTATAGGAGGCGGACGGTATTGAGTCACGCCAATAGCCCCGCCAAATTCAAACATGAAACTGCTGACAGGAACATCAAGTTTTAACGTAAAATACTCGCTGTGCAGTCTTTCATACTCACTGGAAAAATCGATCTGCCCGATAACCGCAGTATTTAACCCTACAGCTCCCACTAAAGACGGATGTTCCCAGTTAAGAGAGCCCAGCATACGCTTGGGAGCAAAGTAAGTGTCAAAAAAATCACTGTAATTAAGCTTAAGATCATATATTCGTTGATCTTCTTCTGTCATGCGAATCTTGGCTTCTCTTTTGTATTGAAACCCTGTATACCACGCACCAAGACCAAACCGTCCAAAGCGAGATGTATGGTTAAGCTGAATGCCGTCAAAAAGGCCGTTTGCTATATAAGTTAAAGGATCGGAATAATTAAACCGTCCGGCTCTTATTCCAAACCCTCCAAAACCAATAGAAAATTCGGTACGCAAAAGCTCAGGAACAAAGTAAAATTCATCTAAATACCCTACGGTAAATGACGCTGATGTATAAAAACTGCCTGTTTCGCCGAATAAATACGAAAAGCGGGGTATCACGCCGCCCTTGTATTCAAATTGATTATCATCTTCTCCGGCATTACTTAATCCCATATACTGATTTGTCAGTAAACCAAAATCAAAAGCTCCAAGAGAAACGGGTAAAAGAAGTATCAATATTAAAAATAAATAATTAAAGCGCGTTTTCTTCATGTCAGTCCTCCAATATAGTGATTTCTACACGCCTGTTGGCTGCCATACCTTCAGGGGTTTCATTAGTTGCTATTGGACGATCCGCGCCATAACCAACTACGGTTACGTTGACAGCCCTGCATGCTCCAAGCGAAATCAGGTAGTCTGTGACAGCCTGAGCCCTTTCACGGGAAATTCTTGCCCGGCCTTCCGCTGTTCCGGCAAGCGCAGTATGACCTGATACTTGCAGTCTTACACCCGGAATAGTTCTTAGAATATTAGCTATCTCCCGAATTTTAGCCCTTTCAGATTCCATTAACACTGTCGAGTCAGGCATAAACTGAATATTATGAAGAGTAATTGTTACTCTTTCGTCTCTTACCGTAACGGTGGTATCAATTATTTCTCTTTCTCTGAGTATTGCGGCCATTTCCGCAGCTTCACGTTCACGGCGGGCTGCGGCTTCTGCCTCGTCCTCCAAAGCACGGCGTGCTGCTCTATCTGCCGCTGCTTGCCGCGCTTCTTCATCTGCCGCTGCCTCTCGTGCGGCGGCTTCTCTGGCGGCGGCCTCTCTGGCTGCGGCTTCGCGGGCCGCTGCTTCACGTTCGGCGGCTTCTCTGGCGGCGGCTTCTCGGGCTGCGGCTTCTCTGGCTGCGGCTTCCCTGGCGGCTGCTTCTCGCTCTGCGGCTTCGCGTGCGGCGGCTTCCGCTGCTTCACGCGCGGCATCATCATCGTCAGAGCTGGTATCTGTATAGTCAGCGGCTTCATGGGCTGCGGCTTCCGCAGCTTCTTGCCGGGCTGCTTCACGAGCGGCGGCTTCCCTGGCAAGAGCTTCTCTGAAGGCTGCTTCTCTTTCTGCGGCTTCCGCCTCTTCCCGTGCAGCTGCTTCTAGGGCTGCTAAATCTTCGGTTTCCTGGTCATGCCTGGCCGCTTCCAAATCGTCAATTTCCGCCTGACGGGCGGCTGCTTCGCGCATAGCGTCTATTTCTGACATGCGGGCAGCTTCTTGTCTTGCAATGGCCTCCGCCCTGCGCTGTTCATCATTCATTGTAGAGAGTTCTCTGTTTCTGCGGGCAGCTTCATCTCTTTCTGCATTGTTTAACATTCTGGCTGTAATAAAAAGCAATAATTCGCCGGATACTTCCATAGAAGGATATGTCCTGCCCTGAATACAATCGCGGTAAACAAGTTCACGGTAAGCATAATGCGGGGCTTTTGTTATTCTATAAAAAATCCCCCCCTTAACCCCAAAAGAATTCACAAACAGAAGGGAAACGCCGTCCAACCGCACCGGCTGATCCGCCGATACATTTTTGGGCAGCCAGTTTCTTTCGGCTGCATAGCGAAAAGCTTCGTTTTGATTGGGAGTCGCATAAACGCCGGATGCTTCAAGCACTAACCGGGACGCCTGAGCGTAGGTAACCGCAGGATTCGCCAGGAGTCTTTCAATTTCTACTGCCGTAGTCTGCGCGGAAATAACCGGAACAACAAACAAACAGAGAATGAATAAAACACCCTTCCTTTTTAAGTTTAAGGACGAAACTAAATTACACATTTTCATAGAAGTACCCATAATAATAAATTATACAATCATATCAGGGCAGTTGTCTACATAAGATGTACAATACCCCCAAATTAACGCACACCAAAGGTGGTTGTTAAATCAATGCGCCATATTGGTTTTCCGTCTATCCAGAAATTACCCGCGCTGGGAAGGAAAATTCCGCTGCCCAGATTAAACTGTAAATCAGAGAACGGACTCCAGACAAGCTTGGTAAAAACTTCTCCGCCCAAAAGCTTGCCGCTGCTGGTTTGTACACCCGGATATAAACTGGAGATATCAATATTATTGCCGCGTACAAAATACGACACAGAGACATTTCCTCCAAGTGAATCAAACAAACGGGCGGAATAATTGGCAGTATAAATGGTAACTCCAGAAAGCCTAATCTGCAGTAATTCTCCGTAATGTTTAGAGGTAATTGGCAAAAACAGCTCAAAGAAGTCGCCTGGCATTCTGATTCCGGTTGCATAACGGACAATAAGTGAAACCCTGCTGGGAATACTTACAGGCATAGAATAATGAGCTGCCGCTTCGCCTGCCCATGATAAATTATTAAAAGCAAGTCTTTCGCCCTTTACACCGGACTGAGATGTTCCAAGAGTGCCGCCCGCTTCAAACAAAAAAGCGCCAAAAGGTACGCCTGCTTTCAGGGCAAAATACTGGCTGTTGTATCTGTAATCAATGTTATTTACATCTATCTGTCCTATAAGAGCAGCTTTTAAATCTACAATACCCCCTAAAGACGGATGAGACCAGTCAAAAGCCCCAACAAAACGCCTGGGAGCAAAATAAGTATTCAAAAAATCTTTAATAATAATAGGAGAGTTAAAATGATCCAACTCTGCCGGCGTCATGTAAATATTTGCACTCTTTTTGTAAAGCACTCCTGTGTACCATGCGCCAAGACTAAAATGTCCCATAGGTGAAGAATGAGAGCCTTGAATGCCGTCAAAAAGTCCTTCTGCTATAAAAGTAAGAGGATCGGAATAAGAGAAACGGCCTACTCTTAAACCCCACGGCCCGGAACGAATGAAATATTCTGTACGCAAAACTTCGGGAATATAAGATAATATTTTATATTCTTCGCCGGTTGGGTCAGTAAAATATCTTTCGTCAAAATTTGCTGTAAATCTTAGTGAAGCATAAAAAATGCCTCTGTTTCCCAAAAGAAAAGCTATACGCGGAACTGCGTCTAAACGGTATTCAAACTTGTCCCTGTCAACTGAATTGCCGGAAGTAGCTACATATTGATTTATCAAAAGGCCAAAATCAAATGATTCAACATACAGTGTATCGCGGTCTTCCGCTTCTCTTGCAAGCCTTTCCAAAGCCCGCTGGTCTGCAAGCATTTCATCTCTTTCACGGATATTTAAAATTCTGCCTATGTAAAATAATAACTGTTCCCCAGACACTCTGACATAAACATCTGCCCAGCTTTGAACTACATTCTTATACATCAGCTCTCTTAAAGCATAATGAGGGGTTTTAGAAATGTTATACATAATTCCCCCGTCTAAATCAAAAGCCTGCATTAAAAGAAGGGAAACTCCGCCAAGCTGCGCTGTATCATCGGGTTTTGCATTTTTCGGAATCCAGTCACGGTAAGCCGCATAACGGAAAGCTTCTTCTGGATTGTTAGTTACCAGCACTTCAGATACCTGAAGAATAAAACGCGCTGCCTGCGCATAGGTAAGCTCTTCCGCAGCAAGAAGGGTTTCCAATTCCGCTGATGCAGACTGAGCGTAAAGCCCTGTACATAAAACAAAAAATAATAACAAAGAAGCAACAAAAACTCTCATTAAATTCCTCCACAAATCAAGTTGTCAAAATTACAGGATTAATATCCATATATTATTCATATAATAAATAAAATATTTTGTCATCTGGTTTTAACTATTTTTTCGTAATTATTCCTAAATTGTATAAATTCAAGCCATACTTTGTTAAATTTTTAACCATACTGTGCTAAAAATCCCGCATATTTACACACTTGAACATAAACAGGCTTATGGTTATCATTAAACCATGAAAAATAATCCCATTACAGCTTATCTGGCAGCCGTTAAGCCAGATGAAATTGATACATGCCTTTTGGCATATCTTTGTAATTTGTCAGAAATTGCCAAAATTACCCCAGAAATCGCGTCATATATTGTAAAAGAACTGGAAAACCAAAGGACAAGGCTAAAATTGATTGCCAGCGAGAATTACTGCTCAATGGCAGTCCAACTGGCAATGGGAAACCTGTTAACCGATAAATATGCCGAAGGAATACCCTACCACCGTTTTTACGGCGGAACAGAAAATGTAGATGCAATCGAAGAACTTGCGGCAAAAGAGGCCTGTAAACTCTTTGGTGCGCAATATGCCAATGTACAGCCCCACTGCGGGTCGGACGCCAATTTGCTGGCATTTTGGGCGATTCTTACCAAACAGATTGAAAATCCGGCGCTGGAAAAATGGAATGAAACAAATCTTTATAATCTTACAGACGCTCAATGGAAAGAATTAAAAACCTCTTTGGGAAACCAGCGCCTTTTGGCACATGACTACTATTCCGGCGGACACCTTACTCACGGTTACCGCAACAATCTGACAAGCCGTATGTTTGACGCTTATACATATTCTGTCAACTCGCAGACAGGGCTTCTTGATTATGACGAGATAGAAAAACAGGCTATGGAAGTTCGTCCGCTTATTCTTCTTGCCGGGTATTCCGCGTATCCGCGCAAGATCGATTTTAAGCGCATGAGACAAATTGCCGATAAATCCGGCTCTGTCTTTATGGTAGACATGGCGCACTTTGCAGGTCTTGTGGCGGGCAAGGTTTTTACAAATGAATATGATCCTATACCCTGGGCACATGTTGTAACAAGCACCACCCATAAAACACTGCGCGGCCCGCGTGCGGGAATTGTACTATCTACAAACGAATATGCCGAATCACTGGACAAAGGCTGCCCCCTTACAATGGGCGGCCCCTTGCCCCATGTGATTGCGGCCAAGGCAATAGCCTTCCGCGAAGCAAATGCCCCAGAATTCAAACAGTATGCGCAAAACATTGTCGATAACTGCCAAACTCTTGCCGCCGAATGTGTAAAAAACGATCTTGATATTCTTACAGGCGGCACGGACAACCACCTGCTGCTTATAAATGCAGGTAAAAAAGGCATTACGGGCAGACAGGCGGAAAGCGCTTTGCAGGAATGTAACATAACGGTAAACAGAAACAGCATACCCAAAGATCCCAACGGCCCGTGGTATACATCGGGGCTGAGGATTGGCACTGCCGCTGTTACAACGCTTGGCATGCAAAAATCCGATATGGCGGAACTTGCCGCATTAATAGCCGATGTTGTAAAGGCGACAAGTCAGGCGCCAGACAAAAAAGATCCGTCCAAAAACAGCAAGGCAAAGTACGTTATAGACGCAAAAGCTAAAACACAAATCCTTGAGCGGGTAAAAACCCTTATGGATCGTTTCCCTGTGTATCCTCAGCTTGATTTGGAAATGCTTAAGAAGTTTTTTTAAGCCTTAGTTAAGCCGCTTAGCTTAAGCAGCTTTGTTCTTTTCTTTGTCATGAATAAAAGAGACAAATATATCAAAAATTATAGGATCGATCTTTCTGTTTTTTTCGATAAATTCTTCACGCATCATAACAAGCGCATCTTCGGGCTGCATGGGCTTGCGATATACACGCAGAGGGTCTGTAACGCTGTCGTATACATCGATTATTTCCAGAACCTTTGCAGGAAAATAGGCAAGGGCTTTGTAGTCTAAAATAGGTTCAAGCTCGTATGTAATAATATAATCCTGTTTAGCATCTGGATTATTTTTTTTGTACTGCTGAAGATACGCACGGAAATAACCATAACCGCCGGGATCGCCGTAGTATTCATGATGATACCCGGTTATAATACTCGCCTCCATTGGATATGAAGTTTTGGTCATGATAGATTTGTAACCGGCTTTTACATGTTCAATTACGGTGTTGCGGTCGTATGCGGATTCACCTTCATGATATTCAATAGCTTCTGCTTTTCCAATGTCGTGAATTAAAAACCCAATTGACCATTTTATAAACAGATCCGGAGGTACAGCCCTCATGCCGCCGTAAAAAACACGCTCTAAATTTACATCGTCTTTATTAATGTGCGCAAGCAGGTGGCAGTAATATTCACGGTACTTGGCGGCAAAAGAAATACGCAGTTTTTGAATTGCACTAGATGTTGAAACAAGATTATTGTAGTAAGCAAGAAAAGCCGTTCCATTAAGATATACTCTGGTCATGTGCTGTACAATTGTACCATTGGATTTTTCCACCAGAGTATTCATCAATTCATTATTTAAAACACCTTCTGTTAAAAGATGAGTAGACGACTTAACCATTTCGCTGGTGGAATCTACAAGCGCCCGTGTAAATTGTTTTGCTTCTTCATCAGCAAGAAGCAAGGCTTCTTCTAAAACCGCATGGTTAATTAATGTAGCGTCTTTGGTGGAATCTACAAGCGCTTCCATTACCTCATCTACATCTCTTGATTTTTGGACAATCAGATCGTTAAGTTTTTGTTTATTTGCGTTTAAACGTTCAAGTTTTTCCTCAGTGGTCATTTTGGTAAAGGAATTATAGTCACTGCCATAACCTACCTCAATTTCCAGTTCTTCAATTTCTTCTTCTTCTTTGGGAGCTGCTTTAGTTTCCGCTTTTTTAAGCAGTTTTAACCTTTCAAAATCCCATTTGCCTGTCATGGCTATGGCTTTTTCTTTTAGTTTTTCCAGCCCTTCTCCGTCAATAAAATATTCCCAGCCGCCGCTATGCTGCCAGAAATTTTCATTGTTATCATATAAAACCTTAAAAGGCATAAGCCGGCTTTTATTTGTATTAAGGTTTATACAAGAAATGGGTATTTCTTCATTTATAATGATTTCAATATATAATTTGTTAACGCTTTTTCCGTCTTTCATCAACAATACAGCTGAAAGCGGAATAGAATCATCTTTTTTCTGCATATCTTAAGATTATACAAACATTATAATTTATTGGCAAGACCAATTTCATTAAAATACAATGTTATTTATTAATTTTTTTAAGGATTTCAGTCATGATTTTGTCGGCATCATCATAGGGAACTTGACAAGTTCCAACCTGCTTGTGGCCGCCACCGCCGTAGGAAAGCATAAGAGAACCGACATCTACTTTAGAACTGCGGTTTATTATACTATGCCCGATAGTAACGGCAACATTGACTTTATTGCGCCCGTCTACAACCCACATGGAGATATTCTGGTCTGGATATTGGGTATATATAAAAAACCGGTTTCCGGCAAAAATAGTTTCTACCCCGCGCAGGTCTACAACAATAACACTGCCGTTAATTTTTGTGTGTGTTTTAATCATTTCTGCAAAAAGGTCTTTTTGCTGGTTGTAGAAATCCAGGCGTTCTTTAACATCTGGCATAGCCAGTATATCGTAGATTGATTTTTCGGCGCATGCTTTTGCCAAAACCGCCATAAGGTCGTAATTGCTGATTGTAAAATTCCTGAAACGGCCAAGTCCGGTACGGGGGTCCATTATAAACCCTAAAAGCACCCACCCTCTGGGATCAAGAATTTCATCTTTTGAAAGGTCGCCTGAATCTACTTTATCAACAAAATATATCATTTCCGCAAACTTACTTAATTTGGCTTCGCCGCCATAGTATTCATAAACCACACGCGCACAACTGGGAGCGGCTTTGGAGACACCTTCAAAAAACAGGTTTTTGCCCAAACGTTCAGATTCACTGGAATGATGATCAAACCAGAGCTTACAGCCCTTTATATACGGAATATTGGCTAAAATATCATTATCAGAAACTTCGACTAAACCGTCCTGAATATCCTTTGGGTGTACAAATTTCCATTCATCAATGAGACCTAAATATGATAAAATCGCTCCGCAGGCGAGACCGTCAAAGTCGGACCTGGTTAATAACCTCATTTTTCCCATCCTTCACTAAATCAAAAAAATAGACCTTAATATTAATCTCGGCAACTTTTTAAATATTATATAATATTAAAAAAGAAAAAGAAACGGAAAATCATGTCATTTTTAAAAAAAAGCGATCTTTTAGAAAATATTACGAAAAAATAGATTACTCAGCCGTAAAAACTATTTCCGCCCTGCCGGAAAACCACTTTAAGAGCGCTTCTGCCCGGTTGGAAAAGGAATTGTTAATACGATCCCCCATACCGGGAACAGAAAGAGTTCTTGCCATTATAACGGTGTAAATTAAAAGCGAATCGCCGCAGTCAAAAACCGCCATTATAGACCTTAGATTACCCCTTCTTATCACCGGAACAAGAGAAATACTCAGAGTATCCAGGTTTTCCTGAATAAAAAAGATACAATCTCTTGTATTTATATAATCATATTTGTAGATATTATCTCCAAAAGTAAGGTCTACCTGTCTTGCGTAAATGGTTAATTCCGCAGGCGGCACGGTAAAAACAGGATCAGGAAGCGGATATTTGGTATCCGGCCCGTCTACAACCTGCGAATATTCAAAAAAAGTCCTCATTTCCTCGCGGCTTGGAGAATAATATTCAAGCCCCGTAAGGGTGCTAAGAGCCAATAATTGATTATACAGCCCGGTTTTCTGCGTATTGTTCCAACTGCCGGGATCTGTGTGTGAATTTGCAGGTTTTCTATACAGATACAAGGTTTCAATCATTATATTGGGGTTTAAACCGTTCCTGACATTGGTAAAAGCCTGCCGCAGTTCAGTATTCATAGGCAATAACACCGGCGCGGGGTTTCGTTGATGAGTTTCTGTAATAAAATCGCCGCTTTCCCGTAATAACTCCGCATGAGAGGTAGAAACCAAAGATGTAAGCGGTACAGAAAAACCACTTTGAACGATAAAGAATAAGCAAACCAAGAATAATGGAAGTTTTTGTTTATTCATTTCCAGCCTCCTCATTTATAACCTCGATAAAAAACTCTTACTTGCTTATATAAACCTTCTCCCTCGCTTTTGGTTTCAATATCGTTGATGTCATTCAGGGTTGTATGGATAAGCCACCTGTCAAAAGGGTTCATGGGTTCAAGCAAAACAGAATCACGGCTTTCACGGACTTTTTCCGCCACATTATAGGCAAGGCGTACAAGGGATTCTTCCCTGCGGATACGGTAATTTTCCGTATCAAGGATAATGCGGGTATCATCTTTGCCAAGTTTACTTGCGTAAATGTTCAATAAAAGCTGCAATGCGTCAAGATTCTTGCCCTTTTTCCCTATTAAAATAGAAGAATGATCAGATTCTATCTTTAAACCTAGCTTGTGTTTTTCTCTGAATAAGATCGATACTTTTCCGGGATAACCCATGCGTTCGATCAGGCCGCCGGTAAAGGCTGCCATTAGTTCTTCAAAATCGTTTTCCGGCTTTAGCTCTCCTAAAACCGCCTTGCCAATATAACTTTCTTTGCCGTTGAACTGCGCGTTATATTGCGAGTCGTTGAACTTCGACCCGCTGTGTTTCGCGCTGTACTGCGCGCTGTATTGCGCAGGTTCTGAATCACCGGCTGCATTGTCGTGGCGGGCGGTGGTGCTTGGTGAGGAGATGATATTCCCTACATGAACCCTTATACGCACAAAACCTTTTTTGAATAAACCGGTTTTTTGGGTTTCCAGAATCTCCACGTCAAAATCGTCTTTTTCAAGACCAAGTTCTCCTGCCGCCCTGTCTATTGCTTCTTTTTCGGTACGGCCTTCAAATTCAAATACCATATATATCTCCTAATGTTTTTTCTTTTTCTTTGGTGCAATAACATTCTTGTTTTGCTGAGGGGCAAACACAGATTCGGGTTCTGTCTGTTTTTTTCTGGCAATAATGTATTTATTGATTATCACCTGCTGTACCAGAGTAAGGATATTGGAAAAAATCCAGTATATCAGCAATCCAGACGGTACATCATAAAGTATGAAAAAGAACATTATTGGCATAACGTATAACATCATCTTCATCTGTGTATTGGACTGCTGTCCCGGCATTTGGGTAACCTTGCCGTAAATTAACTGAGAACCAACATATATAAAAGGCAGACCCCTTAATGCAGTCCAGCCAAGCAATGGCAGTTTAAAATCGTCCGGGAAAAGCCACAGGTATTCCGGGACGGAAAGATCAGGTATCCAGCCGGGAATAAATTCCGCGCCTCTAAGGTCAAAGTGGTTGTTAAAGAGGTTGTACATCGCAAAAAATATCGGTATCTGCAATAACATTGGCAGACACCCGGATATTGGGTTATAACCTTCGTTTTTATAAAAAGCAGCCATTTCTGCGTTCAACTTTTGGGGATTACCCTTGTGTTTTTCCTGCAGTTCTTTAATTTTTGGAGCAAGAGCCTGCATGCGCAAAGTGGCTTCTGAGCTTTTTCTGGTTAATGGGAAGAATAAAATCTTAACCAACAATGTAAGCAAAATGATCGCGATGCCGTAATTGTGAACAATACCTTGGAAAAATATCAGCAGCCATTTTAAAATGTTTTCTAACGGAGCAAGGATTCCGCGTGAGCTTGCCAATACCATAATGTTTGTATCTCTTAAACCATGTTCGTTTCTTCCTGTATTGTAAGCCCCAAGGGCCTCCTGAGATTTTGGCCCAAGATAAAAACGGTACGTGTCCGAAGTTCTAGATGCCGTTACCGGAGGACGCATCAGAAAAAATCTTGATGCAGAGTTTAATCCCGGTTCCGGAGTGTCGGTAAAACTGATATTGTACTGAGCAAGATACGGAAGAGCGATAAATGTAAAATATTTACCCGATATAGCAGCCCAAGCAGGGCGAGTATCTACAACTTCGCCAAGTTTTACATTTCGGCTTTTGCCGTTGATATATACATTGTAACGCCTGTATTCATAACGATTGTCGAGTTTTTCAAATCTTGGACCGATCTGCGGGCCAAAAGATATTGTATAGGCATTACCTGCAAAGTTCAGATCCGGTATTAAATTTCCGCCGTCAAGGGTAACTGTAAGTTCAAACATATAATCTCTTGGTTTAAAATCGTACCGTTTGATCAGGCGGAATCTTTGGTTTGAACCGGGAGTTAAAAAATCACGGTAGAATTCAACGGAATATTCCGACACACGGGTTACATGAAAAAGCGAAGAAACCGGTTGAGCGTCCATACCGCCAAAGGCAATAGAAAAAGCCCGCGCTTCATTTGTTCCGCGAAGGATCATTTCTACATTTTCATCTTTGTCCAAATGTTCTTTTAGTTTCCATGAAACCATGTCGCCGCCGGCATTGGTAAGAACTATGGTCATTAACTCTGTTTCGATTGTTATAAACTCTACAGATTGTGCGCCTGTGTCGTCCGCCTCTAATTGAGCCGCCTGTTCTGCCGCTTCTTGCGCAGCTATTTGCGCAGCCTGTTCAGCCGCTTCCTGAGCTGCCAAGTCCGCTGACATTTGAGCTTCTCCCATTGTCTGCGACTGCGGCGTATCCAGAACAGGAGTATCTGTCGCCTGAATTACACTCTCCTGCTGAGACTGAACTGGCGGCGGCTCAGGCTGAAAGAATATTCCCTGTACCACGTAAAAACCGATCAGTACGACAGTAGACAGCACTACGGCTAAAATTGTATTTTTTTCCATTTTATTTCCTTAATAAACTCAATACTTTATTTGATTCCAAATCGGGTACTGGATCATACCCGCCTTTATGAAATGGGTGGCAGCGAAGCAGACGCCTTACAGCCAGCACCCCCCCGCGCAGAAGGCCATATTTACATACCGCCTCATAAGCATAAGCCGAACAAGTAGGATAATACCTGCAAGCTGCCGGTAAATGGGGAGAAATTGCGTATTGGTAAAACCTGATAAATCCAAGCGCTATATATTTCATCTCAATTAACCAATAAACCGGCTTTTAAAAAAAGGGATTCAAGCTGCTTTGCCCTGTCAGAAAGAGTAGCTTTTGCTTCCGGGTAAACCAACAGAATTAGGTCATAACCGCCGCAAATGCGGTTTTTCATCAATCTGAATGCTTCACGGCTAAGGCGTTTTGCACGGTTTCTGGCAACTGCCTTCCCGTACCCTCTGGAAAAGGTAAAACATATACGATTTTGGGGCAAATCGTTCTTTAAAGCAAAAAGTTTAGCGCCCCGGCAGCTATAATGCTTACCCCTGCCAAAAACCTCCCGAATCTCTTTCCTTCCCTTTAGATGTTCTTCCCGCCTAAAGCGGAAAAAACCTTTATAATTCCCTTTTACGGGGACATTATCACAACTAATAGGGCTTTTTCTCGTCAGAAACAGAGAGTTTAATCCTGCCCTTTGCCCTGCGGCGCTTCAAAACAAGCCGCCCGCCCCTTGTTTTCATGCGGGCGCGGAAACCGAATTTTCGGTTTCTTTTTACCTTACTGGGTTGATAAGTTCGCTTCATTATATATTCTCCTAAAATTAAAGGTCTAAGGAAACAACAATTATTGGTCTAATATAGGGTTTTTGGGGAAAAGTGTCAATATGCCGGAACTGGGCAAGGGGTACATTTCTGCACATATTGTGGAGAGAGTACGTAATCTTATGCTACAGATTTTGCATAATTAATTACTGATACTTCTGAGCCTGTAGAAGCTGCAAAAAAGTCAATCATTTTTTCAAGCTGCGCGGCAACCGTCCCGCTGTACCAGGTATTACCACATTCCGTGCAAACACGGGCTGGAACATAACGGATAACAATTACACCCTGCCCAATGTCTTCGGTATAAGTAACAGTTGTTTCTTCCATTTCTGCTTTGCAAACTCCACATTTCATGGTTTGTTCTCCTTTCGTTTTCTGCCCTCATCTTCCCATTTTCCCGGTAATGGACGATACGCGGTAATGATATATAAATGCCCTTCACCAATACTGCAAACAATATGTAAATTTTTAGCATTTATCAAACAGCTTGGGAAAGGGTAATCCGTGAGGTACTGCTCGATTATCTCGCCTTCTAGTATCGCTCGTTTAATGTCCTCTAATCGAATATGGCGCTGCCTCATTCTTGTCAATATATGTTCTGTCAAGAAAATGGTATCATCGTTACAATATGTTCTAACATCTTTAATGTGCAGCATAAGTAAGTATAATCTGATAATTGATTTTCAGGCAATAATCTTTATTAAAGAAAAAACTGTCCATTGGCGATCGCTTAACACCGGCTACAGAAATGCAAGCCGGGTAAAGGGTTTGACAAGGGAGGGGCAAGGGTGTCCGGCAAAACGGACGGCGAGAAGGCTTTTGTTCCTACAGAAAGCGTATGTGCCGAAATTATTTTGCCAAACACCCTTGCCCCTCCCTATTAGGTAATCTACACGGCTTGCATTTCTACGGGGACTGGTTAAAGGAAGCAACCCCCAACCACTGACGCAGAAGACGCCGTTCCTGCGGAACGTGCTCCTGCGTCATTGAAAAGGGTTAAAAAGCCCGGACGGCACGAACCTTGGCGTTTGTTATATCGCGCTTTGTGAGTCCAAAAAGAGAGCCGCCAGGGTCAAAAGCGTTCGCGTGCGTAGCATTGGATTCACTTGATGTCCAATAAGAAGTCCTTATCATTGATATACCTAGGGTTGAGCGTCGTATTAGGAGCTCGGCCAGTTCAACTATACTCGGTAAAAACCAGTCGCTGCCTAAATTCCTGCATGCTCTTGCGGCAGGCGCGTTAGTGTCTGTAGCAAGAATAAGCGCTGTATTTCTCCTGCCTGTACCAATTTCTGCTTCCGTACCGTCAATAGATACCCAATCGCCAGTACCGCCAAAACCTGGTGGTATATAGGCGCTTGATGCCCATGCAAGATAAGGGTCATCAGTTGTACCATACCAACCATCCGGTGCGACTTCAAGGTAGTAAGCAATGTAATCATTGCCATACGATGAATGACCTTCTACAGTAAAACCCTCAGAGTTAAC
>Ga0099364_10006695_pt1 | contig 16700 bp, 13 predicted proteins | sample TergutTh196P3_FD_73070 | JGI IMG/M metagenome (GOLD analysis project Ga0099364, IMG submission 73070) | Microcerotermes parvus P3 segment gut microbial communities from Pointe-Noire, Republic of the Congo - Th196 P3 | ecosystem: Host-associated > Arthropoda: Insects > Digestive system > Gut ... | reverse complement strand
ATAGCATTATATAGCTTAAGTTAACCTTTATGTCCATTTATCCGGTTCCTCGTGCTGTTTATATCAGCGAGTGTAATGTATTACCCCAATCGTCCGATGCTTCTTGCTGCTGTATATGCTTCTTGGTTCGCGTCCATTATGTTCCTGGGAGAAGAGCAGTCTCCAATCTGCCAAAACTCGGGAGCGCAGTTTGAAAGAGCAAAAGCATCTTCGCGCAGCGGTCTCTGACCTGTTGCATATATTACGGTGTCCGCAGGGAACTCAACTTGCCCATCGGCATTTTCGCAAATGATACCTCTGTTTGTAATCTCTTTTACGGTAGTGTTAAGATGAATGGCAATATTTAACCTTTCAATCTCCGATTTCAGCGCGGCAGAGTGTAATCCGCCTAAATCAGTAGAGAGCTTGTCCATGACCTCGATGATAGTAACTTGCTTACCGCGCCTTGCCATAAACACTCCGAGTTCAATTCCAACTAAACCACCGCCAATAATTACGAGCCGCTCGCCAGCCTCATCCGGGTTATAATATAAGTCTTCCGCTCCAATAACGATGTTACAGTCAATACCCGGGATTGCCGGCTTAATTGGTCTTGCTCCGAGCGCAGCGATAATTGCGTCAGGAGCAATTTCCTTTGCCAGTTCCGGAGTAACTGTAGTATTTAAGCGTAGATCTATCGGAGCGCGAGAAATGCGTAATGCCTGGCGGTCAAGGTATTTCTCCAATTTTGCCTTAAACGGAACTGAGGACTCACAACGAAGAATGCCGCCGAGTTTGTCGGTCTTCTCGCATAATATGACCTCATGCCCTTGCTTTGCCGCTGTCAGAGCGGCTTGCATCCCGCCAATTCCGCCTCCTGCAACTAACACACGTTTTGGAGCTCGTGCAGGGATATCGTTTTTTTCTTCCAGTTCACGTCCGATAGTCGGATTTAATGCGCATTGCGGATATCTATGCGCTCCAATGCTGGCGAAACAGGCGCTGCAACGCATGCAGTTGTCGATATCATCATCCATCCCAAGCCTTGCTTTTATCGGTAAATCGGGGTCAGCGATGGATTGCCTTCCCAACTGAATGATGTCTGCTTTTCCGGAGGCGATTATTTCTTCCATCATCTGCGGATCTGTGAGAGCACCGACAGTCGCTACCGGCGTTTTGACGTGCTTTTTTATTTCTGCTGCGTATTTGACATTAACTCCATCCTCGAGAAACATGCTTGGATGGGTTATTATAAATGCTTCGTCGATTTCGTGATGACCGGCTGAGATGTGCAGTATGTCAACCTTTCCATCGAGCGCTTTTGCAATTTTTACCCCTTCTTCAAGGTCATACCCTTTGTCGCTGTATTCGGAACCGCTCATGCGTAGTTCAATCGGAAATCCTGCGCCGACATATTTCCTGACGCTCTCGATAGCTGCCAATGTGAAACGCATTCGGTTCTCAAAGCTGCCTCCCCATCTGTCTTTGCGATTATTGATGAGCGGTGACAAGAACTGAGCGAGCAGCCACCCATGCCCCGCATGTACTGTTACCATATTGAAACCGCACGTTTTCGCCCATGCAGCAGCTTGACCAAATTTATCAGCGATGTATAGTATCATCTCTTCGGTCATTGCTTCGACTTCGCCATACTTTCCATCTTGCATATCCACAGGTCCGTATAGTTTGCCGCCTGTTGCTTTGACGTATCTTGCGAACATACCCGCGTGGCTGAGTTCGGCTGATGCTACGGCTCCATTTCGTGTGATTGCGCTTGCCAGCATAGATAAACCCGGCATTGTGTTCGGATCGTCCATTTGTGTGAGATATGGATAATGCGTTCCAGTTAATTCATCAACGATGCAGTCACCGACGCTGACCGATGCGGCACCTCCAATCGCTTTGCGTTCAAAGAATGCAATTTCTGCAAGCGTTGGCAAATTATCCGCACCGACATTGTAGTACCCCTGCGGTGCTGCAAATATCCGATTTCGGAACGTGACGTTTCTAATTGCAAATGGCTCAAATAGTTTTGGGTATTTTAGTATGCTCATCAGAGTTTCAGTCCTTTCAGTAGTCTCCCAGTACTCTAAAGAGTGATATGGCGTTGATTCCTCGATCTATGATACTATGGACTTTGCTATTATTCATAAACCCTGTCTTAAACGCTGTCACTGCATCACCATTTGACGCATTGCCTGCGAAGGTTACCTCGCCAAACTCGTGCAGAACTTTCTCGCGGGTAGCGTCAGTCCTTATATACCAAGGCGATTCCAGTTGCAAAGGATCAACTGCCGCTTCCGGGCTGCCTTTTTCCCATGGTATCAGCGCACCGAAATCTGAATGCTTTACTGCATCAATCACATCAGCGACGATTGCGCTTGCTGTTGGGAGTTTCCCGGCACCGGCTCCGTTAAATAATACATCGCCGACAATGTTCCCCCTTACGACGATTCCATTAAAAACCCCGTCAATCCCCGATAATAAACTGTCCATGCTTATGAGGTGTGGTGCGACATATGCCGCCACCTTGTCACCGACAGCTTTTGCTCGTCCAAGCAGTTTTATCTTGTAACCGAGTTTTGCGGCATATCGCATATCATCCATCGTTACTCCCCGGATGCCGGTTGCGGGTACTTGATCGGGATATATGTGGCGTCCAAATGCTAGTGATGATAGGATACAGATTTTTCTGCAAGCGTCGTGGCCATCAATGTCGGCTGTCGGATCAGCTTCGGCATATCCCTTTTTCTGAGCATCCAGGAGAGCGTCTGAGAACTCTGCGCCGTTTTTCATCATTTCCGTCAAGATATAGTTGGTGGTTCCGTTAAGGATTCCATATATTTCATTGATTTGGTTAGCTGCCATGCAGTTTGCCAGCGGCCTGATTATTGGAATACCACCACCAACACTTGCTTCGAATAAGTAGTTGACTCCTTTACTTTTTGCGACAGTCAGTAGTTCAAAGCCATGCATCGCCACAAGCTCTTTGTTAGATGTGACAACGCTTTTTCCGGCTTCAAGCGCTCTTCTTGTGAAGTCTAAGGCAGCACCGACGCCTCCTATTGTTTCAATGACAATCGAAATCTCAGGATCGTTGACGATGGTCTCAAAATCCTTTGCAAACAGTCCGCTATAAGGGCTGTCCGGAAACTCTCTCACATCAAGAATGTATTTTACTCGTATGCTGTGGCCTGCATTGCGAGTTATTCTTTCGCTATTCCTATCGATAACTTCGACTGCTCCCGAGCCGACCACGCCATACCCAAGCACCGCAACACTAATCATTTGTTGTTCACCCCTCTTTTAGATGAAAGGTATAGTATCACAGAATGCTTTCTCACGCAACTGCTTTATGAAGTAAAAATCGAAAGCTCTGAACCACACGTGATATTGTCTCACTAAAGCGTGAAAATCGAAAGCAAGCTATTGACTTTTTCCGAATCTATGTTTATAATATACTCGTGCTCAAGTATTCGCGCAAATTACATAATATAATATGAACTCATTTGGAATATTTTCACCTTACTTACATATCCCTGTTTGCTTACAGATTAGTTATTTCTCATTTCTGCATTCTCAATTATCATTTGTTCATCATCGTTGTTTCGGGAGGGAGTCAAATGCGTCACGAAACCTGTGGTCTGTTGATAAAAATAATCCATGACTCTGTAAGGAAAAGACTCGACAACTCTCTGCGAGAAAAAGACCTGACGCTCGCTCAAGTGCGGGTGCTCATGGCACTGGGAGAGGGAGAAGGAGACCCCAAACCCCTCAAAGAATTAGAACGGCGGTTTCAAGTCGCGCAATCCACGATTGTAGGAATTATAAGCAGGCTTGAAACAAAAGGATTCGTAGATGGGTATACGGCACCGGACGATAACCGTGTCAAGCTGGTGAAACTCACTCCGGACGGAGAGAAATTCCGCGAAGCAAACATCAAAGAAGTCGAAGAAATGGAAGAACGGCTCCTCTCGCACCTTACGGAAGCTGAACAACATGAATTTCAACGAATGTTACGCATCGTCTACGAGAACGTAAGGTAGAGCATGCTCAAACTCATGCTTATAATGAGACCTTAGTTTGCCGGTCACGCCATCCCCGGTGTGGCGTGACTTGTAAGATAGTTAGCATTTATTGTCGAACGAAGCGAGAGTTGCGCCGCGCTTGCGTGGCATAACCGAGCGAGTGATGACATCAAAAGGTAAATACCCCGCAGCTTGCTGCGGAAGACGCCGCAAGGCGGCGGGTCCAGGGCTTGCCCTGGGGTAAATACCATTTATTTATATGGAGGAAACTATGACCGCAAAGAAGAAATATACAGGCATCGAACTGATGGGGGAGGCGCCTGTTGGAAAAGCAATCGTGAGCCTTGCACTACCGATGATGCTGACGATGCTTGTACAATCGATATACAACATGACCGATATGTTCTTCATAGGACAAACCGGAGACCCAAACATGGTTGCAGCGATTGCGTTGGTAAATCCGCTATTCATGCTCTCGCAAGCACTTGGCAATGTGTTTGCCACCGGCGGCTCGAGCTACATATCCCGATTGCTTGGTGCCGGGAAAAACGATGAAGCAAGGCAGTCATCGACCGTATCGCTTTATATCGCCTTTGTAATTGGTTTGTTTATGACTGCGATAATCAGTATTTTCAAAGCACCTATACTCCGACTTATCGGTGCCAGTGACGTCACATTTGAATATACGAATGGTTACTTTACGCCGCTGTTATTGTTCATCGCATTTGCTGCATCAAGCTCAGTTATGAGCGGGCAGATGCGCAGCGAAGGCGCCGCTAAAAAAGCTATGACCTTACAAATAATGGGTATTGTACTGAATATCATCTTAGACCCGATTTTCATCCTTTGGTTCAATATGGGGACAGCGGGAGCTGCATGGGCTACCGTTGCGGGGCAATTCGCATCGTTTGTTTACGGGATACGCTATTATCTCTCCAAAGATACGCTCCTGTCGGTCAGACCGAACGACTACAAGCCAAATAAAGAGATGATGAAACAGATGCTTTCCATCGGTATACCGGCGGCGCTGACAAATGTAGTCATGAGCGTTACAAGCATATTGAGCAATCGCATACTTGCAGGGTTTGGCGATCATGTCATAGCCGGAGCAGGTGTTCATATGCGTGTCACGAGCATGTTCTTCATGGTGCTTTTCGCTCTGATTATGGGGTATCAGCCATTTGCAGGGTTTAATTATGGAGCAAAGAACTTTGATCGTCTGAAGAAAGGGTTTAAGCTGACACTGCTCGTTGCATGGGCGCTCAGTATTATAGGCGCTGCTGTGTTGAGATTTGCCGGTGCTAGCTTGATTCGTTTCTTTATTGACGATGAGCAGACAATAGCAGCCGGTGTTGCAATCATGAGCATTTTTGTCTATGGTGTTCCGCTAATCCCGCCGCAGATTATGCTTATGGTATCATTTCAAGCGTTTGGGAAACCGCTTCAAGCCACGATTATTACGCTTGGAAGGCAATGCTTGTTCTATATTCCGATGCTTTTCGTGCTGACCCATATGTTTGGGTTTGATGGTTTTGTGTGGGTTCAGCCAACCGCTGATGTTTTGACCACCGGGATTGCGGCTGTGCTTGGTATATCGCTCTTCAAATCATTCCGAGAACAACCCGCGCAATAGTACAAATTCGGAATTCGGAATTCGGAATTCGGAATAGTACATACCACGAAAATTCTCCTCCTATGTAGGAGTACACCGCAGCGGCGACATTCTACCGACACCATCGCCACCATCAAAAGAGCATTCTCAACATTACTCTGATTTGTACATATCGCGCAATAATGCGATTTCGTCTGCATACCCTGACAGCTCGTTTGGCGTTTCCAGATAAAACGGCAGATTTCTCAAATATGGGTGGTTAATTGTGCGAGACAACGCATCAAGCCCAACAAACCCCTCGCCGATTTTTTCGTGTCTGTCTTTGCGGCTGCCAAGTGGGTTTTTGCTGTCGTTAATGTGAACTGCTTTTAGACGGTCAAGTCCGACCACACGATCAAACTCTGTGAGTACGCCGTCCAAGTCACCAACGATATCATACCCTGCATCGTACACATGACAGGTATCAAAGCACACGCCTATTTTATCCTTTAGTGTCACCCTGTCGATTATCTCACGCAGTTCCTCGAAATGTCCGCCGATTTCAGTGCCTTTGCCGGTCATCGTCTCAAGCAGTACGATGACCTTTTGTTCGGGTAAAATAACACTGTTGAGTACATTTGCGATTATGTCGATCCCTGTTTCAATACCTTGACCCATATGATTGCCGGGATGAAAGTTATATAATGCACCCGGGAGCGATTCAACGCGCCGCATGTCTTCCTCAAAAGTATTATGCGTAAACTCTCGAACGTGCGCTTTGTCAGAGCATAAATTCATTGTGAATGGTGCATGAGCTAGATAACTGACAATCCCATTATCTAAACAGAAGGTTATCAAGCTCTCGATATCATCTTTATCGATTGCTTTTGCGGAGCTTCCTCTTGGATTGCGTGTGAAGTATTGAAATGCGTTTGCACCTATGCTTGCGGCGGCTTTTCCCATTGCGAGATAGCCGTCCGACACCGATAAATGGCACCCGATTATAAACATGATGTATATACCTCTGTTTGTAGTGATTAGAACGTATTACCAAATGAGTGTGGCAGCAGTTCATTCAGCTTGAATTCCTTGACCTCATCATTATCAGGGCAGATGACTGTTATGTCAGGGCAGAAACTATTGAGGTATTGTCTGCAAGCTCCGCATGGCGTACAGAACTCAAGTTCGTCAGAACCACCGACTACAGCTATCTTATCGAATTCGTTTACGCCCTCCGACAATGCTTTTATCACAGCGCATCGTTCTGCACATATGTTTGTAACGCCGATGCCCGATGGGTCCTCGATGTTGCAACCAAGAAAAACCTTTCCATTTTTTGCAAGCAACGCAGCGCCGACTTTGAACCCGGAAATGCTCGCACACGCGAACTCCCGCGCTTCCATCGCTAAGGCGATTAGCTGAGTATTATTCATTCTATCATTCCTTTGCTGTTTCCTGAATCTTCGTAGATATAGCTTTTGTACTCGTTTTCGCTAGAATAGCGTGATGCCGGTGTCAGATACTACTGCTTGAATAGTTTTGGTTTCGGATGGCGGGGTTTGAGAGATGGTAATTGCGTTATTGAGTATCGCTTGGGCAGCTTGCAGTTTGCTTGCATCAGATGTGTGCAGGATTGCCAGTTCTTCTCCTGCTGTGATCGTGTCACCGGTTTTTTTGCATAGGATTATTCCTGCACTGTAATCTATATTATCTTCTTTACGGACTCTGCCGGCACCAAGAGCAAGCGAAGCCATTCCGCAAGCTTCTGCGTCCATATGCGTGATATACCCTGAAGATACTGACTTGAGGGGCGAAATGACAGTTGCCTTGTCGAAACCGTCTGTTAAGACCGATACATCACCGCCTTGAGCGAAGACCATAGCGCATAACTTATCAAACGCATTCCCGCTTTCAATCGCTCCGTTTGCCAAAGCCTTACAAGCCGGTAGACTGTCCGCAACTCCTGCTAAAAGCAGCATATATGATGATAATTCAATACATAGAGCTGACAAGTCATCCGGTCCGTTTCCTTTAAGTGTGTTTACAACTTCTTCTACCTCAAGCGCATTGCCGATAGCGTTTCCGAGCGGCACGTCCATGTCTGTAACGAGTGCCATCATACGCCTTCCGGAACGTGTGCCAATGGAAACCATCGCCTTTGCCAGTGCAATGGAATCATCAAGAGTTTTCATAAAAGCTCCGCTGCCTGTTTTCACATCGAGCAGTATAGCATCAGAACCGGCGGCGAGTTTCTTGCTCATTATGGATGATGCGATGAGAGGTATGGAGTCAATCGTTGCAGTCACATCACGGAGCGCGTAGAGCTTTTTATCTGCCGGTGCGATATCACCTGATTGCCCGATTATGGCAATCCCTGTGTTTCGGACAATCTCGCAAAACCTTTCGGGGTCAAACGATGTCTGCAATCCGGGGATTGCTTCCAGTTTATCGACTGTGCCTCCTGTGTGGCCGAGTCCTCGTCCGCTCATCTTTGCTACAGGTACGCCGCAAGCTGCTACGATTGGTCCGATTATCAGGCTGGTTTTATCTCCTACTCCTCCTGTGCTGTGTTTGTCTACTTTCACCCCGGGGATTGATGATAAGTCAGCAACATCCCCGGAGCGCAATATTGCATCGGTAAGTGTTGCTGTTTCGCGGTCATCCATGCCTTGGATGCATATTGCCATGAGTAGAGCAGATGCCTGATAGTCGGGTATCTCGCCTTTTGTGAAGCCTTCGATGAAGTAGCGTATTTCTTCGTCGGTAAGAGGTTCGCTTTGCTTTTTTTTGGTAATAATATCATATATAGTCATAATAACCACCCCGCCGCTGACGCGGCACCCCTCCACAGAGGGGAATTATATAGGTTTCCTCATTCCTCATTCCTAATTCCGAATTCCGCATTATCATCTGCTTCCCTTGTCATATGGTTCGCCGGAAGCCTTTGGAGCCATTGAATTGCGGGAGGTAAAAGCGAGGACAACGAGAGTCGCAATATACGGAATCATCTTATAAACAGCACTCGCAATTGGGAGGCTGTTCAAAAACGAAATGCTCGTATAAGCAACAGAGATAGTCTTCATCAATCCGAAAAAGAACGCCGCAAGCAAAATGCGCACAGGTTTCCACTGACCAAAAATCAAAACAGCGAGAGCGAGGAAACCATATCCGGCGACAGTCGCATCAAACGTAACGGAAGTAGGAACAACGAAAACCAACCCACCGACACCGGCTAAAGCACCCGACAACATCACCCCGACATAACGCATCTTATAAACATTGATGCCAACGGAATCAGCGGCTTGCGGATGCTCACCGCAAGAACGAAGCCTCAATCCAAAAGGTGTCTTATACAGCACAATCCATGCAGCAATTAAAATCACGAAACCGAGGTAAGTCGTAATATATGTCTTTTGGAAGAAGAACGGACCGATTACCGGAATGTCACCCAACAGAGGAACGGACTCGATATAAAAGACATTGTTAAATGGAATCGTCTGGACCGTGCGGATCATGCGGGCAGCATAAATCGCAAATGCTGGAGCGAACATATTGATCGCAGTACCGCTTATGACCTGATTCGCTTTCATATGAATCGAAGCGTAGCCGTGCGGCAGAGCTATGATAATCCCCGACGCGCCTGCGATTAAAAGAGCAATAAGCAGCAATAGTTGCGCGGGTATGTTAGTAGCAGTACCGCCGCCATCGACATTCTGAGTGAAGTACATAAACAGAACCCCAACGAAAGCGCCTACAATCATTATGCCTTCCAAAGCAATATTCACAACGCCGCTGCGTTCAGAGAACATTCCGCCAAGCGCAACGATTAGCAAAGGGATTGAGAAAAACATCATTTGCTGGATTATGAAAACAAGAACACTAAAATCCATCAGTTGTCACCTCCTACCGATGCTGACTCATCTGAGACAAAATCCTGTGCATTGGTCGTATCATCTTGTGTTATATCATCATCGTCAATAATTATCTGGGATCCAGCCCCTTTATTACGCAAGAAAAAAGATATTGCGTTTTTGAGCAATAGAGCTAGTGCAGAGAAATAGATAATAACAGCAACGATTATCTCGATGATTTCAGGAGCAAAAGCATGACGCTGCAATAAGAACCCGCTCTGAGTCAAATATGCGATGAGAAAACCTGAGAACAGTATGCCTAGAGGATTATATAACCCAAGCAAAGCTACGGGGATTCCTAAGAATCCTTCGTTCGCAAGAGTGTCAACCACTGCGATTCCTCTGCCTGCGCCTGCAAGTGCAATTAATGAGCCGCCAAGCCCTGCCAAAGCCCCTGCGATTAGCATGGACAGCATAATACCTCGATTCTCATTAATACCTGCATAACGAGCCGCCTCTCGATTAAATCCGCATGACTTCAGTTCATAACCAAACTGAGTCTTTTCCAGCACAATATATAACAGTATGCATATAATTATCGCTATTAGGATTCCGCTGCCCACGCTCGATGTGCGCAACCCGCCTTGGGATGTAGCAGTGGAAAATAGATTATTGAGGCCAAGAGTTGGCAGGTTCGCATCCACAGGGACCCTGGTCGTCATGTTGCGAAGCTGATCATAAACCCCGGTAGTTCTGATTAATTGATTGACAAGGTACATCCCGATATAGTTCATCATTATGCACGATATGACTTCATTGACATTGCGAAGCGCTTTTAGCATCCCGGGTATCAGACCCCAAATCGCACCGGCGAGTACTCCCGCAACGAGAGCAGATACGCAGAGCAACGGACCCGGTAAATAGGAAAGTTTCACAGCGGCAAGTATCGATGCATACATCCCGCACGTGAACTGCCCTGATGCGCCAATATTGAACAAACCTGTCTTTCCCGCAAAACCTACAGACAACCCTGTCATTATAATCGGAGTCGCATAATACAGCACTTGCCCGAGGTTGAACATATCAGAAAATCCACCGGTTAATATCGTTGTAAATCCAGCGAGCGCTTGCGAAGGATTCGAGACTAGTAATATTATGAATCCGGCTATCAAACCAACAATGATTGCCATTATTGAAGATAATGCATTCATACCGCCGGTTGTCAATAGCGCTTGTCTGAGTTTGCTCATACCGTCACCTCCCCTTCAAAATGCGTACCACCAAGCTGCATTTTCTTTGAACCGGACATATATAATCCGAGTTCCTGAAATGTTACATCAGCGGGCTTCACATCCGCAACTATTTGACCTTCATATATCACAAGGATTCGATCGCTGACATTGATAACTTCCTCAAGCTCCAATGAGACGAGCAATACACCCGCTCCTGAGACCCGTTGTTGTACGAGCTGCTTATGGATATACTCAATTGCACCGACATCAAGACCTCTGGTCGGTTGAACCGCTACAAGCAGCTTCGGGCTGCGGTCAATCTCCCTTGCGACAATCGCTTTTTGCTGGTTGCCGCCGGACATGCTGCGTGTGATTGTCTTGCTGCCTTGACCGCTCCTAATGTCAAAGCGATTTATCAACTCGTCCGCGTAACTATATATCTCGTTATATCTCAAGAAACCGTGTTTTTGGAACTGAGGCGTATGGTATTTTTGAAGCACGAGGTTATATGCCAGGTTATAGTCAAGAATCAGTCCGTGTTTGTGCCTATCCTCCGGAATGTGAGCAAGGCCTTCGTTGCTACGTCGGCGGATTGGCGCTTTTGATATATCGTTGCCATCAAGAATGATAATCCCGTCGTCAGCCGGATATATGCCGGTCAGAGCATACACAAGCTCGCTTTGTCCATTGCCGTCAATTCCTGCGATGCAAACGATTTCGCCAGCGCGAACCTGAAACGACACGTTATTTACGATGGACTTTCCGCTTGCTTTGTTACGCACTGTTAATCCTTTAACATCCAAAACGACCTGTTTTGGGTTGGCGTCCGGTTTCTCAACCACCAAGCTTACTTTTCTGCCGACCATCATCTCAGACATTTGCTCGACTTCCGTTGAAGCCACATCAACCGTCCCGATATAACGCCCTTTTCGCAGTACCGTGCATCTATTCGCTGAACGCTTAATTTCCGCTAATTTGTGCGTGATGAATAATATTGACTTCCCCTCTGCGATGAGACCCTGCATGATGTTCATAAGCTCATCGATCTCCTGCGGGGTAAGCACTGCCGTCGGTTCGTCAAAAATCAGTATCTCGTTTTCCCGGTATAGCATTTTCAAGATTTCGACACGCTGCTGCATTCCAACAGTAATGTCAGAAATATAAGCATCAGGATCAATAGACAGACCATACTGCTGAGAAAGCTCCACTACTTTCATACGCGCTTCGTCCATGCTCAAGAACCCGCGCCGGGTTGACTCAACACCAAGTACGATATTCTCAAGAACGGTAAAGTTATGCACCAGTTTGAAGTGCTGGTGCACCATGCCAATTCCCAGCCGCGTCGCGTCATTAGGACCATGTATGCTGACGAGTTCTCCGTTTTTGTAGATTTCGCCTTCATCAGGTTGATATAAACCAAACAGTATGCTCATGAGTGTCGATTTACCCGCGCCGTTCTCGCCAAGCAAAGCATGAATTTCGCCTTTTCGCAAGTCAAGCGTAATGTTATCATTCGCTATGATTCCGGGGAATGTTTTCGTGATATTTCGCATTTCAATTACAGTGTCCATACGCTCATCAACTCCTCTCCTAATTTGATAATGAGAAATGCAGAAATGAGCTTCTTAGCTGCTGTCCCGATGATCATGGGGCGGAGCTTAACGTTAGTCTATTTTACTCATTTCTGCATTATCTATTATACGCTTTGCTGATTGTATCGCGGTTCGTTACCGGCTATTCCGGCGGAGTCCCCCTAATGCCGGTCTACAATGCCGGTATCCCAAATGACGATATGTTAACCTAGTTAGTTTAACCTAGATAGTTAACGACGACTGCTGATGCGGGTATAGCATCCGGAGCTATATCAATGTTGTCGTCTACTGTGATCTGACCGGTTACAAGCTTATTGAAGATCGCATCATAATCAGCTTGTGTGAAAGTGTTGAATCTTGAAGTGTTCATTGGTAGTCCAACACCATGATTTGTCGCTGAGAAAGTCAACACTTGACCACCGGGGAAACTACCTGAGTAGAAATCCGATATGCAGTCATAGACCGATACAGCAAGTTCCTTCATTGCGCTTGTGATAATTGTGTCAGAGAGACTGGATTGGTCAACATCAACGCCAATGACATAATTGCCTGACTGTGATGCGGCAGGAATAATAGAGTCGCTGATAGCTCCGCCGCATGAGAATATTACCTCGATGCCATCGTTGTACCAAGCAGCGGCTCCTGTCTGGATTTCAGGCATCGGCCAGAATGCTCCCGTGTAGTAATAATTCATCGTAACGGAACCGTCGGCAAGACCAAGCTCCTGTGCCGCAACTTCGGCGCCTTGGATATATCCAATTCCGAAACGGACAACAGCAGGTACGGCTATGCCACCCATGAATCCGAGCATGCGGTAGCCGTCTCTGACTGCGGCATATCCGGCAAGGAATCCGGCTTGTTCTTCGGCGTATAGGACACCGACTGTGTTGTTTCCAACCACGGTGTTATAATCGCCGCTGTGGGGAGTGCCATCGATGAGTATGAAACATACATCGGGATAGCGTTCTTGCGCAACGAACACTGGGGTTTCAAAGAGGTAACCCGGGGTCACGATTACCTTAGCGCCGCTCTGGACTGCAAGGTCGATTGCGTTTAGGTAAGCGTCGTCGCCCTGGTCTGCCGGTTGGTAATATTTGTGCGTGATATTGTGTTCAAGAGCATACTGCTCAAGGCCTTCCCAAGAACCTTGGTTAAACGATCTGTCGTCGATTGAACCTAAGTCGGTGATGAGGGCTAGTTCGAAGCCGTCCGCTGCTCCGCTGCTTCCGCTGTCAGTAGAGCCGGAATCGGTATTGTTGTCGGTGTTGCCTCCTGTGTTGCCACCTGTGTTTCCGCTATCTCCTGAGCCGCCGCCGCTGTTATCGGAAGAGCCGCCTGAGTTACTACCAGCGTTGTCGTTGTTTCCGTCGGTAGTGGTGTTGGTAGTCCCGCCGTTGCAGGCAGCGAGCGAGAATATCAATACAAGGGTCAGTGCTAGTGCGAGAATTTTCTTCATTTTATGTTTCCTCCTGAATGATTTTTCTATCGTAACTACTGATAATACAGCAGAAGAATAGACTTTCGTAAGTCTTAACATGCGAGTGATATACTTATCTCGCGGTATCCGGATTGAGGCTCATTGTACCAATATTAGTAGCTGTCCGCTTTTCCTTCTGAGAGGATGCTGATTGCTGAACTGGTTCCGAGTCGACTGCAACCTGCTTCGATGTATTTTTCCATGTCTTCGCGTGTGCGGATTCCTCCCGAGGCTTTGATTTTCACGTCTTTGCCTATGTGTGCTTTGAATATGTTTATGTCGTCCATTGTTGCGCCTCCTGTGCCGAATCCGGTCGATGTCTTGATATAGTCGGCTCCGGCTTCTGTGACAACACGGCAGAGGGTCGCTTTTTCGGTTTCGGTGAGGTAGCAGGTTTCAACAATGACTTTGAGTATTCGCGTTCCTGCGATTTTTTTGAGGGTTTCGATTTCTGTGCGGATGTCGTCATATGCGTCGTTTTTCACGTCTGTGATGTTGATGACCATGTCTAGTTCGTCCGCTCCGTCTTCGATTGCGGCTTTCGCTGCGGCTGCTTTTGATGCTGTTACGTCGTATCCAAGCGGAAAACCGATGACTGTGCATATGTTGAGTTTACTGAATGTTTTTCTACAGCGTTTGACATAATGTGGTGGTATGCATACAGAGGCGGTGTTATATTTTATTGCGTCTTCGCATAGTTGCGATATCTCAGGCCATGTTGCTGTTGCTTTTAGGAGGGTATGATCAACGTGTGAGAGTATGTATGCATTGTCCATGGGAGGCCTCCTTCGTTGCATCGCTGCCTTTGTTTGAACGTTGATATCCATATGGATACGTATAGTAATCATTATACTCGTATTTTTCTTAGCGTACTACACCGTATTACATATTTCGGCAATGCGCAGTTTCGTCCGGTTGGTCGTTATCTCTGTATGGACAGGACAAATTCATTGTACCACGTATTAATCATAAAGGCAATAATCACACTTATAAAAAGTTCAATGTTGATTATACTTTTAGGACCTTTCGCTCAAAACACACTTTTTTTCTTGCAGGTTCTTTTTTAGTATAATCTTTCAATGTGAAAAAGATGTAAAATATTCAACCTTATGATTGATTATGGAAAACTTCGGTGCTATAATACCGATTAGCGGAGATTTTTATAGGGACGAAGCAAAAACTAAAATATCATATAAATTGAAAGGACACGTTTTATGAAGCAAACAAAAAAGATTTTAGCGATTATCCTGGCACTTTCACTCGTATTTTCGCTTGGCATCATTGGGATGTCAGCAACCGCCGCTGATGAAGTAGAAACTCTCGATATTTTCAGCTTTAACGATTTTCATGGAGCAGTAGACAAATCAGCCTCATCCTCTAACCCAGGAGCGGATAGGTTTACTGCCATTGTTCAGGAGCTGATGTCGGAAAACCCTAATTCAGTGCTACTTGCAGCGGGAGATCTGTACCAAGGATCCCCATTGTCAAATATTTTCCTTGGAGAACCAGTTTCTGAAATGATCAGGTATCTGGGTGTGGAATATTCCGCAATTGGCAATCATGAATTTGACTGGGGACAAGACAAAATCAGCAAATTCGCTGAGGACGGCGATCTTACATTCTTAGCAGCTAATATCATTGATACTGCTACGGGTGAAAATCCCGATTACTGTCAGCCGTATGCGATTATTGAGCTTGGTACAAAAACAATTGGCCTTATTGGATTGACAACGACGGTAACACCTTCGATTGTAAAAGGTGAGTATGTCGAAGGACTAGAATTTCTTGAGCCCGGAGATTGGCTCAATGATTTAATTGCCGAGCTTAGAGAAGATGGATGCGATCTTGTAATAGCCTTGACTCACATGGGTGGTGATCAAATTGATGATGTGATAACAGGCGAAATTGCGGATTTAGCTGAGACATGCCCGGATTTTGATGCCATTATAGGAGGTCATCATCACACGCTTGTAGCGGGTACTGTCAATGATGTTGCGATTGTCATTGGAAACTATAACGGCAGAGGCCTTGGCCGCTTAACCTTTGAGTTTGACGGTGATGGTGCTTATACTGTCACTCCGAGTAACTATAATCAAAATAATATGAACAGCGATGATATTCTGCCAAACGACCCACTGATGGTTAATGATGATGTAACAGCAATTATAGCGCAATATAACGAAGAAGCAGGCCCCTTATTTGCTCAAGTCGTTGGTGTTTATGGCGAAGTGATAGATAGTCGTGAAGTACAAGCTGCTTGGGCTACGCAGCTTATCTATGACTATATATACGACGAGACAGGTGAATCATACGTGACGTTACAAAACGCAGGTGGCTTACGAGATACAGCTCCTTATGACAAACAAGCTACCGATGCCGTAACATTAGGCTATCTGTTTACCATGATGCCATTCGATAATGAGATTGTCCTAATGGATTTATCAGGTGATCAACTTTTAACGATACTCAACAATACTCCAGATGGTGACGAGTTCATATCAGCTGCGGTAATTATCGGAGCAACTCAAGACGGTGACGACTGGGTGCTGTTTGATGGTGAGGTCATCACTGATGATGGTATATATAAGGTAGCATGTAATGATTTCATGTACAATAATGGAGCAGGAGCAGGAGGCGACAACTTTGCTCCATATCTAGTTGGCGAGAATGTCTCATTTATGGGAGTACCGCTTCGTGACGCAGTGGTCGAGGTACTGCTGGAGAGACTTGGCGACCAAGAGATTCCTGGTGGGGAAGTTGAACTACCGGATGACTGGGCTATTGAGGAAGTCGCTGCTGCTATCGAGTTAGGTCTTGTACCGGCATATCTGCAATCGAATTATACTCAAGCGACGACACGTCTGGAGTTCGCCGAGCTTGCTGTCATTGTTTATGAGTTGATAGCGGGCGAAATCACCGATTATGAAGAAGGTGTATTCTCTGACACTGA
>Ga0099364_10006694_pt1 | contig 16701 bp, 10 predicted proteins | sample TergutTh196P3_FD_73070 | JGI IMG/M metagenome (GOLD analysis project Ga0099364, IMG submission 73070) | Microcerotermes parvus P3 segment gut microbial communities from Pointe-Noire, Republic of the Congo - Th196 P3 | ecosystem: Host-associated > Arthropoda: Insects > Digestive system > Gut ... | reverse complement strand
CGTGTAATCAAAGGTCTCGAACTTTGCCGGTTCCGTGCCTTCGTTTTCGATGACGATAGTCGCCTTTTCGTAAGGCATAAACCAGTTTGCGTAGTACAGGCCGTCTTCGGTCAAGCCGGTCGGATAGTTCAGACAAGACTTGATTTCCGTTGCGGTGCCGAAGAAGTCACCAATCGGTGCCCACACGGCTGGAGTGTCGCTTCCGTCCCAGTAAATCGAGAGCGTCACGCTTCGGAGCAAGTCGCGCCGTTTCCACGGGTCTTCGGGAAGAGCGATTTTCGCCTGAATTCCCGTGATCGCGGAGTTCCCGGCCAGTGTGAAAGTCTTTTTCTCCTTGGCGGCCAGTGTGAACGGTTTGGCATCGCCGCCCTTCTGCGGACCACAGTTGGCAAGGATTTCGTTGGCCTTGTCAAGTGCAGCGTTCGCTTCGGCATCGAGGTTCATCGAAAAGACCGGAACCTTCGTACCTTCCGGAAACTGGATATATTGGAAATAGAAGTAACGTCCCCAGCCTTTCAAGCCGACGATTCGGCAGGATTTTTGGAACGGAATCGGCACCCAGTTGTTCAAACCATTGGCATCGGTCTTGTAGACGAGTTCCTTACGGTCGAACGGAGCAACCTTTCGGTTGAAGTAGTCTTCAAACGGCAGGTCGACTGCCGGGGTTTCGCTTCCGTCGAGGAAAATTTGGACGTGTCCCTTTTCTGCGAGAGCCGACCAGATATGGTTAATCACGCCGGGACCCTTGATGTCGGCCATAAGGACACTGCCGTCCGGGTACGTTTCGATGACGCCTTCGCCGTCACCGTTGGCGTCCCAGGCGACGTATTTACCGGTCGCTTCGTTGTATTTACTCGCCCGGTCATAACTGGTCTGCTGACCGGATATTTCGCCGGGAATGGGTGGTAAGGCCAGACGCTCCAAATCAGTCAGACGGCCAACGAGGTCCGCGTACTTGTAATTCTCCGCCGCTTGGAGCGAAGCGGTTGCACAAAACAGAACGAGAAGGGAAAGAAGGTATCGCATAATTTTGAATGGGTGTAAGAGGATAATGTTGTGTAATGAGCCGGGGGCGTCAACCCCCGGATGTGCGAGGCAATCACCTACTCCTTCACCTCAATGGGTTTAATGAGTAGTTCTTCACGGGACGGCAGCTTCGGGAACGCGGCGTGCGGTTCCGTCTGGTACCAGAACGTGGTGCTTGAAATGTCATCTTCGAGCGGCAAATACCGGCCTTCCGACTGCCAGCCGAGTGCCTGCATCGTCACCTTGATGTCCTTTTCGAAGCGGACCGGATCGGTCACGTGCCAACGATATAGGCCGAATCGCTGACCGGCCTTTTCATACAGATGAGGCGGCTGAACCTCAACGAGTCCCGCGTATGGCGTACTGAACACCGTGTACTTGCCGTTGCGGTGGAAATTGTACGAACCGCAGAAATAGTCTTCCGTTCCGGTTCCGGCGATGGTCGGAAATTCCTTGTCGCCGTCGAGGTAGAACTTGATTTCGCCTTCGCCCCACCATCCCCGGCTGCGGGCTTCCCACGCCATGTAGGTTCCGACGTAATGGCCTTTGCCTTGAACGCCGTCGAGCATCGTCACAACATCCTTGGCCTTGAGCGGATTGATCCGACGGAATTGGGCGTGGAAATACGCCGCGTTTTCCGGGACATCGCTGAGAACGTAATTGATCTGATAATAGATCGTGCATTGGCTGTCGTTGAGATTCTCAATCGTCACCTTCGCCTTTTTGCGGAACGGCATCGTCCAGTAGCAGTTGAACGCGCTGCCCGGATTGACGTTGACCATCAGCGAATTGTTCTGGGCGTATTCCTGCCACCCGCAGCAGAAGAAGTCGGCCAGCGGACATTCGACGGACGGCGTTTCTTCTCCGTCCCAGTAGAACCGGATGATCATTTCGCGGGTCCGATTCAGCGGAGCGGGTGTGAGCCAAATCTGTTGGATGGCACCGCTTCCTTCGATTTCACCGAGCGTGAATGTCGATTTGCCGGGAATGTGGACGTAGGGGGAGACTTTCCAGCCTTGTCCGAGTTCCCGTGCGGCGTTCCGGGCAGGACCATCGGTTGACATACCGGCTTTACCTTTTTCGCCGGTAAAGTTTTCCGGCGAAATTGACCGCGTTTGTGCGTTGGACAGCATGTGTAACGACGACTGATCGACCGACAGTCCGTTGAAAGGACGGGGACCTTGGGCCGATGCGGTAACGGCGACCAAGAGCAACGATGCCGCGAAAAGCGGCAAGAGAATTGAATGTTTCACGCTTGTATCGTGGGTAAAAGGGAGAAATCCAAACAGCGGGGCATTGTATCACTGTTGCCCCGGGCGTGTCAACCAAGTGGGTGGGATATTTTCGAAATTCCACCGGATACTTTTCGAGGTCAAGGCGAAACTTGAATTCCTTGGGGGTTCCGTCAATTCCCACGCCAACCGGCGATCAGGGAGCGAAACGACGCCAATGTCATATCGCCGGTTACACAAATTCGGTCCAGCCGCATCGGATCGGGCCGTTGCGAATTACGGTGCATACAGAGCGTAACGCCGATACGGAAGCCGAGACCGCGTGCCGCTTCGACCACGGCGTCGGAAAACGCACTACGGTCGCCGAAGGGATACGCAACGGCGAAACATTCCATGCCGAGTTCCGCTTCGATACGTTCCTTGCTTTCCCGCATTTCGCGGACCGCCTCGTCAATCGGCAACTTGGCGAGGTTGCAATGGGACACCGTATGGGCACCGAGTTCAAAGCCCATCTCCTGCAATTGCCGAGCGTCCTGCCAAATCATAAAGCGGTACAGTTCGTACTGCCAGTATTCCGAAGGCTGAAACACCGTTTTGCTGCGGATCATCTCGAAGTATCGCGTCCGGTCAACATCCGCAAGGGATTTGCAGCGGTTCATCACGGCGATGGCGGCTTCGATCCGTTCGCGGGGTTCCGTGGGCAGCGTCAGTGTTTCGTTGCCGTTCGGCAGCGGCAGATCGTTTCCGTACCAAGCGACGATGCGTTCGACGAGTTCGAGCGGCCAAATCGTGTCGTCGGTTTCGATTAGTCCGGTGGTCAGAAAGATCGTTGCGGGAATTTCGTACTTTTTCAGGATCGGTGCGGCGACGTTCAGATTGTTCAGGAATCCGTCGTCAAACGTTACGAAAACGGAGCGTTCCGGTATCGGTTCGTTGTTACGAAAACATCGGTCGAGTTCCGACAGGGCGATCGGCGTCCAGTGCTTGCGGAGTTCGGCAAGTTGCGATTCGAATTGGGATTGTGTTACGGCAATTCGGGTTCGCGGATCGTCCGCCGGCGCGTCGTCGCCGATGACGCTGTGATAACAGAGTCCGAGCAGCCGCGACCGTGTTCGGTCACGAAAGAACTTGTTGACGCCGAAAAACTCCGCCGCCTGTAAAACGCCTTGTTTGACTCGATGAGGCATGGTTACATTTTCTTGACGACGCCGTTGACACTCAACTTGACGGTTTCGAGGCTTTCGAGACCTTCGTCGTCGACGGCTTTCACCGCAATCGTATGAATACCGGCTTTGAATGTGTGACTCTGCCGACCTTCCTTGTCGAGAATCACCGACGGCATGAAACCTTTTTCGCTATCGTAATCGAAATCCCAACTATAAAACTCAATCCCGGCCTTGCTGTGTCCTTCCGCCGAAAATTCGATCTTGCAGTTGCCCTTGGCGTCTCTCGACAGTTCCGTCATCTCTACCGCTACCGTCGGTTTCGTTGCAATCGGAACGATTTTGTCGACCGTTACGAGATCAATGATGATTTTCTCTTCCAATCTCAAGCGGGCGACTTCCGCCGTTGCCCCCCTGCCGAACGAAAAGGCGATGATATGTCCTACCGGCTTTTTGTTCTTAATATTCTGAGTGAACAGTTTTTTGTCCGCTCGCTTGACCGCCGAGAGAAAATTGTCGACGACATTGCGTCCGATATTGTCGCTGCGTTTGGCTTGAATGGGCGTATTGTCGGGCATTTTGCCGTCGATTCCAAAGTCACCGCGTTGCTGTTCGTTCGGCTCGCCGCCGAATTGCCGCACGATCCAACTTTCGAACTCAAGAGCGTTGCCGTAACGCAATGTGTCATAGTCGTATTTGTGCAACTGAACGGAAAACGGCGCACTGAACAAACCACGCTGTTTGCCGAGTCGCAATTCCGTTACTTTTATTGCCTGAACGGACTGATCGATACCGATCCAGCGTCTATTGAGTTTGTCGGCAACCGCCGCCGTTGTGCCGCCGCCCATAAAAGGGTCAAGCACGACATCGCCCACGTTGCTCGCCATCTCGATGATCCGCTGCAATAAGGCTTCCGGCTTTTGCGTCGGATAGCCGATGCGTTCCTTGGATTGTGATTGTACGTTTTGAATATCCGTCCAAACTGTGCCGATTAAATTGCCTTTTGACGTGTCCAAATATCTTTTGAAACTCGGAGTCCCATTTTGTGAAATTTCAATAAGATTGTTTTTGAACAGTAATTCCAATTTTTTAAGTAAGGGCAATTTGGCCGCTTTTTCTTTGCCGACAATGGATTCAATTGCTTTGGCCGGTATGGCCCAGTGTCGGTTACTTTTTGTCGGATTATAATTTTTCCATTCTTGACCGGATTCGCCATGTCGTATTCCGGAACCGGTCAGATCACTTAACCGATAAAACCCCTGCTCATCTTTAAAGCGATAAAAAGAGTTTTTGTACTCATCAGAAAGATTAACATAGACAGGATTGTAAATATATTTGTCCGATTTTGAATAATACCAAATCGTGTCCGTCAAGGGTGCAAGTTTATTCGTTGTCTTGTTGTGTGCATTGGTGCGTTGCCAAACAATGTCGCCCTTAAAATTCGCCTCGCCGAAAATCCTGTTAAGGATATGAACCTTGATCTCGGCGTCGGCATGCCAATCACAGTGTAGAAAAATGCTCCCTGTCTTTTTGAGAACACGGTACATTTGTTCGACCCGTTCCTTGAGCCAGGTGATATAGTGGTCGATTCCTCCCGCCCATCGGTCTTTGAAACTGCGAATCTCCCCGGCGTCACCCCAAATCACCTCGTAGTTACGGTTGCTGAAAAACGGCGGGTCAAGATAAATCAAGTCGACCGACTTGTTTTCCAGTGTTTTCATGATTTCGAGGTTGTCGCCCAAAATGAGGCGATTGACTGGTAAGTCTGACATAATAATGAAGCAGTAAATCGGTTATGACGGCTGGCCCAGACACATCCACAGGGCGGCCATACGGACGGCGACGCCATTGGTTACTTGATCGAGAATCGCCGAGTGCGAACCATCGGCAACGTCCGGGGTAACTTCCAAACCGCGATTGATCGGACCGGGAGCGATAATCAGTACGTCGTCCTTCGCCTTGGCAAGTCGGGCGGCGTCCATTCCGTAAAGATGAGCGTATTCCCGTGTCGACGGAAACGGCCTGACGACCTGCCGCTCGAACTGAATACGCAACAGATTGAAAACATCGACCCGATGCAGAATCGCATCCAGTGAGTACGACGTTTCAACGCCGAGCGATTCCCATTGCTTGGAAACGAGCGTTGACGGACCGCACAGAATGACGTGGGCACCGAGTTTTTTCAGCCCCCAAATGTTTGACCGTGCCGTCCGGCTGTGGGCAATGTCGCCGACCAGCGCAACGGTCAAACCCTTGATCCGTTCAAATCGCTGCCGGATCGTCAGAATATCGAGCAGAGCCTGCGTGGGATGTTCGTGCGGCCCATCACCGGCATTCAAGACGCTGCAATGGAGATTTTCGGCAAGCAATTTCGGCGAACCGGGACAGGAATGTCGAACGATCACGGCATCGACCTGCATCGCTTCGATGTTCTTTGCCGTGTCGATGATCGTTTCGCCTTTCGCAAGACTACTGGTTGCGGCGGAGAACTCGACGACGTCGGCCCCCAAGCGTCTCGCTGCCAGAGCGAAACTCGTCCGCGTTCGGGTCGAGTTCTCGAAAAAGAGATTGACGCAGGTTTTTCCCGCCAAGAGCGGAATTTTGCGGTCGCCCTGTGTCAAAACGGTTCGGAACCGCTCCGCTTGGTCGAGGAGCAGATTGATTTCCTCGGCACTTAACTCTTCGAGGCCGAGGATGTGACGGCGCATCCACATTGTTGGAACGCCGCCCCAGGATTGTAAGTCGGACATTGTATTTTCCTTCGGGAACACATCGGGGCCACAGGCCCCGGCTCGGGAAGAAATCATACCAAACGGCATGGGGATTGGCGAGTCCCCTATTTCCTTCGCAGACGATGAACGAACGGCAATCCGAGGAATCCGAGACCGACCATCAGCATCGTCACTGATTCCGGAGGTACTTTGAGATTTCCAAAGAAAAAAAGGCTATACTGGCAACTTGTAAAGTATCACCATTGTTTCCCCCTTTTTTTCAATGACAAAAATCATTGTGGTCGGCTACCGGGGAACCGGCAAGTCGACAGTTGGGCGACGACTGGCCGAACACCTCGGCGTACTCGCTTGGGACAGCGATTCGGAGATCGAACGCCGAGCCGGTAAGACCATTGCGGAGATTTTCATCCAAGATGGAGAAGCGGTATTCCGCGATTTAGAGGCCAAAGTGATTGCCGATCTACTGCGGCAGGATTCCTTCGTCCTTGCCACCGGTGGCGGCGTCATTATTCGAGAGGAAACCCGGCAACGATTGCGACAAAGCGGACACGTGGTTTACCTGACGGCGACGCCGGAAACTATTCTCCACCGAATGCAGGAAGATAAAAATTCTGTGACGATGCGACCGAGTCTCACGTCGCTGCCGCCGATGGAGGAAATTCTTGCCGTTCTCGAACAACGCCAAACCCTCTATGAGGAAAGTGCCCATTTGCATATCGACACAGACGGCAAAAGTGTGGAACAGGTCGTTGAGGAAATTTGCCAGGCCCTTGATTCCCTCCCGCTCTGAAGCAGCTACCGTTTACCTTGCCATAAAATAGTGTTTTTCGTCACCCTTGCGAAAGCGGGAACGACTGGGTTTGAAGACGCTTTCTGAGGGACAAAGCAACCGCGTTCACTTTTCCGGTTTCGGCACTTCGCGGCCACGCTTTTTTCGACCGCCGGAATTTCGTTTCGGAAACTCGATCAACCGCGAATGTTTGCCGATGTGCTTTTTCAACTCCTCAATTCTGTCACGTAAAGTCGCGGCGAGTTCAAATTGCAATCGACCGGCGGCGGCAAGCATCTCCTGTTCCAACTCGTTGATGTATTCCTGCGTAATAAACAGCTCATCGTCCGCCTGACCGACGGCGGCGTTTGCCGTTGCGTGGGCTTCGACTTCCGCTTCGATCCCCTTGGCAATGTTCTTGCGGATCGTCTCCGGCGTAATGCCGTGCTCTTTATTGTACGCTTCCTGTTTCTTGCGGCGTCTTTCCGTTTCATCAATCGCGCGCTGCATCGAGTCCGTTACCTTGTCGGCGTACAGAATCACCTTGGCATTAACGTTACGCGCACTGCGTCCGATGGTTTGAATCAACGACGTTTCACTGCGGAGGAAACCTTCCTTATCGGCATCGAGAATCGCAACCAGCGAGACTTCCGGCAAATCGAGACCTTCGCGCAACAGATTCACGCCGACCAATACGTCGAATGCACCGGCACGTAAATCCCGTAACAGTTCGACCCGTTCAAAGGCGTCCAGTTCGCTGTGCAACCATTTGCAACGAATATCCTGCTTCTCGAAATACGATGAAATGTCCTCCGCCAAACGCTTCGTCAATGTCGTAACAAGAACCCGTTCGCCGACCGCCGAGCGTTCCCTGATCTGTTCCATCAGATGCGGAATCTGCTTTGCCGCCGGAGCGACTTCGACAACCGGATCAAGCAGTCCCGTCGGACGGATGACCTGTTCGACGACGTTTCCGTCCGTTTTTTCGAGTTCGTAAGGTCCCGGCGTTGCGGAAACGAGAATCGCCTTGTTGATCCGGCTTTCCCATTCGTCGAACTTTAACGGACGATTATCCAACGCACTCGGCAGCCGGAAGCCGTGTTCGACGAGATTCCGTTTCCGTGCCTGATCGCCGTGAAACATTGCCCGAATCTGCGGGATCGTGGCGTGCGACTCGTCGACGAAGAGCAGATAATCGTCCGGAAAAAAGTCGTACAGCGTTTCCGGGGCCGAGCCGGCCGGGCGATTGGAAAGTGGTGCGGAGTAGTTCTCAATACCGGGACAATAACCGATTTCCTGCATCAGTTCAATGTCGTACTTCGTTCGAGCCGAGAGCCGTTGGGCTTCAAGAAGTTTGCCTTGTTCCTTGAAAATCTTGAGTCGGTCCGCGAGTTCTTTTTCGATGCGCAAAACGGCGGCGTCGATGCGTTCCTCCGGCATAACGAAATGCTTGGCCGGATAGATGCAAAACGTGGTTTCCCGCCGGATCGCTTCGCCGGTCAGCGGATTGATGATCGAAATCTGTTCGATTTCGTCGCCCCAGAATTCGACGCGGACGGCGAACTCTTCGTAAGATGGCCAAATTTCAACGGAGTCGCCGCGCACCCGGAACTGTCCGCGTTCAAAGGCAATATCGTTACGGTCGTACTGAATATCGATAAGCCTTGCGAGCATTTTATCTCGGATGACTTCTTCGCCGGTTTTCAGAGCGACCATCATGTCACGATAATCGTCCGGCGAACCGAGACCGTAGATGCACGAAACGCTGGCAACGATGATCGTGTCCCGCCGGGTAACAAGCGAACTCGTTGCGCTAAGCCGCAGCCGGTCGATTTCCTCGTTGATCGAAGCGTCTTTTTCGATGTAAATATCCCGCTGCGGAATGTACGCTTCCGGTTGATAATAATCGTAATAAGAAACGAAATAGGCGACGGCGTTGTTCGGAAAGAACTCTTTGAACTCGCTGTACAGTTGAGCCGCAAGGGTTTTATTGTGCGACATTACCAGCGTCGGTCGATTGAAGTGCGCAATGACGTTCGCCATCGTAAAGGTTTTACCGGAGCCGGTAACGCCTTTGAGCGTTTGGACTTTGCGCCCGGATTCGATGCCTTCGATCAGAGCGGCAATCGCCTGCGGCTGGTCGCCGGATGGTTGAAACGGAGCCTGGAGGTCAAACATGGGAATGTCGGTAAAAACAGACCACAACGGAGTTACAATTGTAAGATTGCGCAACCTTGCGACTACGACTCTGCGTATCTCGAATTGTAGCAGTTTTCGCAGGCTCCGGCAAGCAGTGCAGCGAAAGCGTCGTCCAGCGGGGTGCGTCACAGTTTTGTTGGCAAGAGGTAGGTTGCCGACCACACCTCATTGCCCCAAACTCGCAATTAAACTTTGACACATTCCCTGTGGGAGGGGGTGTGTAGCTCCCTTCTTGATTTTTTAGTAGGCTTTGTTTAGACTTCTACGTTATGGTCTTAAGTTTTTGCGGAAAAAGCGGACAGGTTTCCCGGACATTGCCTTCGGTGATCCAGACTTGGGTTTGTCCGCGTTTTCGACGGTTCGGAGTGCATGTCCCTCTGCATTATACAATGTCGGCTCAATTCCGTTTAGTAGTATTCAACCCCACACCTTACAAAACCATGCGAATTCTCATTGCGTTTTTGATGTTGCTCAGCTGTCCGTTTATCATTGCTCAAGACGACGAGGACCTTGCCGCCGAGGAAAAGGCGGAAGCCGAACAGATTGCCGTGGAGTCCGACGCCGACGACGACGAGGAACTCATCATGACGCCGCGAGCTGAGTTGGTCCAAAGTTTCACAGGGAGCGGCAGCCCGGTCAACTCGGTCGTCTTTTCGACGGACGGAAAATATCTGCTTACGGCAAGCGGTGGTCCCGGCGGCGATAACACCGCGCGGATATGGAATGTCGAAACCGGCGAGGAAGTCGTCAAGTTTGCCGGGCACACTGACCGCGTCAACCAGGCGGTCTACACGCCGGACGGCAAGCGGGTTCTCACGGCCAGCGACGACAAGACGGTCCGTGTCTGGAACGTCGAGACCGGCAGGGAGATTGCCAAACTTGCCGAACATCTCGGCGAAGTGAAATGTGTTGCAGTACATCCCAAAGGCGACGTTGCGGTGTCTGGCAGTCGGGACTGTACGTTCACCCGTTGGAATCTGGAAACGTACAAGGGCACCGGCGCAAAGCGTGCGCACCGGATCACAGTCATGTCCATTGTCTATTCACCCGACGGCAAAGAAATCATTACGGGCAGCCGTGATATGACGATCCGACGCTGGAACGCCGACACGGCAGAATGGCTCGAAGAGTACGGCGGCAATTCGACCGACGACGAACACGAAGGCTCGGTGCTTTCCGTTGCGATTTCACCGAACGGTCGAATGCTTCTTTCCGGCAGTATGGACAACACGATCCGGCTTTGGGCAAAGGAGACACGCGACAGAGAAACCGGTGCTAGGGCTCCCGGCAAACAGTTACTCAACTCGGGACCGACGATCAAGCAACCGGTTTATTGTGTTGCGTTTTCACCGGACGGCACGCAAATACTTGCGGGCAGCGGCGACTTCCGTGCCAGAGTTTGGGACATCCGAACCGGCGAGGAAATCCTCCGCATCAAGGGCGAGGGTATGCAGTCGGTTCTCGGTGTCGCCTTTTCGCCAGACGGCAAATTGATTGCAACCGCCAGCCGCGACAAGGTCGTCCGACTCTGGAAAGCACCGTAGAAATTGGTTGTTGTTTTACGCCGGAGTACCGGCTAAATTATTTCTCCGTGCGGCTTTTCGACGAGTGCTTGGCTTTGCGTAACGCATCGGAGACGCCGCTGGGAGACGGCGGGACCACAGGTCCCGGCTCGGTTGGCGCTTCCGATTTAGCCGGTACTCCGGTTTCGGACTTTCCCATCGCCTTCTTTCGCTCTTTACGCAACGCAAGTTGACGGAATAACGAAACGCTTTTGTCCTTTGCTCCGGCGTCCGGGACCACAGGTCCCGACTCTCTGGGGCCCGGCTCTCTTTTCTTTCGACGCAACCGCTTTGCCCACGACGACAGCCAACCGGTACGGCGTTGGAAAATTTCCGCAACGAGAATCATTATTGCAACGTAAAGCAGCCAAGGCGAAATGTCAAAGAATCGCGGAACCTTCGGAATCTCCTTCCACATACCCGGCAGTTCAATGCGTTCGACACCGCCGGTTGCCGACGCAAGATGTTTCAACGCTTCCGCTCCCTTTCCCGGTCCGACAGGCCGAAACTCCGGCGAATACGGCAAACAAACCGGCGGCAATTGGAACGGCGTAATCTCTCCCTGATCGCTCAAGAGAACCGTCGCTTGAATCGTTTCGCTTCCCGTCAGCGGAACCGTAACGCCGAGCATTTCGGGTTCCAGCCAACGCATCGGCAGTTTATCGACGACGATTCCAAGTCCCGGCGTTTGCTTCAATATCGTAACAAGAGGCAACGTGTCCAACGATGCCGCTTCCCGCTCCGGATCAAGATGCAGCCGAATCCGACAACTGCCGTCGTCGAGTTGCTGCGTGAGCATCATATTGTTCGGCAGCGTTTCCATTCGGCCCGCCGTCCAACGCCCCATACTTGCGAGCAACGACGTGTACCGATCCCACTCCGCCATCGGACCCGTGAACTTGCCGTCGACTTGGCCCGTATAACAGAGCACTCGACCGAGCCCCGCCTGCCACGACGCAATGATCGGAGCGTTGTACTCGTCGTCCGTCAGCGCGGAAATCAACGCTCCTGGTTTGTGGTAACACAAATTGTATCCGCCGAGTTGCGGCGGACCGGCAAACGCTTGTCCGGTGAGCGTCATCATTCCGCCGGTGAAATGGAACGGCGTGTTGTCCTCGATGAACGTACTCCGCGAAATCGTGAACGTATCCTGTGCGAAAAGCCGCGGAAGATCGTTCGGCTCCTCCGTGAAATAAATACTGCCGCCGCCGACCCGTGCGATGTCCCGGCAAAGTTGAGCGTCCTTGCCGTTTTCCCGCCCCAGCGCAATGACACTGCATGTCATTCCGGCTTTCCGGCAGGCCGTCAGGAGATTGACGTAATCGCCGGGTTGCTCCGTGTCGTCAACGTCCGTAAAGAGGATGATGTGCTTCGTCTGTGCTTCCGCCTTCGAGAGTTGCTTCGTTGTTTCGAGAAGACCGGTGTAGACGAAGATCCCGCCGCCGCCGGGACCGACACGGAGAATCGCCGCCCGATCCGCTTGCGGCGTCGTGTTCCGTTTGAGCGGCAAAATGTTTATCGGCCCAGTGTTGCAGATCAAAACGACGATTTCGTCCATCGGTGTCAGGACGTTGACGACTTCGGCGGCACCGAGATTGGCGAGGTCCATCTTGATTTTGCCGCCGGGAACCATCATTCCCATTGAACCGGAACAGTCCATTAAAACTCCGACGGCGACCGCCAATTTACGGTGTTCCTTGCGGAGTTCCATCGAAACCGGCAGCACGGCATCCAACGGCGATTGGTAATATCCGCCGAGAGCGTAAGCGTTTTTGCCGCCGGTCAGCATCAAGCCGGAGCCGGTTTCCCGAACCCAGTTGGCGATCAGTTCGAGGCCGTAAGTTCCGATTTGGGAGGACGGGGCGTTTTCGAGAATAATACCGGAGTACCGGCTAAATAGGGGAAGGCCCCATATCAGAGCGTCGCCGTCGGAGACTTCCGTTTCAACACCGGCATCGCGCAGAACCTCGGCGAACTGCGATTTGACACCGCGTTCCGCAATGAGCAGCATCGGCTTGGTGCCTTCGACGCCGATCAGTTTTCGGGCGATGTTGTTTTCGGGAACGGGGTCTTCGGACGCTCCCCGGACACGGAGCGTGCAGTCGATAGCGCCGGGCGTTCCCGCTTTGAGGAAGAACTCCAATCGGTTGCCGCCTTGGTTCATATTGCGTTTGGCGGCGGCAACGACTTGGCCGTTGCGGACCAGTTCGTATTCAACTTCTTGGCTGACGGGAACCTGTACCCAGGCGACAACCTTAAAAACTTCGTCGGGCAAAACCCGGTCGGGGGCTTCGATGGACAGGACGGCAACGTCGCCGACAGCGGGGCGTTCCATCATCCGATAATCGACGGCAATGTCCCGTTGTACGAGTCGGGAAACGAGATGGTTCGGATTTTCGCCGGTCCAGCGTCCGTCGGAGAGGATCAGGAGTCGGCCTTTGTCTCCGATGGGAATGAGCGACAGGGCGTTTTCGATGGCTCCGGTCAAGTCGGAGGCGTCGGGATGTTGTTCGCCGAGAAATTCGTTGAATTTTCCGGCGGCGGCACCGGTCGGCAGGCGTTCAGGAAAGGACTTTTCGGCAAAGGAAACGACGCCGAGCCGGTCTTCGCGTCCGATGTGATCGAGCAGCAGATTGACGGCGTGTTTCTGTGCGTCTCGTGCTTCCGGCGGCATCGAACGGCTGCGGTCGGCGACGACGATGATTGTTCCGCTCCGCGTCGGCAATTTGAGCAGCGGTCCCGTCATAGCGAGGACGATCAGCAGCAGGGCGGCAAGGCGCAGACCGGTCAATGTCCGCGAGGGAATGCGCCAGCAATACAAAACGCAGGCAAGCGGAACGAGCAGAAGGAACCAAATAGGTTGCTGAAAGAGCATGATTTCGAGAAACGACATTCCTGCACTTTGAACCAACACTGCCTTGCAATGTACCCATCCGTCCGATCAGTCGCAAGCCCCCGCCTTCTTTCGTTCGAAGGAGTTTGGCATTAAAAAAAAGCAACTCAATTGACACCGACACTTTTCCGATAAGACCGATGGGGTGTAGACTTGAAACATCCAAAGAAGGAGAAAAATGAGCTTATCGGACAACTACTCAGAGGACGGCCCGCGTCTCGCCATCGGAATTATCGTCAAAAACGAACAAGACCGCCTCGCCGCAACGCTCAAAAGCGTTCAGCCGCTGACCGATCTTGTCTACGTTCTCGATACCGGTTCGACCGACGAGACCGTCAAGTTGGCAGAGTGTATGGACGCCAGGGTCTCGTCGACGACGTTTTCCGGCGATTTCTCCGCCGTCCGGAACGAATTGATCCGAACCGTTGAGGCCGAAGGTCGGGCGGACTGGCTGCTCTGGATCAACGCCGGCGAACGCTTCGACGCTACAACGGTCGACGACTTCCGCGACTTTATCGCGGATTCGCTGGAATCCGGCGCAGCCTATATGATGGTCCTGCACCGTCCTGGCGGCGAGACCGACGCAAAACATGATCTCGACGAGGAGATTATCGATCTGCGTCTGATGCCGCTACGAAAAGGACTCCAATTTACCGGGGGACTTAACGAATCGCTCCTCCCGTTCGCATTGAATCTAATGCTCCGAATCAGTGCCGTACCGGGGCGGATTCTCTGTCCGTCAAAATCGGTCGACACCGAACGTTGGCAACGGGCAGCCCTACGGGATATGCACATTCTGACCGGCCTTGAAAACCAGGGCGTACCGATTACCGACGACTTGCTGCTGCGGCGGGCGGCGGCACTTGCGATCCTCGGCGAACACGCCGTGGCACGGTGCGATTACCTGCAACTGATCGAAGCCACCCATCACGTGAATCTCCGCCTCGAAGCCTTCTATGGACTCTGGGCAACCTTCACGTCGGCACCGGTCGAACCCAATGATATGACGAATGCCCTGCTCGCCGGTCTCAATTATTTTCCGATCGATATGCAGTTGTTGACCTTTATGGGCTCCCACATGCAGAAGATCGGACGCCTCGACCTTGCCGTGAAAACGTTCGAAACAGCGGTTCGGCACGGTCAAACTTCGCTGGATGTTTGGCACCGCGTTCACATTCGGGAACAGGCGGTATTGAACCTTGGCCTTGTTCATCGGCTCCAGGGCAACGGGCGCGAAGCGATGCGGGTGATGGAATCGAATCTCGATCTCATTGAAGACCATTCGTCATTCGGACGGCACCTTTTGGACTTGTATATCGTCGAAGGGCAAGAGTTAAAATCCCACGAATTTGCCGCAATGCTTTGGGGCGGCGAGGAATTGGACCGGATTCGTGAGGTATTGACCGGTGCCTGCCGTGCGACGGCGGGAGCGTGGAACGCGGCGGAAATTCCACTGGAATCGGCGTATTTGAGCGGTTGCCGGGACGTGCTTTGTCTGCGTTGGTACGCCATGACTCTGTTAGCCTTGGCCCGATTCCCGGAAGCGAGGCGGATTCTCGAAGAATGGCTGGCAATGGATCCGACGAACAGCGAAGCGAGCGCATTCCACTTCGCGGCCAACCAACCGGAGCAGTTCGGCGAAATTATGGAACAAATTTATCGCACCCAAATGCAGACGCTCGGCGTCAACGTGCTGTCACCGAACAAAGCACACCGTCCGGACAACAGCGATGCCGTGCGGGAAATGATCGTCGCGTCCGGTGCCGTTCCCGAAAAAATGAACATTCCGCCTTCGCTCGGCGTCAAACTCCAAAACGGCGGCTTCGATGCGGAAACCTTCGAACTCGAATCCGACGGTGTCGTCGCTGGACTCGTGTTTCGACCGAATTCGTAGGTTCCTCGCTTACGCGTCGGGCTCTGTGCATAACTTCAGGTCATGGTAACTGAACGGCAATACCGTCGTTGACATGTGCCAATCGATGCAACAGAAGTGTCGGCGTCGTGACCGCTATCGAACGCACCGAACCGTCGCCGACAAGGAAATTGCAAACCATGGGATGCCAACTGCCGAAAAACAGAGAATCCTCTGAACCTGTAGGATAAAGTCCTTCACGATCAGTCATACGCAGGATTCCTCCGTTAAAATTTCTGCCAGTTCCGACCCAACACCACGAACCCGAAACCAACCATAACGCATCGTACAAGGTTTCGTACAAATGGTTCGGCGGAATAAACTTTTCTCCCATAAGCAATTGGTTCGATGTTCCATCCGCCCACCACGCGATCGTATCACGAGGTGTGTTTTTGGCAACGTTCTCGTCGTTGACCGTAGTACTGCTTCCGCCACCCCACATAGCACCCCGGAACGGACCGCGGACACTCTCATTGATGTAGGCACGATTGCCGTCCGTTTCATTGCGGAAGGACATGTGAACCCATCCCGGATATTGATCGTAATAATTCAAGGAATCCGTACTCTGGTTTCCATTCTGGTACATGGTCGTAATCGCATAATCCGTTGCCGGGCCATTTTGGCGTGAATTGACCGACGTCCCCGCCGCATCGGTGTACCTTTGGCTTTTCGTCGGTGTTCCGGCGGCATTTCGCCGAGTCGGACAGTAATGGATCGGAATCGAACAAAGTCCCTTCTTGAATTGTGCCCGTTCGTCCGCCGTCAAGTTGTTTTCAATACGATTGAACCAGTTTTCGCTGTTGGGATTGTCCCATGTGCCATAGGTCATATCACCATACACGCCGCCCGGTAATCCATAAAACATCTCGTAAAGATTCTGCTGCTCCATATAGGGCAGAATCAGCACGAAAAAACCGACTCGCTCAAATTGGATCGTCGAAGGCGGCACATAGCCTTGCGTATCGATGAAATTGTGGATTGTCAAACCAAATTGTCTGAGATGGTTGGTACACTGCATGCGCCGCGCCGCTTCGCGGGCCGCCTGAACTGCCGGAAGAAGAAGGGCGATCAGTACGCCGATAATGGCAATGACAACCAAAAGTTCAACAAGCGTAAAACCACGCAGAGCGCCCCCCCCCCCCCGGTTCCACCAAAAATTTTTTTAAAACTTCTCCCTTAAAAAGTTGAGAAGGGAAAAAAGCAAAAACCCTCC
>Ga0099364_10006693_pt1 | contig 16704 bp, 16 predicted proteins | sample TergutTh196P3_FD_73070 | JGI IMG/M metagenome (GOLD analysis project Ga0099364, IMG submission 73070) | Microcerotermes parvus P3 segment gut microbial communities from Pointe-Noire, Republic of the Congo - Th196 P3 | ecosystem: Host-associated > Arthropoda: Insects > Digestive system > Gut ... | reverse complement strand
GTTTATCCGTCTTGAAAACGTTTCGAAGACATTCCCGGGCGTAAAAGCTCTCGACGGCATAAGCATGGACATTAGTAAGGGCGAGGTCCTGGGCCTTATCGGCGAAAACGGGGCCGGTAAGTCCACGTTGATCAAAATCCTCTCCGGCGTCTATACGCCGGATCCGGGGGCGGGTATTTTCGTCGACGGAAAACGGATCGATTCGATGTCGCCGCGGCAGTCGCTGGGGCTTGGCATCGTCGTCATATATCAGGATTTTTCGATGTTCCCCAATCTCACGGTGCGGGAGAATATCGCCCTGAGCCAGCAGCTTGAGGGCAACAGGAAATTCGTGGACTGGAAAATGATGGACAAATCCGCCCAGGCGGCGCTTGACGAACTGGGCGTTAAGATCAGCTTGGACGCGCGACTCGGTTCGCTTTCGACAGCGAAGCAGCAGCTCATTGCCATAGCGCGCGCGCTCGTCTACGACGCGAAGGTGATCGTCATGGACGAACCTACGTCCGCTCTCTCGAAAGGAGAGGTCGAGACGCTTTTCGAAATAATCCGCATGCTGCGCTCAAGGAACATCGGCATTGTCTTCATCACGCATAAATTCGAGGAGCTGTTCATGATCTGCGACCGCATGACGGTACTGCGGGACGGCAAATACATAGGCGCCTACGACGCCTCCGAAGTGACGCACGACAAGTTGATTTACCACATGGTCGGCCGCGCGGTGACGTTCGAGCGCATGGCCGGCAAGAACTTCGGACCGGAGATCCTGAGCGTAAAATCCATCAGTAAAAGGGGAAATTATAAGGACATATCATTTTCCCTGAGAGCGGGCGAGATCGTCGGAGTGACGGGTCTTGTCGGCGCCGGCCGCACTGAAATGACGCGCGCCGTTTTCGGCATGAACCTGCCGGAGAGCGGTGAAATATTCCTGGAAGGCCGGCGCATATCGCCCCGTTCGCCCAAGGAAGCTCTGGAACTAGGCGTGGCGTATGTTCCGGAAAGCCGCCAAATTGAGGGGATCATACTGCGCCAGGATGTGGAGAGCAATATTACTCTATCGACAATCAAAAATTTCGCAAACAAACTCTCGTTGATCAACTTTAAAAACCGCGGAAACGCCGCCCTCGAATGGATCAAACGACTGGGCGTGAGACCGGGCTTCCCGGACATGCTCGCTTCGAAACTGTCCGGGGGAAACCAGCAGAAAGTCGTTGTCGCGAAATGGCTCGCGTCGAACCCAAAGGTACTGATCGTTGACGAACCGACGAACGGCATCGATGTCGCGGCCAAACGCGAGATACATACGCTGCTTCGAAAACTCGCCGACGACGGCATGGGCATAATAATGATTTCCTCCGAACTGCCCGAGGTTCTCGCTATAAGCGACAGAATACTCGTAATGCGCCAGGGGCGGATCGTTGCCGAATTTGACGGCGGCACGGCGCCGCAGGAGGAAATTATGAACCAAGCGGTCACGAAATCGCGGATATCCGCTGACGATCAAAGCGAGAAATGGGGTGAAGCGTCGTGAAAAACGCTGCTGACGTCGTAAAAAAGATTTTTCACTATCAGGAAGCGACTCTGGCTCTTATCATTATCGCCCTGATGGCGGTTCTGACGCTCAGGAACCCGCAATTCCTGTCATTCGAGAATATCATCAACATGCTCAAGAACAACACCGTCCTCGGTATCGCGGCGCTCGGCGTGCTGGTGGTCATAAACTCCGGCGGCATCGACGTTTCCGTGGGCGCGCTCATAGCGATGGTCACGGTCATTATCGCGAGATTTATGCTTGCCGTAAGCGGCAATCCAATTCTTGTTTTCGCCGTGGGCCTGGCAAGCGGCACGATCGCGGGCGCGATAAACGGCCTTTTCGTCGCTAAGTTCAAGATTCCGGCGATAATCGTGACACTGGCCGCGATGGCGATACTCAACGGAATCCTGCGCTGGTATACTAACGGCGCGTGGATAACCGGCCTGCCGGCGCAGTTTACCGACATAGGCAATATCGTTTTCTTCCAGAGGGTCAACGCGAACGGAGTCACGGTCGGAGTGCCGGTACAGATATTGTTCCTGCTCATCGCCGCTTTGCTGACCGCGTTTTTGCTGCGTTACACGATCATCGGGCGCGGCATAATGGCAATGGGCGGCAACAGCATGTCGTCGGAACGCATCGGATTTTCAAACGACAATATAACGATCTTCGCGTTCTCCTACTCCGGCTTCATGTGCGCCCTCGCCGCCATCGTTTACACCACGATAATGAGAACCGTCGACTCCAACGCTTTTTTTGGATTTGAGATGAGGGCAATCGGCGCGGTAGTGCTGGGCGGCGCGGCTATTACCGGCGGCTCCGGCACAGTCGTCGGCACGATGCTGGGCATGTTCCTGCTCTCGGTCGTGAACAACGGCCTTGTCATGACGCGTGTTTCTACGTACTATCAGAAGATAATCATTGGCGCAATAATCCTCTTCACCGTCTGTTTCGATGTGATAAAGACGAAACGTCAGGAGCGGATGGTCGTCAAGGTCGATATTGAGTATTAACAGGGGCGAAAATGGAAAGTATTAAGCAGGCTGTTTCAAAAAATATCAAGATTTATATTCTTTTCGGTATTCTTGTGTGCCTTATCATAATCATGAGCATGCTCTCGCCGGGGAGGTTCTTCAGCGCGAGAAACTTCAGGTCGATGAGTTTCCAAATGGCGGAATTCGGCATCCTGGCCATCGGAATGAGTATAGTGATACTGACGGGCGGAATAGACCTATCGATTTCGTATAATGCCACGCTGTCGAGCATAATCGGGACCATGCTGATGCGCTCGATGGTAAATAACGGCATGAACCCGGTCATAACGATAATTGCCGGCATCGCGGTCATAATGATCGTCAGTATAATATGCGGCGCGGTAAACGGTTATTTCGTCGCGTACGTCGGCGTTTTAGCCATTCTCGTGACGCTCGGGACGCGAAGCGTCTTCGAGGGCATCGGCCTTAACCTGACGAGAGGCAGCGCTGTTTCCGGTATGCCTGGCGAATTCCAGTTCATCGGCAATGGTTATGTCTACGGCGTGCCGGTGCCGATAATTATTTATATCATAGCGGCAATAGCGGCGTATATAATCACAAGGCGCACGACCTGGGGCGTAAGCGTATACATGCTCGGCGGCAACGCCCGCGCCACGGAGTTCTCCGGCGTGAACACAAAGGCAGTATTAATGAAAGTTTACATTATGTGCGGCGCGCTCGCGGGCGTCGCGGGCGTGATAATGACTTCGCGTTATAACTCGGCAAGGACCGACTACGGATTTTCTTACGTCATGCAAAGCGTGGCCGCCTCGGTACTCGGCGGCACAGACATAATGGGCGGGGCCGGTTCGGTGGTCGGGACTGTCATAGCCGTCGCCATTTTACAGGTTATCTCCACCGGCCTCAACATTTTCGGAGTGAACCGCAACCTGGTCGATATTATAAACGGCCTGATTCTGCTGCTCGTACTCACGATCAACTTCTTCTCGGAGAGGAAGGCGAGAAAGCTGTAATGGTAACATTGGTCCGTCCTATTGGGCGTGCCTAAAACAAAATAAAGGAGGAGTAATGAATGAAGAAACTGCTTTTACTGGTAGTTGTGGCGGCAATGGTAATCGGCGTGGTGGCGCCGGCAATGGCAAGTGAATGGACAATTGCCATAATGCCGAAGCTGATCGGCATCCCGTACTTTAACGCTTCCGAGGTCGGAGCGCTTCAGGCCGGGAAGGATCTGGACGTCAATGTGCTGTATGTTGGTCCGACGAACGCGGACGCAACCGAGCAGGTCAGGATGATCGAGGACCTCATCATTCAGGGTATTGACGCGCTCTGCATCGCTCCGAACGACCCGGACGCCCTCTCCCCCGTGCTGAAAAGAGCACAGGAAGCGGGCATCGTAGTTCTTGACTGGGACACCCCCGCAAAGCCGGAAGACGTCGTATACTCGATCAATCAAATCGATAACGAAGCTTACGGCAGGCTTTACATCGACGAACTTGTCAAGCATGTCGGTTCGGACGAGTTCGAGTACGCGATTTTAACCGGCGGCCTCAACGCCGCGAACCTCAACGGCTGGATCGACGTCGGCCAGAACTATGTCAAGACGGCATATCCGAAACTGACGCTCGTCACTGATAAGGTTCCCACCGACGAATCCCAGCAGCTGGCATATGAGAGAAGCCTTGAGCTTCTTCAGGCTTACCCGAACCTCAAGGCCATCCTTGGCTACTCCACCCCCACTCCCCTCGGCGCAGCAATGGCCGTTAGGGAAAGGGGCCTTATCGGTCAGATCGTAGTCGTCGGCTCCACAACGCCGAGGGATTCCGTTGAGTATCTTGAGGACGGTTCACTCAGCGTGGGTCTGCTCTGGGATCCGGCCCAGCTCGGTTATCTGACAATCTTCGCCGCGAAGGAAGTGCTGGAAGGCAAAACTCTGTCTGACGGACAAGATGTGGAAAACGTAGGTAAGATCGCCGTTGACGGCAAAGTGGTCGTTATGGGCCCGCCGTCCCTCTGGACGAAAGAAAACGTCAGAAACTACGATTTCTAAGCTGTTTAAGTAAAAAAACAACCTGCCGCGCACAAAGCGGCAGGTTGTTTTTTTGGGGCTCCGCTATTAAAAATTATGGAAAAAAATTTTTAATCCTGGGATATCTTCTTCCATTGCTTGCCATATTTGTTCCATATTCAATTTCCAGTATCCGTGCGCCGCTATATTTCTGACGGCAGTTATTTGTATCCATTCAATATCGGAATGGTTTTCTTTAAATTCGTGTGACAGATGATTTGCGCATTCTCCGATAGTAATTAACGCCATACAAACTGCATGTTGAATTATTTCGTCATTCAAGAACGTTTCTCTGTTTATATTTCCCAACGTTTTTCCTATGAAATATAATTCTTCTTTGATTCTGTCAATATGACTTCTATCGCGCGCGTTCATAGACGTTAATTACCTTATCAATATTTAGTTCCATTTGTGTAATTGGGGTCACTACATCAACTGGATAGCGCAAACTATTTTCAAGTTCTTCCTTGAATCCCATAACCTTGAATATTGAAGGAATATCCGCGCGAAAAAAAACCAAAAAATCTGCATCCGACGCTTCGGTTGCTTTTCCGTCGGCGTACGAGCCAAACAATTCAACTTTTAGAATGTCATATTTCTCTGCTAATGGCGCAACAGCTTGTTTTATATTATCCAATGATAGCATTTTTCTATTCTCCCAAAGAGGCGCTCATTGTCCAAGGAAATCCGGCACAACGGCGCCCCTACTCTCGCCGGGATTATTTTACCATCTGCCGCGTATTACACGCGCTTTAACAGCACGTTTTCCTCGTATTCACGGATCTCCGGTAAAAAATCGCCGTATCCGGGCATGTTGTTTCGCCGGCAGAACTCCTCCCACACCGCGCCAAGCGGCATTAACTTTAATTTTTCCTGCATGACCATCAGCTCGGTGAATCGGGCATTGTCCTGCAAATCCCGCAGCGTTTTCCACGGGTTGAGCATAGCGTTCAGCAGGGCCTTCTGCATGTTGCGAACGCCCACGACCCAGGCCGCGATGCGGTTGATCGAGGCGTCGAAGAAATCCAGCCCAATCAGCACTTTATCGAGCGCGTCGTTGCGGACGATCTCATAAGCGATCTCCTTGAGTTCGTCGTTAAATAAAACGACGTGGTCGGAGTCCCATCTGACGCCTCGCGTGACGTGGAGCGGTATCTTATCGAAGTAAACGAGCAGGCTGGCGATTTTGTCGCCGACATTTTCCGTGGGATGATAGTGGCCGTTATCGAGCAGATTGTAGACGTTCGGGCGGGTTGACGCGTAAGCTAGGTAAAATTCCCCGCTGCCAACCGTGTAAGACTCCAGGCCGATGCCGAACAGTTTGCTCTCCACGCAGTCGATGACGCCCTCGATCTTTTCATCGAATATCTCGTCGAGGCTCTTTCTCAATCGCAAGCGAGGCCCAAGGCGATCGGCGGGCACGTCTTTAAAACCGTCCGCTATCCACAAATTGTTGAGCACGGGTTTTTGCAGCTCGTGAGCTATCGCCCCCGCGATCCTGCGGCATGCTTTGCCGTGGCGCACCCAGTAGGAGCGGACCTCTTCGTCCGGGCTTGACAGAGTCAGATTATCCTTGACCATGGGATGGCTAAAGAATGTTGGGTTGAAATCAATGCCGAGTCCGCGCTCTTTGGCAAAATCGATCCACTTTGCGAAGTGCTCCGGTTTGAGCTGGTCGCGATCAGCCGGCTTGCCGTCGAAAATAGCGTAGCTCGCGTGCAGATTGATACGGTGACGGCCCGGTATAAGCGACGTCGCCTTATCGAAGTCTGCCATCAATTCGCCGGCGTTTCGGGCTTTTCCAGGATAGCTGCCGGTGGTTTGTATGCCGCCGCTCAGGGATTCGCCCGTGTTCTCGAAACCCCCTACGTCGTCGCCCTGCCAGCAGTGAATCGAAATCGCCGTCTCCTGCAATGTCTTGAGAGCCTCTTCCGTATCCACTCCGGCTTCTTTGTAAATTTTCCTCGCAATTTCATAATACTCAGACATTTATATCCCCCTATTCTAAAATTAATTGTACCTCGCCTTTGTATCCGCAGTTCAGTTCCAGCATTTCAGGAACGGCTATTCGCACTCGTTCAACAAGAGTGTCAAAAGACGCGGACTCTAAAACTATGCCCAGCTCTTCATCAGCTTTAGTGTACCAAATACCATCATCCCATATTAGTTTAACCCTACATTTTTTCATGTTATTCAGTGTAGCATTGCCCATCTATCAAAACAACCATTTTGTTGAAATGATGCTATTCTTTATAAATGGAGGGTGAGAATATGCCTGGAGCGATTATCGAAACGCTTGCGGTTATTCCGGCGAGGATGGCGAGTACCAGACTGCCGGAAAAGCCGCTGCTGAAACTCGCGGGGCGCGAACTTATCCTCCGCGTGCTTGACGGAGTGCGCGGCGCGTCCTCGGTGGACAGGATAATCGTCGCGACGGACGACGAACGCATAGCCGCGGCCGTCCGCGCGGAGGGAGGCGAGGCGATGATGACGCCGCGCGATCTGCCCACTGGAAGCGACAGGGCGGCGTTCGTCGCGCGGGGGATAGAGTCCCGCTTCGTGCTGAACGTGCAGGGCGACGACCCGATGGTTTCAGGCGCGATGATCGACAGGATGATCGACGCCCTCAGGAATAACTGTGATTGCGGCCTCGCCGTTTTGGCGAAAAAAATCGACAGGCCTGATGAGATAGCGCGGGACTCTGTCGTGAAAATGGTATTTGACGGGAGCTATAGGGCGCTCTATTTCAGCAGGTCGCCCATACCGTTTGCGAGAGACCGGGGGACGAGCGCCGATTATTTCAAGCACATCGGCCCGTATGCCTGGAGGCGGGAGACCCTGTTTGAATTTGCCTCATGGGAGCAAACTCCCCTAGAACGCGCGGAGAGCCTCGAAATGCTGCGTATGCTGGAGCGCGGGCGCACGATTTTGTGCGTCCCAACCGATGTTGACAGTATCGAGATAGACACTCCCGAGGATGTCCGTCAGTTTGAACGATATATAAAGGAAGGTGTTTTTTGATGCCGGGTTGGGAATTATTCGACGAAGAAGAGAAAAGACAGGTAAACGAGGTAATGGAAACAGGCGTTATGATGCGCTACGGCTTTGACGGCGCGAGGCGCGGACGCTGGAAGGCGCGCGAACTGGAACAAGCCATTAAGGAGCGCACCGGCGCGGCTTACGCGCTTGCGGTGTCGAACGGAACCGCGGCGATTACGACGGCGCTGGCGGCGCTTGGCGTCGGAGCCGGGGACGAGGTGATAATGCCGCCCTTCACGTTCGTCGCAACTTTCGAGTCCATAATCGCAGCCGGGGCTACGCCGATCGCGGCGGAAGTGGATGAAACGCTCTGCCTCGATCCCGCCTCGCTGGAGGAATACATTACCCCAAAAACGAAGGTGATAATGCCGGTTCACATGTGCGGCGCGTCGGCCTCATTGGACGAGATAGCGGGCATCGCCCGGAAACACGATCTGCTGCTGCTGGAGGACGCCTGCCAGGCATTCGGAGGTTCGTACAAAGGCCGCGCGCTGGGCACGATCGGCGACGCCGGATGTTACTCCTTCGACTTCAACAAGACGGTGACATGCGGTGAGGGCGGCGCACTGGTCACCGGCAAACAGGAAGTGTACAGCCGCGCCGATATATATCACGACCACGGGCATGACCATACAAACAGCGACCGCGGGGCGGAGGGGCATCCGTTCGTTGGTTACAACTGCCGCATATCCGAGCTTCACGCCGCCGTCGGGCTTGCGCAGGTATCGAAACTGGGCCGTTTTCTGTCGATACAGCGGCGTAACAAGTCCGCCTTCAAACGCGCGCTGTCGGACATATCGGAGGTCAAGTTCCGCTCGCTGCCCGATCCGGAAGGCGACTGCGCCACGTTCCTGTCGTTCTTCACACCGTCGGAGGCGTCCGCCCGAAATGTGGCCCGCTCTCTTAAAGAAGCGGGCGCAGAGGGAGTGTTCCACTGGTTCGACAACAACTGGCACTACATCCGCAATTGGGAGCACTTCAAAAACCGCGCTTTTGCCGCGCCTTTGTCTTCGGACATACTGAACGGGATGCCGGATTATAATAAGCGAGTATTCAAATCCGACGGGATAATCTCGCGCTGTATCTCCATCATGATCAAACTCGGCTGGAGTGAGGAGGAAGCGAAGGAACGCGCGAAACGGGCTGCGGAGGCTGTAAAACAGGCGCTTTGAAACTGAAAAGATAAGACCCTGGGCTCCGCCCAGACCCGCAAGGGGACGCAGTCCCCTTGACCCCATTATGGGAGTCAAGAGGGCTGCGCCCTCTTGCGGGGTTTGGGGCGGAGCCCCAAGGTCTTATCTTTTGACAAAAACCTCTTTTATCTGTATTATTTATTTCATTGTTTTTTCCTCAAATTTTTTTATTTATCAAATTGGGAGGTCACTTAATGCCAAAAAAAATAACTATATTGCTTGGCAGTCCGAGAAGAAACGGGAACAGCGACACGCTGGCGGCGTCATTCTCGAAAGGGGCCGCGGAATCAGGCTATAAGTCAGCTTCAATAAGGATCAACGGTCTAAAAATCGGGGGATGCATCGACTGCCGGCGCTGTTGGTCATCAAACAGGGCGCACTGCTTTCTGAATGACGATATGAAGGATGTATACGCAGAGATAGATAAATCTGACGTAATAGCATTCGTGACCCCTCTATATTTCTACTCATGGTCAAGCCAGATCAAGCCGGTCTGGGACAGGCTGCTCCCATACTTTCACGCTAAATCCAAGGTTGACGTAAAGGGACGGCGGACTGTCATGATAGCGACCGCGGGAGACGACGACATATCCTGCTTTGACGGGCTGAAAAAATCTTTCGAGCTCGCCTGCGCTTACGCGAAATGGGAGATCACGGGCGTTCTGCTCGCCCCTGGGCTGCACGAGGCAGGGGCGGCGAAGTCAAGCGAGGAGTTGCTGAAACAAGCGTACGACATGGGAAAAAACCTGGACTAGATACAGGTTCGTATAAGACAAAAAATTATGAAAAACGAGAATTATTGGAGGACGCGAATAATGAGCGGCACACTCAGAGTAATAGCGATAAACGGAAGCCCCAAAACGGACGGCAATACGGCGACGGCAATCGAGGCAATGGCGGAAGTGTTGCGCGAGGACGGCATCGAAACCGAGATATTGCAGGTCGGCGTGGAGAGTATACGCGGCTGCTCGGGGTGCGGTCATTGCAGGAAATCGGAGAATAATTTCTGTTTGTTTGCCAACGACGTTGTAAACGACTTCTCACTAAAGATGCGCGGCGCAGACGGAATAATCCTTGGAGCCCCGACTTACTACGCGGGGATACCGGGGGACATGAAGTCTTTTCTCGATCGGGTTTTTTATAGCAGCGCGAAATATTTCAAGTACAAGGTAGGGACGGCGGTCGCGGTCGTGAGACGAACCGGAGGGCTCGACGCTCTGCAGGGCCTTATTAATTTCCTTGATCTCGCCGAAACTGTGACGCCTCCCAGCCAATATTGGATGGTGGCGTATGGCCGCGACAAAAAAGAGATACTCCAAGACGCGGAAGGCATGCAGACGATACGCAAAAACGCCCGGGCCATGGCGTGGCTGATGAAGATGATTGCGGAGACGAAGGGTAAAATACCCACGCCCGAAGATGTAAAAAAAGAAAGAAGAATCTTCACCAACTTCATAAGGTAAAAAAAGCGCCTGCCGCAAACGGCAGGCGCTTTTTTTGAATCCGATAATTCTATGTCAGGATAAAAACGCTATGCGAGATTTTTCAAACTCAGGTCATGCGCGCGCCTGTAAGCGTCGAAATCAATATCTACGACGGAGACGAGATCATCATGCCCATGACTTACAGCGGAAAAATCCGAAGGGCATGGCAGTTCATATCCGTCGTCAAGCATATCAATGCCCATAAGCCCTATCGCGTCGCGAGCCATAAAAATAGCTTCCGCCAAATCACTGCCTTGCGTGTCGATACCCAAATCAGGAACATGGGCGACATAACCGTTCTCCGTTTTTGTGAATACCACAGGATAGACTGCTGTCATCTTGAATACCTCCAAATCCGGCAACTTTACAATCCTCGGCGCTTGATAATTCTCTGCGCCAATAATTCGTCGATCTCCCTCTGCCTTGATATGGCCTCGCAATTTTTTCCGTCAGAATAAATATCGTGGTTCACTCCATGACGCTTGAGGTACCATCCATTAAGCTCAAGTAACTTTATCAGGTCACGGCGTTTCATTAGCCACTTCCTTTGTTGTTTAGTTCCATTATACACATTCTAATCTATACCGTCGTCGTAATTCTCCTCCTCGTATTCTTCTATATCATCGAAATCGTCATCTTCGAAATCCCATTCTTCATTGTCATAAGGGACGCCGCGATGGCGGGCTCTGCCGTCGATGTTTATAAGTTTGTGAATTATGCCGTCGACGTAGTAATTTGTGCGGACTACGCGCATCGAGCCCTCCAGCATCTTTTCCTCGCGAATCTCGCTCTTGAGCATGTCGTTCATAAGGTCGTCGGGACCGGCCTGGCGGGCGCGCGCTATTTGGGCAGACAGAGCTTCCTGCCCCCGTATCTCCATCACTATCTGATCATTCGTCTCCTTGGCGTCCAGTTCGCGCAAAAGTATCGGCAGACTGCTGATGCTGCGCCACGCCTGATCATGATACTCGGCGGTCTCCTCCGCTATTCCTCCCCCGCGCACAAACAGCTGCGCTATGCCGGACACGTTATCTGGCACTTTCAGGGAATATGTCCTCACGAAAGGATCCTTGCGCCACGGGCGCAGGGTAATGTCGAAGGAAAGGGTGTCTCCCGGCCTGAGCGAATCCTTTTGTTCGATTTGAACATCCTCTATATAGAGCACTCGGGGCTCCTGCGTCACTTCGACTTCGACGTTCACGCCGAACGGCCTGAGCTCCTGAAACGGATTCACGGCGAACATCTGAGTGAGCAAATTGAACTCGGCAAGCATCTGTCTCGTGACGTCCGTCTCCGATACGAATATGTTGGTCCGCTGCCATCCGTCCCTGAGCGCGCTCCCATAGTACGTTGCCGTCACCTTGGCGGAACCGCCGCCGGAGCGTCCCCAGAGATTCTCCACGGCTCCCACTATCGCGGGGCTTGCGAGGTTTGACAGCAGATACTTGTCCTGCACCATCTGAAACGCCTTTCGGTATGATCTTCCCGAATCCACGTCGGTCAGGTTGATAGTGACAGAGGCCGCCGGAGCGAAATGCCCGATCCTGCCGCCTATGCCTTGCGGTCTGTCCTGAGTGATGATGCCTATGATATCCCTGGTAGTTCCCAATTTGAAAGGAGTCTGCAAACCGCTTATGACGGTCGAAATATGCGCGTCCATCAGAACGGCGGCTGTCGGTCCCAGCCTCAGAAGCGGATGACCGAAGCCTATGAAGCGCCCGTCCTTGGATACGGCGGTAAGCGTGCCTATTCCGCTCAGTTCCACGTCGCCCCACATTAAGGACGCGCCGATCGCCATTCCGGGCTTTATCTCGGGATCGTACCGTATCGTCTTTGACGATCCGTCCGACGCTCCTCCGAAGGGCGAGGCCTCCACCCCAAGCGTATCCGATATATGAGAGGCCATTCTCTGTGATACGCCGGAGATAAACACAAAATTACGCGAAGGGGATTCGCCGGGCGGCGTCTCTCCGTAGCGGGACAAGAGCAGATCCCACGCCTCCGCTATGTCCTCCTGCGTATCCTCATTTATTATGTCTTCAAACTGTTCCCCGCCGTTTTCTTCGAGATTTTCGTCATCGTCAGATGATGCGCCGTACTCCTCGGAAAACTCCGGCTCTTCTAACGGCGGAACCTCGGCTATAATCGGCGCGGGATCGAATGATGGAATTATCTCAGGGTTGTTCCATATCTCCAGCATATCCTCGATGGGGGTGACCAGGCCGTGAAAGTGATCGGTAAAGTTCCATCCGTAGCCAATCGCCCCGACGAGCTTGCGGTCGATGTAAAACGGCGAGCCGCTCATCCCGGACGCTATGCCGCCCGCCGCTTCGGCCACTCTGCCGCTCACCTTGATGAGTATCAGGTTTTTCGGGTTTGAAAGCGTGCTGATTATGTCGATGACCTCGGCATTGAATGAAACTATGTCATTGCCCTTGACGACGGTGAGGCACTCCCCTTTCATGCCTGGTTTTACCTGTGAGAGCGGCATTATCGGGTCCGTCGGCACAAACGGGTCGTGAGTGAATCTTTCGTTTGCGGGAGCCGTCCCCTGAAAGCAGACGGATACGAGGAGCAGAGCCAGAACCGATTTTAGAAATATCCCCCGCGAAAAAGCGTGTTTCGAGCGTGTAATCAATCTTGTCAGTCCTCTCTCCCGCCGCCTGAGACCGGGACGCCGGTCTTTGCAAATCTCAGGTACGCGATCATCAAATCGTCAAGGTCTCCGTCCAGGATGGCGTTCACGTTGCCCACCTCAAGATTCGACCTGTGATCCTTCACAAGCTGAAACGGCTGTAGGGTATACGACCGTATCTGACTGCCCCATGTTATCGAGCGTTTCTCCCCTTGCAGTGATTCTATATGTTCCTTGCGGGCCCGCGTCATGCGCTCGAACAGCTTCGATCTCAGGACCCGCATAGCCGTCGCCCTGTTCATGTGCTGCGAGCGTTCCGCCTGACAGTTTACGACTATTCCAGTGGGAATGTGGGTAATCCGCACCGCCGAATCCGTCATGTTCACGTGCTGGCCGCCCGCGCCGCTCGAACGGAACGTGTCCATCCTGAGGTCCTCGGGCCTTATCTCTATCTCCACGCTGTCCGGCAGGACCGGCAGCGCCTCCACCGATGTGAAGCTGGTGTGCCTTCTTTTTGCCGAGTCGAACGGCGATATGCGGACAAGGCGGTGCACGCCCGCCTCTCCCTTTAGGTAGCCGTAGGCGTAGTCGCCCTCCACCTCGAATGTGACGCTTTTGACCCCGGCCTCGGCGTCTCTCAGCTCGTCAATTAACTTTACGCCGTATCCGCGGCCCTCAGCCCATCGCACGTACATCCGAAACAGCATCTCGCACCAATCCTGCGAGTCGAGCCCTCCCGACCCCGCGTGTATCGACACGACCGCCCCGGATATATCATATTCCTCGTCGAGCAGGACAAATATTTTCTTCGATTCGAGTTCGCCTTCGAGCCGCCGCGCCCTGTCGTAAAACTCGGATTGCAGCTCCGCGTCCTCTCCCTCGGAGAGAATGAGCGTGAGTGTCCGCAGTTCCTCCAGCTCGCTTTCTAAGGCTTTGAACTCGTCAATCCGTACTCCGATGGACGCCAGTTCACGGGATATCCCGCGAGCGTCGTCGCCCTCCCAAAAGCCTTCCCGCAGAGTAAGTTCCGTCAGCTCTTTCGATCTCGCCTCCAGCCCAGGCAGGTCAAAGACTGTCACGCAGCTCGTCAATTGACGAACGCAAGCCGGACATGATCGTGCTCATCGGTAAAACGACCATAACCATCCCCCCTAATTAAGTTATTATTATAATCTCTTTTCACAACACAATAATATTTTTAACTCTCAACTCTACTCTCTCAACTCAACAAATAGGTGATATAATAAGCGCGGTCCCACGGGTTACTCGGTCAAGCTGGCACTTGACCGAGATGATTTATCCCCGGCGTCTGTGCCGAGGCCAGAATAAAAACACGGGCGGCGCTTTTTTTAGCGTCAAGTTCAAACGGCGCGACCTTGCGGATGCACGAGATTTACAATTTCGAAGGAGAATCGCATGGAAAGTTTTAAGCAAGACCTTTTGGCGTATCGGGAAGCTGTTCAGAAAATCAAAAGCGCCATTCTGCAAAACCGATACCGGGTCGCAGTCAATGCTAACGCGGAAATGCTGAGTCTATACTATGGCGTGGGCAAATATATTTCTGCCAACACGCGTTCCGGAAAATGGGGAACGGGGGCGCTTGAAACTATTTCAAATCAGTTACAGGGAGAAATTTCGGGTTTGCGCGGATTTTCGCCTTCTAATATGAAGAATATGCGGATGTTCTACGAGCAATGGGCTTCTGCGCTTGAGTTAAATCGCCAGTTAGCAACTGGCGATTTAGGAAGCGACATTGCGCAAATTCGCCAGTTGCCAACTGGCGAATTGAATGAATCCAAAATATCGGCATTTTGCAGAGTAGGCTTCACCCATCACATGGAAATCTTGACTAAATGCAAAGCAATTGAAGAGCGTTGGTATTATATACTGCGCTGTGCCGATGAATTTTGGAGTGTTGAGAATCTCAAAAACCATCTGCGCGCCAATGAATATGCAACTTATGGTAGTTTGCCCAACAATTTTAAGCTTACAATTCCCGATGAAAAAACAGTTGCGATTGCTACGCGCTCCTTTCGCGACGAATATCTACTGGACTACATTGATATCAAAGAACCGGATGATTATAATGAGCGAGACGTAGAAAATGCTATTGTCGCAAAAATAACTAAGTTCGTAATGACTATGGGTGAAGGCTTCAGTTTTATTAAAAACCAGTATCGACTACTTGTTGATGAAGAAGAGTTTTTCGTCGACATGCTTTTTTATGAGAGAAATTTACAGTGTCTTGTTGCCATTGAGCTAAAGAAAGATAAGTTTCGTCCGGCTGATTTAGGGCAATTATCCTTCTATTTGTCAGCTTTGGATAAATATGTGCGAAAACCTAACGAGAATAGGACTATCGGGATACTTCTCTGTCAAGAGATGAAAAAAACGGTAGTTGAATTGGCTGTACAGGATTATGATAAGCCTATGGGAGTGGCAACCTACCGGTTAGGAACCGGGATTCCTGAGCCGTATAAGGCCTTGGTACCCCTTATTGATGGTGTTCAGCAAATACTATCTGATAGTGAAGATAGCGAATGAGTTGCCGATATTGCACACATTTTGGCTATAATTGACGCTAGCCCACGCTGACTTGACGGAAACTCATAAATTAAACAAAACAAACCGGGGAGGTTTTTCCCCGGTTGTTTCGTTTAATTATAATTTCAGCGTTTGGTTTATGTGGGTCTTCGGGAAATTACGTCTTCGCGCCGGGGGCGTGAGCTAGAGCGTCTCCGGGGCTTCGACGTTGCGCGTTCTCCACTGCATCTGGAACTCTTCGTAGTACATCTCGTCATCGAATGTCAACCCGTCCCACCTCGGTTCACTGCGGAACGCTTGGGACGCGGACGATTCAGTGCCTACATTGCGTCCCGTGATGAAGTTGTCGCCCTCCGCGATCACGTAGACTCTCATGCCGGTGATATGCTTGCGTGTAGTGCCGTCGCTCAACTCAACGTCCCTGCTCGCGGGCTCGAAATGAATCGCTTTTATACCCTCCACCCTGAAACCGTCGGGGTTGTTCCCCGGGTTGACATTGTTCGTGATATCCGCAAGGTAGAACGTCGAATTGTTGTCCACAAACGCCACGCCCGCTCTCACAAGATACATGTCGTGGTACGGTCTTATCATGTTCCTTGGGATCGGGTCTTCAACGTCCGGTATAGCCTGCGATGCTCTCCCCACCACATCGATATCGGTTGTACTTCCGGCAGCAAGGCTTCTGACCGCCACCGGATGCATCCTTATGCCCGGAAAGGTAACGTATGAACGCATATCACCGTAGTTACCGTTACCCGCAATTATTTCTCCGTTAGCGATAAGCGTTTGAACATTGCCGGACAGTTCGAGTTTACCGATGCCCGAACCGTCTTCGCTGAATTCGTCCACTTCATTTTTGTTTTTAAGTCCCGCCGGAACAGCGTATACTACTTGCAGCCTGCTGCCTCCGCTGGTCGCCCAGACAGGACCTGACCATTCCCATATCGGCGCTCGTGATAGCGGATCAGGACTATCAGTCGGATTGAAGTAATAGCCGAAGTGGTCCGCCGGGATTCCCATACCGGCGTACAGCATCGGATTTTGCAGTATGTTGAACACATCCGCGGCCCTTCTTCTGGCTATCGATTGGTCGTCCGTAATCTCGAACGTCGTGATGAAGCCCCCCAGCAGAGAGCCGACCACCCCGACCAGGATGCCCATGATGAGGACGACGACCAATATTTCCACAAGAGAGAATCCGCGGTTGTATGTTCT
>Ga0099364_10006692_pt1 | contig 16708 bp, 9 predicted proteins | sample TergutTh196P3_FD_73070 | JGI IMG/M metagenome (GOLD analysis project Ga0099364, IMG submission 73070) | Microcerotermes parvus P3 segment gut microbial communities from Pointe-Noire, Republic of the Congo - Th196 P3 | ecosystem: Host-associated > Arthropoda: Insects > Digestive system > Gut ... | reverse complement strand
GAGTCTTATGGGCAATGGTTGATTTGAATCCAGACACCATTGGAGTACCGTTTGCGCTCTGTTTGTTGAGTTTCCTGTATGCTTCGGGATTGGCAGTCTTTGTGTTCCTTCCCATTGGACTTCGTTTATCCCCTTCGGCGTTGCAACCGGCAGTCTCTCGGCGGCTGGCGATCCGTCTCTTGGTACTTGGACTTGTTGGTTTCTTTCTGATACGCTGTTTGGTCGTCATTTTGTTGCGTGTAACTATGGTGGAACCGCCCGATTGGTCGGCACTTTTTGCGTTTAATCCGGCTGATCCCGGCGGCAATTACAATCTCTTTCTGCATCTTGAGGCGATTCATCTCTACATCGATCTGCCGAGTCTCCTAATAGTGGTTGGCAGTTGGTGGTCATTTCGGTTGGCATCGGGAAAGCGTCGGGCATTGGTCGCCGCACCGGTGATTATCCTGATGGGCATTTTTTGGTCAATTCAAGGTCTTTGTTTTATGCTCTCCAATTTGGATTTGAGAACATTTGGACCGGGCTATATGGTTGCGATGCTCACTACATTGTACGCTTTTATTGCTGCCGCTGGTTTTCTGATTGTGGACATGATGCTACGGGGGTTCAATGACTCACCGTCGTTACCGCCCGCCGAAGGCACGGAGCAAGCGAAAGAGATCATCGACCGAGTGGTGGAATATGTGCAGAAACGTAAACGGTAGAGTGCAATTTTACCCGCACCACAATTAGCGAAGTGCCTGGACTATTCCGTTTCTTTACTGTCCCGGCGGATAAAAGTTCGCAGAGCATAGAGCCCGGTGCGGAAGCACCGGTAAAAAACGCCCCTCGGAGATGCGGTTTTACGGTCGCCAAGGAGCGCGATCCTCTTTCGGACGCAAAAATCGGGCTCCCGTATCGGCGTACCATGCAAAGAGTGTCTTTTTCATCGCATCAACCCGATCCGGTTGCGAAGACGATAAGTCGTTTCGCTCGCCGACATCATTCGCCAAATCGTAAAGATGAGTTCGACCATCCTCGAGACGCAGAATCAATTTATAATCCCCTACACGAATCGCCGACGAGGGAAAACCGCCCTGATTGCTGTAATGAGGATAGTGCCAAAAAAGGGCAGCATGCGTTTTCTCCTGCACTTTGCCGGTCAAAGTTGCGGCAAAACTGATACCGTCCCGATGTTGCTCCGGCTTCAAGGGCAATCCGCAAAGTTCCAAAAGCGTCGGATAGAAGTCATTGCTTATGACAGGAAGGTCGGAAACGCTGTTTGCCTCGACTTTTCCCGGAAAACGGACGATCAAGGGCCCCCGCAAGCCGCCTTCGTAATTCCAGCCTTTACCGGCACGGAACGGAAGATTACTCGTCGGCGAACCTTCAGCCGTTGTCAGACCGCCGTTGTCGGTCATAAAGACAACAATCGTATTGTCGGCAAGTCCTAATTCGTCCAGTTTATCCAGGACACGTCCGACACATTTGTCCATGTGATTGATCATGCCGGCATAGACTGCATTGTTTTGGCGAATTCGGGTTTGACGTTTGTTCTCCGTAACAAAGACTTGCTCCTCATCGGCAAAATCGAGTGCAGGATTCGTTTGCAGACCGAGCCGCTCTTTTTTTGAGCGATACGGTTCGATGAATTCCTCCGATGCCGCAATGGGGGAATGAGGCTGGTCAAACCCTAGGAAAAGGAAAAACGGCTGCTCTTTGACAGCCTCTAACACGATCAATGCGTCCCGGGTTGTTTGCTCTGTCCGAAGTTCAACCCGCGGCGGGTTGTCGGCGGGAAATTGCATCCTTGGAGGAAACACAAAATTTTGGACCGCAGGATTCACATAAGAAAAGGAACCGTTGTCGCGAACGATTTCAAAACCCTGAACCTGCGGACCATATTCGGCGGGGGGACCAAGATGCCATTTTCCGAGGTAAGCCGTTCGGTATCCTGCTTCAAGAAATGCTTCGCCAAGTGTTGCTTCTTCGAGCAACATAAATTGGTTAAGTTCCGCCGGTGCAAAGCGTTCGGCACGTTCCCCTACAAGGTAATTCGTGATTCCTCCTCGCACAGGATATTTTCCTGTCATGACACTGTACCGAGTGGGACTACACACGTTGCAAGCGGTGTAAGCGGTGGTAAACCGCTTTCCTTCTTGGGCAAGACGATTCAGGTGAGGGGTTTCATAAAATGTTTGGGGATTAAAAGCCCCGACATCCATTACGCCAAGATCGTCTGCCAAAATAAAGACGACATTGGGCTTTTCGGCAAGGCAGTTTGGGAGCAAGCAAAACCCGGCAAAGAGAAGGGCAACTGCCCCAGGGGTGATTTTTAAACGAAGAGACGGTGTCATAAGTTCGGATTGGTCAATGTAAGCGGACAGAACAGTAGCCTAACATTTTTTCTTCAGAATAGCAACGTCCCGGAACTGTTTCTACTGGGCAACGGGTGCTACTCCGCATTGAACCCAGGGATTGCGCTGCGCTCCATCCCCGGCTCTTTCGTCGGCGATAGCCGACGCAACCGCCGCGGCGGTCGGTTGCCTACCTTTTCTGGTCCAACCCTGAAACGTGTCGACGGACTGACACACCTATACTGGAAATGCGTCTATCACCCTTGAATCTGACCGCAAAAGTGTTATACTGCTGATAAAGAGGTGCTGTGCCCTCCGTTCGTGTTTCCTGATCTTTCGCCAGAACTATGAACTATTCCCCATTTCTACCGGTCATCCTTTGTTGCTGTCTCCTGGGAGGAGCAACGTTTACAACCGACTCTGTCGCTGCGACCGATGAGTCAGACTACATTTACGGTAAAGGCGTTCATGCCTTTTTCGACTGTAATTACGAAGAAGCCGTAAAGGTGCTGTCGCAAGCAGATGAACTGAAAAGTGAGGATCCGCGTCCCTATTACTTCCTGGGGCTTGCCCATCTGCGGCAAAAGAATGTCGATCAGGCGGATCTATACTTCAAGAAAGCCGCCCAACTGGAATACGGCGGTCGCGCCCTTCGAGACTATGCCGTGCCCGAATCCCTGAGACGTATTCAAGGAGAAGAACGTCTGCGGATCGAAAAAATTCGGGCAGAAGAACGAATCACTGCCCGAGCAAATGAACAACGCCGCCAGGAAATGCGTTACAGCAGGGATACAGTTGCCGCCAGAACAGACCTTCGGCAAACCACATCGCAGAATCAAAACGAAAACTTGGCGGTACTGCAAGAGGAAGCAGGTGTTGCCGCCGACAATCCTTTCGGTGTAAAACCGATAGACCCCACCAATGCGTCGGACGAGAGCATCGTTGCAAGGGTAGCACCGGCTAATCCGTTCGGCACGATTGAGGCAAGTACCCATGAGGAGCCGGCAGTCCTCGTGCCTGCGGGACCGGCGCGCCGAGCCCCTGTAGCGGCTCAGCCGGAAAGGAGAGTATTCGTGAATCCCAATGTTCAAGCACAGCCGCGGGCAGTCGACGACGCGGCTTCAACAGGACAAGATATAGGAAATGTTGTCCAAGGGATGCAAGTAGAAGCGGCGAGGCAAGTCGGACGAGCCCTGGGAGCGTTGTTCTCGCGAAAACCGAAAGAGGAATGATCGATGACTGCCGACGGTTGCGTCCGCATCGTGGGGTGTCGCAGGAGCGATCGCCGCTTTAAGTGGGCTTTTTTCAGTTTGTGCACAATGTCCGGCAGCGAGGCAAAACCCTACTATGGTCGCTGGTAGAAGCACTCGTAGCCACCAACCCGAAACGCAGGGAGAGCCAAAAACAATTTTTGACGGGGTACAGTATAACGGCATATTACTTTCTAGCGAAAGCCCTACTCGTCGTCGCTTGGTTCCTGAATGACCGTTTCGAGAATCCGAGTGTTACGCTCCAGCGTCAATATGACCCGCTGCATTTCCACGCCATCACTGCCTTCAGCCTCGATAGGAAATAAATGCCGCTTTTCAGGAAGAGCAAACCGCACAGCAAAAGTGCCGTCCGCATTGACTGCTACCGGCTCATTCCGAATCGCAACCTGCACATTGGGATCCGCCTTGCCATGAATTATCACGTCCACGTCCGTAACGAACCGAAAGTTGCGGCGAGGTTTTTCTAAGTTTCCCTGCTTTGCAACCCTGTAACGCGAAAGGAGTTGCGATGACATCGGACGACCGAGTTGCTTCTCCATAACCTCTTTGAGTTCCTGGCTGTTTCCTTCGCTACTACTCAACTTGAAAACCCGACCCAAGTCTTCGGCAACTCCCTTCCAGTTGCCATCTAGTTTGTCCAGTTCGTCGATGACCTGCTGTTGCGGCGTTTCGACGATGTTGCTGGAAAGCGTGGGAAAAAACTTCTTTTCCCGCGTTAGATACCCGAGTTCGACGATAAAAATGGACGGCGGATTCATCACGTCTAGGTACCAATTATTCACTCCTCCATGTACGGGAACATCTCGAACGAGTTGCCGTTTGGGAGCCCCCGTCCCGTCGGAGGCAAGGCGGAACAAGCGCAATACGGGAATCGACGTGTACCAGAGGTGCCCTAGGGCGACTCGGGCGCGTTCCATAGTTTTGGCATTGACTTCCCAGTAGGCATGTAACCAGAAAGGATCACGTACCATCAGGACGAGTCGATCTGGCGTTCCGTCTTCGGCTCGTGTACTGATGTCGCGGCGAAGCCCTTGTTTTCCCATAAAATTGGGCAAAACGGCAGAAACGCCGGTCAAACGTTGCGGAGGTTCCGGTCCCTTTTCGGGAGTTTTTACGGGGATTTCGTCCGTTTTCGGAGGCATTTTTGCCTTTTTAGAATCGGAAACCTTTGACTCCGCCGGTTTTGCCGGTGTTTGCGCACGGGACGCTTTGGGAACTGATTTTTTCTTTGGTGCGGACAAAAATTTGTGGACAATTTCTCCACCTACCTTGCTTCGGGACTTGGCAACGAGTATGCGCACCAAATCTTCTTTGCGCATCTTCGACCATCCCGGTATCCCAATTTCCTTGGCAATCAGTCCCAAATCTACCAATGTCAACGAGCTGAGTTCGTTTGAAGTTGCCATCGTGTTACGTTTTCTGATAGTCGGCGGGCATTTGGAGCATTTTATGAGCACCTTATTTCGATCTGCGCCCCCCGGTCCGGACGATTCTAGCAGATAAAAAAAAAAAAACAAGCCGTATCCGGCATCTTGCACGAGATGAGGGGTGTAAAAAATCATGTGGACTCCCCAAATGTCAAAATGGGCAATTTCGTAAAGTAGGCAATTTCCCAGTCGGAGTCCCCCGAAAATTAAAAGTGTTTCCCAGCCCAATACTGCGACGAAATGCCCAGAATTTCCAGAGTCAACTGGGGTACACTTGCCGAGTCCACATGAAATTTTACACACCCCACGGGATGTGCAAGAACCGTTTTTTCTGTTTAATTTAGGAATCCGAGGCGTTTTAGGCATTTTTTTGGCTTGCCCTTTACCAGCGCCGCAACCGCCGTCAAGGGTTCCTTTTCCCTTTTCAATAGACATGTTGCATAACCCGTCATTCCTGCGCAAGCCGGAATCCAGACGAAACGCTCCAGAATCTTCTCTCTAGATTCCTGCTTGCGCAGGAATGACGAGGTTAGGGAACAAGTCAAATAAAGAAGTCAGCAGCAGACGGCAGAAAAACGATCCCACTCCGCTTACGCCTGCTGAAAACTGCCATCTGCTGTCTGCCGTCTCGCAAACGCCGCCGACACATTATCCGCATGGCGCTGACGCGAACAGAATGACGACGTAAAGGAGAATGGGTACTTTCATGATGGATGTTGCAGCCGCTTTTGCGTGTTTCGTCAATGCAGTTACCGGAGCCGCTATCGTCAGAATATACAGAGAGTCAGCGGCTGTGTTGCCGTAAAGGAAGGATCAAGTTCCGACCTCAACTCGAGGCACCGTAAAATTCCTCGAAGGGTTGGATGATCACGAAACCGGTCCCCTCGAATTGCATTTGGAAGGTTTCGCCGCTGCCGCGCCCGAAGAAGGTTTTGAGCGAAATGTCCGTCTTGAAATTCGGTACCAGATTCGATGACCAAGCGACCGTAGCATTCGGATCGGTGCAGATGGGATTGCCCGGCGTAACTTTCAACGTCAGCGGTTCGAAATGGGTCGTGATCGCGAGCAGTCCGGTACCGCTGAGTTGAATGTTGAAGAGTCCTCCAGCCATCATACCGGCAATTTTACGCATCATCACGATCTTGTTCGTGAGTGCCGGTTCAAATGCCAGTACATCGTTGGCGTTGACAGTGATGCTCTGGTTTCGGAGTTGGAGGATCGTGATTTTCTTTCCTTGATCGGCAGCGTAGAGTTTACCGGTTCCTTCGACTTTGGTCAGCCTGGCACCTTCGGCGGAGACCATCTTTTTCAGAAGGTTGCCGATGCCTTGTTCGAGAATGCCTTGACGCGTGAACTTGAGATTGCCGCGATAGGCGACCATCGCTCCGAGTTTGGTCCACACCATACTGTTGTTCAGGTTGACTTCTAGCATGCGTTCGCTTTCCAGTTCGAATACTCCCTGGTTAAGGTCTTTCTGCTCCGAGGCTTGAATGAAAGCCTCCAAATCATAGCGTGCATTAAACGGATCGGACATGACAAGACCCCTGAAAAAGGAAGGAAAGGAAAGTATGCCAGTACATTTATACAACAATGTGCTGGAAGAATCAAGACAGGGGAAATAACACCCCTGCACCCCCTTCTCTTTGGGTGCCTCTCCGGCTTATGTTTTATTACGCCAAACTTGTTATAATACCACTTGTCCCATGTCGTTTAGTCCGATTGCGATTACGATGAAATGCCAAAAATGCGATAAAGTGGCAACGTTTCATATTTCGGAGTTGACAGGTCCCCAACCGGTGGAACTGCACCTCTGTGAAGAACACGCCAGAGAGTATCTCAATCGGTCGGCAATACAAGGAAACATGGCAGGAAGTTTAGCAACGGCTCTCGCAAAGGGACTGCCCAAGCAGATGTCACTTAACAAAGCCGCCGAAGAACTACAAGAACTCGATCAGCAAACATGTCCGATTTGCGGCATTAGTTTTCACGATTTTCGAAGCCGAGGATACCTCGGGTGTCCACACGACTACGATTTTTTCAACAAGCAGATTGACGCTTTCGTCCAAAACATTCATGGGGCGCACGAACACACGGGCAAGGTGCCGATGCGCAAGCCCGACGGAACTCAAGAACGGATGCTCCTCATCAAATACCGCCGGGATTTAGACGATGCCGTCCAATACGAAGACTACGAACGGGCATCCAAACTCCGGGATAAGATCAGGGACATCGAAAACAATCAGGGGTGAGTCCATCACCCGGGATTCACCCGGAGATTACGGCGGAGTACCGCCTACATCTCCGGCTCTTTGAGAATGTTATTATTTTGCTGTTCCCTCTACTGCCGGGAAAGAACCCGCTGGGCACGTTCCTTGACCGGCGCACTGGTACTCACTTCGATCACCTTTCGCATTGCGGCGGCAATTTTCGGATCCCTGCCCTGCAACCGCTCCGCCACCGTTACCGCAGAGTCCGCCGCACGCTCACGAAACGCCTCATTGTCAATGTAGGAAATCGACGCTTCCAACGACGGTATCGAATTCACCCTAGAAAAAACATCGAAAATCAAGACCTTGTCTTCGTTCCGCTCTGCAATGTCAAAAAACTCCTTGCTCATGCTCAATCGCCGGTCATCCGGCATATTAAACTGCCGGGCAAGCCGAATGTATCCCCGCAGACCGCGAATCTTGTATTCTTCCGACTCCTTTGCCAATTTCAAACAAGCGGCGGCGAGGCGATCCAAATCTGCCGGCGAACGCCACTCGCCTAAAATCCGAGTCGCCACGTTCCGCATTTCGGCATCCGCTCCCCAAGCGTAACTTTCCACGATTTCTAACGATTTCGTACCGGCAATTTCTTTGAGCAGATCGAGCAGATGCGTTTTCAATGCCGTCGAACTTCCCTCCAATATCTTAGCGACTTCCGTTGCGGCGGCATCCTGCGAGAACCGGGTGCCTGCCGATTTTAACACGACAAGAAGCCGCTGGGTTTCCGCCTCCGTTGTTGCCTTACGCAAGAGATCAAGCAACAAGGGCAAGTCTTCGATGCCCGATATTTGTCCCAATGCCGGTGCCGCCGCCGTACTGACGGAGGCATCGGAATCGTTCAGCAATTCCAGCAGTGCCGGTGCCGCCGAAAAAATCCGACGCTCCGCAATGAGATTGATCGCCGCCACTCGAACCGCCGGGGTGTTGTCTTCGAGCAGAGCAACGATTGCCGAGTCAATTTCGGCACCGGGCAGTTCGGCAAGCGTTCGCAGCGCGGCATCCGAGACCGATTTTTCTTCCGTTTGGATTGCCGCCGCGATTAAAACCGGCACTACGGTTGTGTCGCCGACATTGCGGAGAGCGTCAATCGCCGCCACGCGCACGGGAACGTCGCCCGACGGGACAAGTTTCGCAATCACAGGGAGAGCGACCGCTTTCGATTCCGGGTCCAGCCGGTCACCGAGGGCACGCACCAACTTAGACTTCCGCCATGGATCGGCTTCGAGTTCAATCGCGGCAATGATCACCTTGGCGACAGTGGCATCGGCAGGGAGTTCCCGACCGACTTTGAGTCCGGTGTCGAAGGGACGGCGTGCTTCGGAACGTAGTTGGGCGGACAACAATCTGTCTCCCGACAAATTAGGTCCCGGTCCGCTCAAACCGTATGCCAAAGTGGCGCGATAGACTGCCGCCATCTTTTGAAATTCCTTTGCGTTAACCAAAGACAGTGCCATATAAATTTGTCCGGCTTGGGCACTGTTCCCCTTGTGCTCAAACTGTTCGGCAAAGAGAAAACCGGAGTCCACGAGAAGCGGATCGAGTTCTCTGTTGGTGAAGAAGGGGATACCGCTGTCCCCTGCCGTCAGAGCATAAGCGTACCCGGCGGCTCGGCGAACGTCGGTGTTTTGGTGTGTCAAAAAGGCTTTGACCGCCTCGGCTGAGGCGGGATTGCCCCGAACGCCGAGCGTGGTCAAAACGCCAGCGAGAGCACCGGGTCTCTCGACAGTTTTGAGGACTTCGCAGAGAGCGGCATCGACTTCTGCGCCGGGAATCGTTTCCAGAGCGTATCGGGCAAAGAATCCGTCTCTTTCGTTGTCCAGTCTCGGTACGAGTATGGGAACGGCGGCTTTGGTGCCGTACATGCCGAGTCGTTTGGCGGCAAGCATTTTGAGGTACAGGACTTCTTCATCCGTTTCGGGACGCTGCCAGATTTGCAACATGATCGTTTCGTCCAGTGTGGTGTGAAGAGTCCGTGCGATTTCGCCTCGGTTTCCGCGTAGATCTTCGGCGGGCACCCGATGCCAGTCAGGGTCTTGGGCAAGCACAAACGTTGCCGAAAGGAACAGGATGGTCAGGGGGAGGATGAATTGTTTCATGGTTGTGTATGTTGTTAGGGGGTTGGAGTTGGCAGTTAGCGGGTAGGGGCGTTTCTGGCTTGGTATTGCACATCCACAGAGCCCGACGCGTAAGCAAGGGATGGTTAACCTTATCCGTCGGCGAAACGTTGCCGGATATCGAGGAACTTATCTCCTGCGGCAAGAAACGCGTCCACGACATCGGCATCGAAATGCTTGTCGCGTCCTTCCTCAATGATCGACCGGGCGGCATCATGTGTCAGTGCATCTTTATAGACCCGTTTGGATACTAGCGCATCATAGACATCCGCCACCGCCATGATGCGTCCGCACAGAGGAATGTCATCCCCCTTTAATCCATACGGATATCCTGTTCCATCAACTTTTTCGTGATGTGATTCGGCAATGTCCTTTGCCATTTTGAGGAACGCCACTCCCGGAAATTTCGCAAGAGCGGCATCCAACGTTTGTGCGGCAATCGTTGTGTGAGACTTCATGATTTCGAACTCGGCGGGATCGAGTCTGCCGGGTTTGAGCAGAATAGCATCGGGAATTCCCACTTTTCCAATATCATGAAGCGGACTCGTCTGGAAAATCAGCCGGGCAAACTCGGAGTCAATAACGTTTCCGTATTTCTCTTGGGCAGCCAACCTTTGGGACAATGTTCGGCAATAATACTGAACTCTTTCGAGGTGCGCTCCAGTATCGTTGTCTCGGGATTCTGCCAATTTTGCCAAGGCGAAAATTGCCACATCGCGGGTTTCAAGGGATAAAATCCGTTCGCCGGCACGCAGTCGGGCAAGGACTTCGGCAGGATTGTACGGCTTGGCAATGAAGTCGTCTGCCCCCACAGAAAGACCATGAACCAATTCGTCTGACTGGGCGTGAGAGGTAAGCAGGAGAAAATAAATGTATCCCGGTCGATCTTGCATACGCACCGCTTTACAAAACTCGATGCCGTCCATTTCCGGCATTTCCCAATCGGAAATAACGGCACGGCAGGACGGATATCGTTCGAGTGCATCGAGTCCTTCCTTCCCGTTGGTGGCGGTGAGCACCTCATACCCGTTCTCTTCCAGCAGCGCTTTCAGAGCAATGAGAATGAGTTTACTGTCGTCAACGATTAAAACCTGCATAACGGTACCGGAAAATCCCCTGCGAAAAACGCCCACGCAAGGCTTCGGGTATTGTAACCGATTCTAAAAAAAAGTCAACGGTCAAAGAGGAGGATTCCGCTGACTGGACTGTCATACGGGAGGCAGGGAATTGAATCCTATCAGTTTTTGCGGTAGAATGGTGAACTCCGTTGATTTTATTTCCATTCATTTTGGGTGATGTCCCTATATTTTCGCCGCAGTTTTTTTGTATTCCTGTTTTTCCTTTTCGTTTTGACCCTGTTTTCCCTCGCCGGACAAGAGTGCTTCGCCCAAGGTGCGGCTGCCGATCCCGGAGCAGCCAAACAAGCAGCCCTTCAAAAAATTTCCGACGACCTTTTCCGAGACGGAGGGTGGTGGGGACCCGGTAACTACTTCAGTCCCATAAAACTGCCGCTCTACATTCTGCTCTTTCTTTTCTGGGTGGCAACCGCCAGTTGGGTTAACGCCGACCAAGAACGGTTAGGCAGAGAAAAACGTGAAACACTCAACCTGATCTACCTCCTTCTATGCACCCTAGGCGGTGTGTTGATTTTCCTTATTCCGCTCTTTTGGCTCGCATTTCCGCTGACCATCCTGATCTGTTTCGTACCTGCTTTGACCTACGTGGTGATCCGCAATCGGACATTACCGCCGGGAGACAAGGTACTCACCGGCGAACACCTCTGGTTTCTCTTTGCAGTAGGTATGGGAAAATTCGGTGTCAAACTTCGATATGGACCGCGCGGCTCTTACGAAGAAGGTCCGCCGATAGAACTCGAACCGATGGGAAAAGAAGTTGATCCGAAAGCGTTGATGGCACGGCTTCTTCTTGCTCGAAATGCCCTGGGATTCAATTTGCTCCGCGAGAACCTCTATGATGCCGTCCAAAGCCGGGCAACGGCAATTCGCTTCGAACTCAATCAAGAACAAACCAAAATTTGGCATCAAGTCGATGGAATGTGGCTCGAACTTCTGCCCGTGCCGCGAAAACTGGGATATTCCAAAGAAATGGACATCTACGAAGAAATGCAGGATGCCGTCAAAAAACTCATCGGCGGCAATCCCGAAGATCGACGCTCCAAACAAGGAGGAAAATTCAGAGCCACAATAGGGAATCCCAAGAAAAAAAATACGCTCAAGAGATTTGAAGTGGATTACCGGTCGCAGGGCACTCCCACCGGCGAAGCGGCAATGTTTCAACTTCACGCACAAATCGTTCCCTTTAAGACCCTTGATGCCATCGGAGTACGGGCGGAAATGCAACCGAAAATTTTGGAGCAGATCAACGGACTCAGAGGTTTCGTGCTCGTTTCTGCTCCTCCAGCACATGGACTCCGCAGTACCTTCACGGTCCTTGCCCGTGCTTGCGACCGCTTTACAAAAGATGTCTCAAACATCGAAGATGTCAACGCCGCGAGTGAACCCATCGAAAACGTGTCGCTAGGAACGTATGATTCATACAAGGGGGAAACGCCGATAAAACCGTTGACAGATATGCTGTTCCGGGGAATTGCGGTTATCTTCGTTCGAGATTTGTCTTCGTCCGAATCGATCAAAACCTGCTGCGATTACCTCGATAACACCAACCACCTTCTCATTGCGATGGTGCGTGCCAAAGACGGGGTTGAAACGTTAAAACGTTTCCTTGCGGTCGATTTTCCTGCGCAAAAGACCGTTCCGCTTATCAATTCGGTCATTAGTCAGCGTTTGATCCGTAAACTTTGCCCTGAGTGTAAGGAGACGTATGAACCTGATCCTCAGGAACTAAAACAGTTACGATTGGCTCCGAATCAAGTACAGCAAATCTTCCGTAAACGCACACCCTTGCCGAATCCCCATGAGGAGGCGAGACGGAAAATTTGTCCCAATTGCCACGGAGTCGGCTATTTCGGACGCACTGCTTTATTTGAGTTGCTGGTGATTTCGGACGCAGTGAAAGCGTTACTCCTCGCCAATGCAGAACCGGCGGTAATTCGGCAACAGTTCAATAAGGAGGGACAGCAAACGTTCTTCCATGAAGGAGTCCGCCTGCTGCTCAAAGGGGAGACCGATGTTGCAGAATTGTCGAGAGTGTTGAAAATGTGAACGGGTTTGTCTTTCATCGGAACGACGGAATTTCAAACTTGTTGGCGGACGGATACACAAGGGGCGGAAAAGGGCGAATGTCTCCCGGCTGCCCCTTTGCCACCCGCCGGACTGGAGGGCTAACTTCTTTCTCCCGTATTTCTGGTAAAATAGAGGGGCACATTGCTTTTCCGTACCTTTTATGTTCACGGCGGTTTGTCCTGACTGTTCATACTTGTATAAACTTGACGATTCGCTAATCGGCAAGCGGGCGACGTGCAAACAGTGCCGAACCGTCTTCATGCTTGCCGATGCTGTCGAAATGCGTGAGACTACCGTCCAATCTCCACAGACGGACTCTTCCGCCTTCGATCTCAAAACACCGCCGTCCCCTCTCCCAAAACCCTCCGCTTCTAAAGCCAAAACTGCCCCCTTTTCCCCAGAGTCAGGACTCTGGAACGTCGGCGACCTCATCCTCGGGGTCTATGAAGTCAAACCCATCGCCGAAGGGGTGCCCCATTCCGAAGGCGGTGTAGGAGTCGTACACCGTATCTATCACCGTGAATGGGACATGGAACTCGCCGTCAAGAGTCCCAAACCGCAATTCTTTCAAACGGAACATGGAAAAAGAAGTTATGAGCAAGAAGCCCAAACGTGGATCGAACTCGGACTTCATCCGAACATCGTTACGTGTTATCTCGTTCGGCGCATTGGCGGGATTCCCCGGCTCTTTGCCGAATTCGTTCCCGACGGCAGTTTACGCGACTGGATTCTCGACGGCAGACTCTACGACGGCGGAAAGGACGCTGCACTTCTACGCATCCTTAACATCGCCACCCAATTCGCTTGGGGACTCGATCACGCCCATCGGCAAACCCTGTTGCACCTCGATGTAAAGCCTGCCAACGTCATGATGTCCGACCAAACCGCCAAAGTTTCGGACTTCGGACTTTCCCAAACCGCCATGAACGGCGGCGAAGAAGAGGACTCCGAAAACTATGTTACCATCGGAATGACTCCCGGCTATTGTTCCCCGGAACAATATCTTGCCGTCGAATTGATGAAAAAACAGCAATTCGACCAACTGCCGAAGTTCACGGTGCAAACCGATATGTGGTCTTGGGCAGTGAGTATTTTGGGCATGTTTTTCGGCGGTCCCCCCTGCAATCGGCAAGGAGGACAAAACGCCCGGTCAGTCTGTCAAGAACTTATAAAGCGTCCCTCTCCTGCAAAGTGTCCTGCAATGCCGGAGGCTGTTGCCGCGCTCCTAATGCACTGCTTTGAAGAGGAATCAGCAAAACGACCCGAATCAATGGAACAAGTCGCCGACGAACTGATCAAAATTTATCAGGATATTGCCGGTTCGGAATTTCCTCGCCCCAAGCCGATCAATGCGGCTTGGACCCCAGAGAACATCAACAATAGGGCAGCGTCGTTGCTCGACTTGAATAAACCTGCCGAAGCCGTCAAGTTATTCAATCAGGCAATCGCCATGCAGCCTTGGCATCCTGCCGTAACGTACAATCGGACGATTTTATCGTGGCGGCTTGCTCAACTGACGGACGTTGCCGCCGTCGAACAACTCGAAACGTTGATCAAAATGCGCCCGAAGGAATCGAGAGCGGTCTATGCTCTCGGTCTGGCACAGCGGGAGCGGGGCAATCTGGCTTCTGCTCTGGATGTGTTCAACGATGCACTGGCAATGGAAGACCGGGACGATGTCCGCCGAGCAATCGCCGCTCTCGAAGCCAAACAGAAAGACGAAGCACGGTGTCTGGAAACGTGTAAATTGTCCGACCTCCCTGAACGGAAACTTTATGCAGACAGCAACGGGGCATACATTCTCTTTTACGGCGAACCGAAAACATTGTATCTTCACTCGACAACGGAGGGACAATTACAGCGGACGTTCAAAATTCCGATCACGATACCTAAAAAGGAGGAACGGCTCGCTTTGAGCAACGATCTGCTTTGGGAACTTTATGCAGAACAAAACGGTTTTACGATGCGCCGCGTCGGAACAACAGAAGAGCACACGTTCTACAAAATCATTTGGGGAGATCGTTCCGGCGAGAAAGAATCAGCCAAAGTCATTCAGCCGGAGCAATCCTTGAGCGGAGAAATCAGTTTGAATAGAGTGGACGTTTTCAATCTTCAAACAAAGCGGCAGTATGGTTCACTCGTAGGACACGAAGGTGATGTTACGGCACTGGCATTTAGTTCGGACGGCAGATTCGCCCTCACTGCGGGCAATGATTGGACGATGCGGCTCTGGGAACTGCCGTCGTGTCGATGTTTGCGGACCTTTACAACTCCCAAACATACGATAGATGCGGTGTATCTTGATCCGAACGGACATTTTGCGCTGTCGGTAACGGCGGAGGGTTCCCTGCGCCTTTGGTCGGTGGCGGTTTTGTGCCGTCCAAAAGCATTCAGGGCACCGCTCCAACTTTCCCTCGTAACCAGTGCAGAGGAAGCCGGACGACAGCAATCCGAAATGGAGCGGCTGTGCGACGAAATTCGGCAGTCGGTCAGAAAAAAAGACTACGGTGCTGCGCTCGAATGGATGGAAAAGGCAAAAAAACAGACCGGCTGGGAGTCGGCTCGATCCGTGTTGGAAATCGAAGGTGTCAACGATAAAATCAGGAGACGCACCGCCCGAATATCCTTCGATTCGGCACTCTGCACGCACACATTGAGCGGACACCAAAATGCTGTAACGGGTATTGCCGTTTCGCTGGATGCCAATATTGTCGCTTCGGCGGGGGAAGATGGCGGTATTCGGGTCTGGGACGTTGCCGGTCAAAAATGTGTTGCCGACATTGAAGGACATCAGGATCAGGTGCGCAGTATCGTCCTAACGGCGGACGCAAAATTTCTGATTTCCGGCGGTCGAGACGGCAGCGTACGGCTTTGGAATATCGGTACGGGACGGACTATTCGGACCTTCGGCGAACGAGTGATGACGCTGACGAAAATCGCTCTTGACCCGGTAGGACGAACGGTTGCCATCGCCGATGGTACTGGTGTGATTCTCCTTTGGGACGTGTTGGCAAATTCCGTGGCAGCCCGATTATCGTGCCAGAACGGCGGTGTTTATGCAATCCGATTCAGCCGGGATGGTAAATACTTGGCGGCGGGCGGAGACGACGGCTCCGTAATGATTTGGAGTATCAAGGACAAAACGCCGATTCATGTCTTTCGAGATCACACATCGCCTGTTACTGCGGTGGTGTTGAGGGCGGATATGCGCCGCTGTTATTCGGCGGATAAAGGAGGGCAGATCGTCATTCGGAATTTGCGAAAAGACAAATTGGACAGTGCGTTTCAAGGACACATCGGAGAAGTCTCCGGTTTGGAACTTTTGTCCGATGCCCGATTTTTATTCTCTGCATCCAAAGACGGGATGGTAAAAGTTTGGGATTTGACCGACCTGACAACGGGCTTGTTTTATGTCCCCAAAGCCGTTACGGCGGAGCAACTTGTGCGTGCATCTCATTTTGGAGGGGCAGGGGCGGCAGGCCGTGCCAAGAAACATGAAACTCACGAAGGTCATGGCGCAGGTCTCACATCGGTAGTGATTGAGGGGCATCCCTCGTCGATCACGGCGATGCGATTGGAAATATCGGGTCGCCGTCTTGTAACGGGCTGTGCGGATGGCGTTGCCAGAGTTTGGGAGTTGCTCTGGAATTACCGTTTTCCTGGTTGGCAACCGATTTCGGGAGAGGCGAAGTCGATGTTGCGGTTATTAGCATCGTTGTATTCGGAGGACGGCGTTGCCAAGCCGAAGATTGATCAAGTGAAAATGGATCGAATCATTTTGGAGATGGACTACTGCGGTTTCGGCACGATTCCTTCGGCTACGTTGAAGCAAGTGCTCCGCGATATTCTTGCCGATTGGGACGGCGGCTAGCGGTCTCTTTGTTGACAGGGTCCGCAATTTTACGTATGCAGATTCTGTTACTGCCCTGGCGGGAAAATTGTAATGCTGAACAAACAGAGCCCGGTGTTTACAGAGCCTGTGGCGTAAGCCAGGCAGGATGCGTCATCCTTTTTCCTGACGCTTGCTGACGTTCGTGATGTTAGACTCCGCCTTGAAAATTGAAATCGGAGATTGAGAGGTAACGCACGG
>Ga0099364_10006691_pt1 | contig 16709 bp, 17 predicted proteins | sample TergutTh196P3_FD_73070 | JGI IMG/M metagenome (GOLD analysis project Ga0099364, IMG submission 73070) | Microcerotermes parvus P3 segment gut microbial communities from Pointe-Noire, Republic of the Congo - Th196 P3 | ecosystem: Host-associated > Arthropoda: Insects > Digestive system > Gut ... | reverse complement strand
TTAGAAAACCTACGTAATTAGGCTATTCAGCGCATCGCCTGCCTAACATACATAGTCTGTTGAGGGTAAGAGGGTGGCAACAAACCTAAAAAAGGAGGGTCTTGGTAGTTATGATTCAGAGAACATTAGAAAAACCCAAAAACACAAGACGATTTTTATCGTCAATAATGAGGAGGATTAAAATGAACGCAAAATTTCATTCACTTAACGCAAGGGGTTTCAACCCAGTTGACAAGACCATCGTGGCTGCAAATGAAACATCTGAAGCCGTAGAAAGTTTAAGAAAAACTCTTGAAAGCGATAATCAAACCTACGTTAATTCAGACGGTACGGTTTACAATCCGAATGATCCGGAAACAGCAAAGGACTCACTTTCCGGTAACGGCTTTAAACCGGTTGACAAAGCCATCGTAGCCACAAGCGATACCGCTGATGCCATTGCGAACTTGAGGCGGACGCTCGAAAGTGATAACCAAACATATGTAAACTCGGACGGTACGGTCTATAATCCGGGGGATCCTGAAACCGTACAAAACTCACTTTCTGGTGGTGGTTTCAAGCCGGTTGATAAGGCAGTAGTTGCCTCAAGTGATCCCGCTGACGCTATAGCAAATTTGAGACAGACCCTTGAAAGCGATAACCAAACGTATGTCAACTCGGACGGAACAATTTATAATCCGGGTGACCCTGCAACTACTCAAAATTCGCTCTCTGGTGGCGGTTTTAAGCCTGTTGACAAAGCAGTAGTAGCGGCGCAGTGGTATAAGCAAAATTCCGCGTTGCAACGAGCGGAAATTCAAGCAATGCTCGATATTAAGCAAGACGCTAAATACAATTTTCTCCCAAACGAAAAAATGTACTGGACAGTCAGATTGCGCCCCGTTATCTGCGGAAAGAGAAAAGACTGGACAATCCTGATGGTGTACGACGAAGACCATCCGCAAGTCCGGTGGGGCGGCTCCTTAAAGGTTTACCCGGTGAAGCCAAATATTGACGAAATGCAAGCGTTGGTTGACAGGGCGTTTGTTTCCCCAAAAACAATCCCCCATTTACTGCGGGATGACGACCAGCAATTATATATGTGTACCCAGCATACGGATAATGTTCACGCCGGACGAAACAGGGGCGAGAAAGTAACGACGGCTGCCGCTTGCCTTAGGTTCGCAATGCGCTGGATAACGGTTTTCGAACTCGGTCTGATTGACCAGACAACATGGTCAAAGTTTCAAGCACACGGGGAAATATGACGAACACACAAACTTTGAGGAGGAAAATCTTATGAATGAAATCATGACAACAGCAGTTCAAGTGACTTGCGCTCGATCAACAATTAGGTCGGGAGAAACGCTCCCCGGCAATCGTGAGCAAAAGATAACCGCTTTGACCAACGCCATAGCGGAACATTCTAAACTAGGCGAAGGCCAAAAGCCTTCCTTGACTCAAGTCCACGGCAAAAATATGCTGACAAGGCGCAAGACATCGGTGCATTATAAAGACGGCAGGAAGTCATGCGGACATAAACCTAACCCAAAGTGCTCGAAAATAGTAATGTCCGATCGTGCGTTAGCTCAAATATACAGCGAGACGCAAGAAAAGGATAAGGATAGCAATGAAACCGGTGGTTTATTGCTTGGGCAGTTCATTGACGGCGTTTGGTATATTATCGAATCAAGCGACCCCGGATACAATGGTGTTTTTCGTCATTCATATCACGAAAGCGATGATAAATACGCCAATCATGTCTGCAAGATTTTATCGAGAATCTACAAGTACCCTCTAAACTTCCTCGGTATGTGGCACAGGCATCCGGGTTCAATGGACACGTTTTCCGGCACGGACGATGTAACGAATACAAAATACGCCAAAAGTACAGATGACAGCGTATGTAAAAACGGATGTATCTCGTTGTTGGTGAACAAAGATCCCAATTTCAGACTGACCGCATACTTCGTCGAAATCAATGAAGGCGAGATTACCTACACTAAAACCGACTTGAATATCGGAGATAGCAATATTACAGACCGAAGAGCCAAGGAAATAGCCAATCAAAACGATATCGATAAGACGCAAATGAAAGGTGGATTGTAATGGAGAATAATTTTGAAAATCAAAAAGATGAGCTTCGCAACTCGCTCTCAACAGGGGGATTTGGCAGTGAATCGGAATCTGCAGCCGATTTGGAAGAAGTTGACGAAAAAGTCGACAACGCACTTGTGCAGGACTTTGTCAGCGGTTTCGGTTCGTATAAACACTCGGACTATATTGCTCATGTTCCGGGGAATATACTGGATTCATCCAATTATAGCGGCTATCTTCGGGGAATATCCAGAGAAGAAACTGAAGCGTTTTATGTCATCGATTCCGCACAGACAGAACATCCGGTTATAGGTTACATCGCAAACGAAGACAGTTGTGTTCCCGGTAATCTGCCCTCGTATGGAATTATCATCACACGGCGTAGCGGTGAGTTAGAATGCAAAACAGTAGATTCAGAGCCTGTGCATATAAAGCGATACGATGAGCAAGTTAAGTTATTTTCACGGAATAGTGGCTTGCTTGAGTCAGACTGGATGCTTGACAAACGTGCCGTTATCATAGGATGCGGTTCGGTCGGCTCCTTCATCGCTATGCAATTAGCACGTTCTGGTGTCGGTAAATTTGCACTCTGTGATACAGACATTTTGGAGATACATAACATCTGCCGCCACCAATGTGGGTTTGACGACTTAGGACGGTATAAGGTTGACGCTGTCCGCGATAAAATCTTAAATATCAATCCCAAAGCCGACGTTACTGTGTTTCGGAGCGTAATTCAACGCATACCAAAAGAAACGCTGACTCCGTTGTTAGGCGTTGATTCAATAATCATAGGAACCGGAGACAATCGCGAGTCATCCCGCTACGCTTGTGATAATCTCGCAATCCCGACAAATACCCCGTTTGTAACAACCTGCTGTTGGACGCGCGCTTTTGCGGGCGAGGTAATCTATTGGATGCCCGGAAAAAACTTGCCGTGCTATCAATGTTCGCTTGGAGATTTAGTTGATTCAGAAGCGGACTCTGCACCGGTAGAACCCAACATCAATTACTGGGGGAAACGAAATGAGGCTGAAACACTCTCCTTTGAACCCGGCATCGCTGCTGATATAGATTTCGTGAGCCTTGTGGCTGTTAAGATTATTCTCGACCTTATAAACAGGGACAACCCGAATTACACCTCGAGGGTAATTAATCACCTTACCCAGTATACATGGGTATGCAACACCAACGAGGTACGAATTGGCGGTGAGAAAGCCGGTATCTTCTCTCATCCGCTACAAATCACTCATAATCTCCGCTTTAGGAAAAAGGACGGATGTCCGATCTGTGGTGATAAAGACTGATTGTGTAATAAAAGAGTGACGGCGGGGGTGTCTTCAAATCGTTAAGCACATCCTCATCGTCAGCAATAATTTTATATTAGGGGGGTGGCAGAGATGAGTATATCGAAATACCACTATCATAGGCTTAATGGTTCAGAAAAATGCATATATGAGCAAATACGCGAAGGAGTTAGTGTTCTTAGCAACAATATTTCTCTGCCACTTATCCCCAAGGACAGACTGGCTTCAATCTACGAGTCTGTTTTATTGGATAACCCGATATTTTTCTATACGATTTCGTATAGGTTAATTACTGATTTAAATAACCGAAGAGTAATTCTGTCGCCAATTTACAGATACTCGAATGAAATCATTAAACAGTCCGCTAATGCGTTGAATAAATATCTACGCTTATTTGATGTTGTTAAACACAAGAGCGAGGTTGAAAAGGAGCTGTTTGTTCATGACTTTTGTTTGGATAATTTTACCTACGATTACAGCCTTAATGAACATTCCTTTTCGCCGCTTGGACTCTTAGTTTATAACACAGGAGTATGTGCGGGTATCTCAAAATTCGTAAAAATCGCCTTAGATTATTTAAATGTTGGATGCGTACTGGTTTCAGGCAAGGCAATTAACTCCGTGAATCAGAAAACCGAACTACATATGTGGAACATTGTATCAATAAGCGGCAACACATATCATCTTGACGTAACCTTTGATATGTCGCAAAAAACAAGAGTAAAGCGGTATGATTATTTTAACCTACCGGACGTTGAGATTAGTAAAGACCATCTTATAACTACTATAGTGCCAAAGTGTATCACAGTCGGCAAAGACTATTATTCCGCTAATTCGCTTGTTTTTTCAAATTTCAAAGATTTGAAAAAACATATAAGGAAGCTGCTATCAAAGGGAAAAAGGCACGTAGTCATAAAACTTAGTAACGAGAGTTTAAGATCGAGTGCAAACATTGCTGATAGAGTTCTTGAACTTGCCTTAAAGCAACTTCAATCGCCCTTTAATCAAAATGTATCGGTCGAGGTTAGTTTCAATTTATCACAAAGCGTTTTTGAACTGACATTTAAGTAAAACGCGAGCTTATGCTCTTGTCTCTATAACGAGGGGTGTCGATTATGAATTACAGATTAGACGCATACGGAAATCTTATAAATGACGGAGACGACTCACAGAGCCTCTTTAGTTTAGAGGGAGAATCAAGATTGCTCACTCGTACCCTGCCCATACAGCCTACATTGCCGCCGACTTCATCGTTGACACAAACAAGGAATCAAATCGAATTTACATACACCGAAGCGTTAGAAAATTGGAGCAGCACCGGAGATGAACTGATGGCGAGTTGGGAGGCGGAGGGGAATAGAAGAATAGATGATTGGGTAAAGGAGGGTAACTACCAGATGGAGGGTTGGAAGGAAACAATCGGAACACATATCTCTGCTTATTTCACACCACCTACACCTCCCACATTACCGACCCCACCTGTTATGCCGAGTCCTCCTATAATTCGCAGTGAGGTTTGGCAAAGAAAAAGGGACGGAATAATCAGAAACTGGCGAAGGAGAAAAGAGGCAATCCGAGCTGCTTGGAATAGAAAAAAGGATGTGGTAAGGAGAGAGTGGGGAATAGAAAAGGATAGGTTTTGCCGTTTTCAGAAGAGATAAAGTCAATGCCGCTTGAGAGAGAATCGGTTTTTCTATATATTGCATTGAAGGTCTGGAGATAGCTGCCGATACAGCTATCTCCAGACCTTCTGTTCTTATAAAAACGTTACCGAAACATTTAACTGTGTGGGTGCTATCATATGGTGAACGAAAAAGCCACCGACAGAAATTTAGCGTCACTGGGTTAATCTTATGGGCAAAGAAGCAAGAACGGAAAATATTGCCAATATACTGAATATGGAAAGAAATGATGAGTAAAAACACTTCCGACGGATAGTTCGATGGCTACCTTATAATAGAATCAAGATAGGCGAAGGAAACGAAAGCAATATCTAAGTCTTCACAACATAAAAAGAGGAGGAAAAGAAAATGGCTACCACTAAATTTGGCGTTTTGGGCGGTACATACGGCACCATGAACTTCAATGGAAATCGGCAGGGGGTAATCAATCCCAGCTCATTTGTGGCAATGAACGGCGCTTTCAAAGAGGACGAGCGTGTATCATTTGCCATCGGGAATGGAATCCTTGGAGAAGTGGTCGGATTGAGAGAAGTCAACGGTATATTACTGCCAACCATGCGCGAAACAGCTTCAGCAGGAGAATTCATATCTATAGCCCGACCAGAAATATTTATTCCGTCAGCAGAACACATACTGTTTCGATGATTCAACACCGCAACAGGAGGAGAGGGCAATAGCCCTTTCTGGTCACTCGGAACCCTGTTGCCTTCTTGTAAAATAAAAATCGGGAGCGGGACAGGAACTTCCGCTTCCAGGGAAAGGAGAATTGGTATGGATTTCAGGGACACATACGGCAATAGAGTAGTCAGAAAAGAAGGGGACAGAATTTTAGATAACTACGGGAACTGGGTATATGAGATTCGCGGTGACCGCGTTTATGACACCGGGGGAAACTGGAGGTTCGAAATTAGAGGAGACCGTATATACGATACTTACGGCAACTGGAAGTTTGAAATACGTGGCGACCGCCTCTATGACACATACGGCAACTGGCTCGGTTCAGGTTATTAAGGGGGGTAGATGAGGATGATGAGAAAATTTTTCAAACACGCGGCGAGTTATATAGGTAAAATATGCCCCAAATGCGGCGAAACAACCGATGTCGACCAGCAAAATGGAATCTGGCATTGTTACAGATGCGGACATGAGTGGTGATTCAAAAAGGCATCAAAAATGGCGCCGACAAAAAGTTCCATAAGAGAAGTATAATACAGGCAAGGAGGTGATTCCGTCAGGACAAGAACACGACCGCAAACAAAACATCTATAAGCAGAGCAGTCACCCAAAGAACACACAAACCACAAATTATTAAGGAGGAAAAAATCATGGCTTACATCAGAGATCAATACGGGAACGTAACGGGTTCCTACGAGAATGGCATCTTTAGGGATGTGTACGGTAATCAAACAGGGTCTTACAGCAACGGCATCGTTAGAGATGTCTATGGCAACCAAACAGGGTCTTACGGCAACGGCACCTCAAGGGATGTGTATGGCAATCAGACCGGCTCCTATGGCAACGGCATCTCGAGGGATGTCTACGGTAATCAAACTGGTTGGTATGACGACTAACCCAAGGCATCACCGCACTTGAAAGGTTCGCCTCAAAATTAGCCCTCCGCCGCTTCCGCTTCGTGCAGGTGGCGGAGGAGGCGGAGGCGAGGCGCACCATCGGGTAGATTACGGGTACTCGTATATGCGAAACTCACAAAATCAACAAAACTAAAATCTGTTTTAGGAGGAAAAAATCATGGCAAACTATTACGATAACAACGGACGGTATATCGGATATCGCGACGGCAACAACTTTTATAATGACAAAGGTCATTATATGGGCTACCAAGATGGCAATAACTTTTATAACAGCAATGGTGGCTACAGTGGATACCGCGATGGCAACAATTTCTACAACAGCAACGGCAGCTACAGCGGCTACCGCGATGGCAAGAATTTTTACAACAATAATGGCGGTTACAGCGGCTATTCGGATGACTAAAATCGAAAAAAGCAATGACAATGCGGCGGGGGCAATAGTCCCCCGTCAGCAAGCAGCAGTATGACTCGCTGATACCCCATTATAACAAACCTCGGGGAATCCACCTCGCTTAAATCAATGTAATATTTGCTTGACAGGAGATGATAATATGCATAAAAACAAGGTTACTGCCGGAGTCTATGAAGGCTACAGCGTTAAAGGCGGCTGGAATTCGGTTACACTTTACCCGCCACTCTTCTCAGAAAACAACACCAATATCGCCTTGAATAGAAACACTATTCGGCGTTATGAAGTGATTGAAGGCGACCAGCGGAAAAGTGCTATATCCGGCATTGCCAGAGGGCTTTTAGGTGGATATTTTTTCGGCTCAGCAGGCACGATTGGCGGCACACTTTCTGCTAAGAACAGAGGGATATATACCGTTGTTCTGGAGTTTTATGATGGCAGAAGGTCGCTAATTGAGATAGACGATAAGAAATATAAGGCGTTGATTAGAAGCGTATTTTAATTCGACTGTGTTTTTGGCTGCAAACCACAACTGTAAATCGTGACAGGCAGTAAATTAGGCGCACCGCCTGCTCATTATCTGTCCCAACTACAGCCACAATCTTCAGATTATACGAGTGCGATTGATACGGTGCTTTCCGATTTATTTGAACGTGATTACGTGCAAGACTTCTTTCAAAGTGGTATCGGAGAAGCCCAACGTAGGCTCAGACCTTACATTACAGTTGCGGGAATTATCGTTGTTGGGCTAATAATTTTACAAAGAGTCTTCAAATTTTTGCTTGCAGGCGGTTTCTTGCTGTTGATAATAGTGTATGCTGTGACGCATATGGTGAACTAAGCGTTTATGAACGATGGCAGTTTATAAAAACAACACCGACGCATCTGGGCATGGAGGAGATACAATATAATCAGACCACATTATGGAAAGGAGAAGCCAACTATGAATAAGTATACCACATTTAACACAATCAACAGCGTGTTGGGGAAAAAGCATAAATTCAATTTGCCCTTTAGCGAAGAAGCGAGAGCGTTAATTTGCAGATGCGACTCTGAGCAAATGCATAAAATCATGTTCGAGCTTTATACGACTCGGAACACAAGCGATGAATCCGTTAAAAAGAGCATTGCGAGTGTTAAGAATGAGACAAAAAGAATCATCGGTTTCGGTGCTTGTAAAGATTAGGAGGGTATTATGAGTCAACATAATTCACTAACTGAGGACTACATAGAGCAGTTCTTCGAATGTTCAAAGAAGATTGGCTATCGCGACTTAACACAAAAAGACGACGACCTAATCACTGCTTTCTATGAGGATTTACCGAATGTTGAAGTTGACGGTTTCCCAGTTGCAAGCGCTTTTGCAGATGACAAAGGCGAGTCATACTCCTACGAGGAATATGCTGAACTCTCTCCGCAAAAGCAGTCCAAATGCCGTTTGCGCTATTTTTACTTGCCAAACTATCACGAACTTATAATCGGGACAACCGGGAGTGGAAAAACAACCGGCTGCACCGAACCGCAGCTTCGCGCAATATCCTCACAAAAAAACAAGCCTAACCTTTTTATCAGCGACCCTAAAGGCGAGCTTTTTGATCGCAACGCCAAGCACCTCAGAGAACAGGGGTATAAGTTGTTTACATTAAATTTCAAAGAGCCAATGCGCTCTGATAGATGGAACCCGCTTTTGGAGTTGTATGACTTGAAAGCGAAGGAAGCGAACACCGAAGAAGGTTTTGAAAAACGTTTGCTTAAGACTGAACTGGACTCACTAATCCACCAAATTGCAAAATCTTTTATCTCGGTAAAAAACCAAAGGGACCCTTCTTGGGAGTGTGGAGCGCAAGATTTATTAAAAGGAATTTTGTACGCGCTGCTTGAGAACGTTGAAAAAAAGGACTCCGGATTTACTCGCGATATGATGACGGTAAGTTCAATCGAGCATTATTATAATGCGCTAAAAAGAGAATTCATAAACGCGGATGGCAGCGCTGGAAGCGTTAACAACTGGTTTACTAAGAATTTGTCAGAGAAAGCACGGTCTTTTATGTCATTAACAGTTGACAACGCATCCAATACCAAACGCAATTTTTTCGGAACATTCGAAGGTGCCATGAACGATTGGTTCACTGGGCATATTTCTGCACTAACAGCCGGAAATACGATTGAAATTGATGATGACGATGACGCACCATTTGTAATTTTCCTTATTACAAGAGATTATGACAAGAGCGATTTTACAATTGCCGGCCTGTTTATTGATGCGATTTACAAAAAAATGCTGATGCGCGCCGAAAAAAGTAAAAACGGAAGAAACAAGCGAGCGATGCACTTTCTCCTTGATGAATTCGGGAATATCCCGGAAATCAAGGATTTTGAGAACAAAATCTCAACGTCACGTTCGCGGAATATATGGTTTCATCTCTCGGTGCAATCTTATATGCAATTAGAGGTGGTTTACGATAAAACCCGTGCCGGCATTATACGTGACAATTGTAATTCCCAGATTTTTCTTGGTTCGCAAAACCGCGAAACAAAGGAATTTTTCGCAAAAGAGTGCGGCAAGCACACCATACCAACATTGTCGGCGCTATATAACGATACTGACCACAGTCTTGACACAGTGCCGCTCGTTCCGGTTAGCCAGCTTGATTTGATTAAACCGGGCGAGATGTACATCAAACGCGTGTACAAGCCTGTGTTTGTATCCAGTTTTGTTCGCAGTTATCAGGCGGCAAAAGCCGGCGTATACAGGAATTTCAGCGGGGGCTTTGAGGACGAATTGCCTCGTTGCGAAAAGGGCTTTGACACCCCTGAATATTCGTTTGTTCCCAAATTTGAAGAAATACAATTTGGAAGCGATTATAGAATGCCCGGCGGGGGTGAAGATTTCTTTGATACTGCTCTTAATAATCTGTTTAAAACAAGCACCACCAATAGTGAATCTACGTCCAACGACTCAGCCAACAACAAACCCGATGAGCGACATAAAAATGAACCCGCTGATAATTCCGATAGCGACTGCGAAGCCGACGATTCGAACGAAACACAAGATATTGATAATTCCGGTGCGAACGACAAACCGCAAGAGGAACACAAAAGTGAAGCCAATGATAATGAAACCAGCGATGATGAAACCGACCCAACAAACAGTTTTAATGATTTTTTGTCCGCATTATTAGAGCAGTCATTTACAAACAGAATTAAAGTGATAGAAATCAACAACTCCAAATATGCTATTGTTTTTCCTATGTACAAAACCTCTGGTGGCATATATGAGATATTTTTGAATGCGACAGAAAAAGGTTTTTACTATCTCAGCGATGAAGGCGCGACATTTAAGGAACTCGATGCGATCTTTGAAATGGGTGAAGTGGACGTTCAAAAAAATATAGCAGCAATCTTGAATCAATACGAATGCAAAATGATCGGAACAAACCTTTTCATTGAATGCTCCCCTTACGATATCCATGTAAAAATGAGCTGTTTCATTCAAGCAATGTCGTTTATGCTGAACATGAAAATCTTCTATGTATAGGAATAGCACATTTTTCTTAAGTCAACTGTATCGGCGAAGTAGGGAGTGATAATAAGTATGACAACCGAAAAAGTCGCAAACAAAACAACAAGTTCATTTTGGGTTTTTGTGCCACTTCTATTTTTATGGGCATATCCGCTATACAACAAAGGATTATACATACCGACCATTAATCTCCATTTAGGCGCTTTCGAGTTTTTGCAGTTCGTCCATGTTTTTATAGTGCTGTGGATTTTCTACGATCCGTTCAAGAATTGTTGCAAAAAGCCTTCGCAGCGACTTACCATTCATTTGCTGCCTATGGAAATAGTGCTACTGCTCATATTCGCCCAATATCATTTTACAATAGCGGCAATCACGATAATTCTGCTTGTGGCGTTAGCAGTATCGTTATATATCTTGGCGAGGACGGCGAACAAGAATTCAGACGTTGCCCATCAAAGAAACAAGCGAAGCAGAAGAGCAGTTGTCTGTTTCGTGTTGACAGTAAGCCCGTTTTTGCTGGCAATTACAACTATCGGCGGTGTCTATTACTCCGTAGCCAATATACCGCTGATTCGCCCATCCTTACAATCTTCGAATGAATTTATTCAAGAAAATAACAGCTTGGTAATGGCGCACATCGATAACGTCACACAGTTTGATGATGCCGCATGGGACAAACTCGGCTTAAACAAAAGAATTGATTTATTGCAGACCGTGTTGAATATCGAGACAACCTATCTTGGGATGCACCCGGTAACCATCGTCAGCAATAAACTGGATAACAATACACTGGGACAATACTCCCACGACAGTAAAATCATAGATATCGATTTCGAGAGACTGACTTCGGCAAGCCCCGAAGAGTGTTTGAAAACGCTACTCCATGAGGTCAGACACGCATACCAGTATTATGTTGTCGAAATGCTCGACTGGAACAGCACCGATGTTCAAACGGAATATTTTTATAAAGAAGCGCGGCGGTGGAAATTTGAACTTGAAAACTACATTTCGGGCAGAGATTGTTTTGAGACTTATTATAATCAGAGCATAGAGTGGGATGCACGGATGTACGCCGAAATAGAGTACATTACGTATAAACAATATATCGATGGGAATTTTTGCGATGACAATTAATCAGGGATAATTTGTACTTTTTTGATTATATCCTGGATTCCCGGCGGGACACATAACGAGACCTGTGTAGAACAGCATCAAAGCATTGGAAATACAAGGGAATAATGACGAAAGCAGTTGACAGCAACATCGTTATGTGTTAGAATATCGGCAACTCATAACGATGGAGGCGGGACATGGCTATAATTCATCAATTGGATAGCCGATCCGGTATAACGTATGCTTACGAGTCCATTTCAACATGGGACAGGGAGAAGAAGCAATCCCGCAGCAAGCGTACATTGATTGGCAGGGTAGACGAGGTAAGCGGTGAGATTGTTCCTACCGACGGCAGAATGAAAGGTGCAAAGACCCCTAAACCGCCCTCTAAGCCCAAACGCATTGAGAAAAGGCTCTTCTATGGGGCAACATACCTTCTTGATGCCATGGGGGACGAACTCGGATTGACAGGCGACTTGCGTCAGTGCTTTCCGGATACGTATGATCAGATACTCTCGTTGGTGTATTACCTGATACTGGAGGGCAAGAACCCCCTCTATAGGTTTGAGAAATGGGGTCAAATCCACAAGCATCCATACGGGGAGGACATATCCTCACAGCGCAGCAGCGAGATATTCTCTGGGATAAACGAGGATGCCATACGGCAATTCTTTCGGTTGCAGGGCAGCCGTCGTGTTGAACGAGAACACTGGGCGTACGACATAACCACAATTTCCAGCTATTCCGAATGCCTGCGGCAGGTGCAGTACGGCCACAGCAAGGACGGTGACGGACTCCCGCAGCTCAATCTCGCTTTAGTGTTCGGCGAAGAGTCAAGGCTGCCGTTCTACTACCGGAAGCTTGCCGGGAACATCACGGACGTGACGACGGTCAAGGTCTTGCTATCCGATCTTAAAAACCTTGGCCTTGAGAAAGTGAAACTGGTCATGGACAGGGGCTTTTACAGTGAGGGCAACATAAACGGCTTTATGAAAGAGCACCTGAAATTCCTCGTAGCCGTGAAAATGTCCCTGAAGTATGTCCGGGGCGAACTTGACAAGGTTTACGATGAGTTCCTGACATTTGAGCACTTTAATGATGATTATGAGCTATACTCAACAACTGTGCCTTACGATTGGCCCTATACGCAAGTACGGCCTTACAAAGGCGACGTGCTGGAGGAGAAGCGCCGGGTCTATATCCATCTTTATTACAACATCGACAGGGCAACGGAGGACAAGAAGAAATTCGACCGCAAGCTCATGGAACTCAAGAACGAGATCGTATCAGGAGACCGAAAACCGGAGCATGAGAAACTCTACAAGAAGTATTTTACGATCAAGTCGACACCAGTGCGAGGCGTAAAGGCAACGGTAAATGAGGACGCGGTTAAGGATGCCAAGCGCTATTATGGGTTCTTCGCGTTGCTGAGCAATGAAAAGATGGGCTCGATTACGGCGCTGGAACTCTACAGGAACAAGGATTTAGTCGAAAAGGCATTTGGAAACCTGAAGGAAAGGCTTAATCTCCGGCGTACCCTAGTCTCGTCTGAACAGAGCCTGAACGGCAAATTGTTCGTGGAATTTGTCGCGCTGATATATCTTTCGGAACTAAACAACCGCATGCGGGATGCTCATCTTTACAAATATCACTCGATGGCGAGCCTGTTGGACAGATTTGATGTTATCGAGTGCTTTGAAAGCCAAGGCAAAAAACTTCAGATCGGTGAGGTGCTCGATAAGCAACGCGAACTCTACGTCGCCATCGGCATCGAACCTCCAACCTCGTTATGAGTCCCGACGGGAATCCAGGCGTAAATTCCCAAAGTAAATTCCGCTGACTGGTGGAACTTAGATTTTGCAATGCTAATCATCCGTTTAAAAAGTGTTTTCTCTAGCTAACTTCAAGGTCGATCACTGTCAAGTGTGTTGCTGCAAGGTGTTCAGCTTGACGCTATCCAAGCGGCTTCTCACGTTTAATTCCACATCACCTGAACTTACTTTGGGAAGCGAAAACGGGGGTTAGTTAGCAAGGTAAGGGTGTCATCAACAGTGTTTTTCCAGAGTAACATCCGTCATTCTGCAATTCTCACACTAAAAGCCACATCCTAGTCCACTCTGGAACTTACAATGGGAATTTACAACGGGAATCCAGGTTATATAAAATCATTGATGCTACGACCATTTGGGTGTATAATGTAAATGTTATCTAAGTTGGGAGGCGTTTGGAGTGGATCATCAACGAATGCAAATGGAACATAGTATTCTCAAGCAAGCACGGAGCAAACTCGGACTAATGCAACAACAGGTCGCCGACCAAGCCCGAATCCACCAAAGGCAATACCAGCGGTTTGAGAGCGGTATGCGAAATTTATCGTCATCCTCATTTAACATAGCCTGCCGGGTACTGGATGTCCTTCAGCTTGACATTGCTGCCTACGCTCATGGTGGCTGTGTTTTATCAGAGGAAATAAACGAAATCTTGATTGATATTTCTCCTACAGAAACGAAAGAAAAATAAGCGATTTGAGGTGACCGCAGTGGCTTTTGAATTTCTCGAAGAACGCAACCGAATCGAATACAAATCACAAGTGCCTGATGATTTTGAAGAATCCGTTATCGCTTTCCTCAACTATTCCGAGGGCGGCGAGATTTATGTCGGCGTTGACGATAAGACAAAAACCATCTGCGGTGTTGATAACCTCGACCTCGTTCAACGGCAAATCACCGATAGAATAAAAAATAATATCCAGCCGCACACACTCGGCCTGTTCGATATCCTCATAGAAAAGATAGACGGCACCGAAGTCATCAAACTGGTTATTTCCAGCGGCATTGAAAAACCTTATTATTTAAGGAAAAAGGGAATGTCGCCGGAGGGATGTTTCGTCCGTGTCGGCAGTTCCAAGCAACATATGACCAAAGCGCAAATCGAAGCGATGTACGCCAGGCGTATACCGCACAGCTTGAGCAATATACGGTCGCCAAGACAAAAACTCACGTTCAAACAACTGGAAATATATTACTCCGAGCAGAAACTGAAACTCAATGAGGAGTTTCTTGCTTCGCTGGACTTGATTGATGAGGACGGAAAATTCAACTATGCCGCCTATTTGCTGGCTGACGAAAACGGCGTGTCACTCAAGGTCGCCAAGTATTCCGGCAAGACCAAAGTGGATTTGATTGAAAATGAGGAATACGGTTACCGCTGCCTTATCACAGCGACAAACCGCGTTCTTGAAAAACTGAAGGTGGAAAACAGAACATTTACTAAAATCACTTCCACGAAACGGTTGGAACGGCAAATGGTCGATGAACTGGCTTTGAAAGAAGCTGTAATCAACGCCATCGTTCACACAGATTGGAGTCGAGAAGTGCCGCCTGTAGTGGAAATTTTTTCCGACAGGCTAACCATCACATCTTATGGTGGATTACCGCCTGGACTCAGCCGTGAGAACTTCTTTCGCTGTCGTTCTATGCCACGCAACCGCGAACTCATGCGCGTATTCCACGATGTTGATCTTGTTGAGCAGCTTGGTTCCGGCATGAGTCGTATCATGGAAGTCTACGACCAGTCGATTTTTACGTTTGAAGATAATTTTTTGATTGTGACATTTCCGTTTGCGGAAGGTTTTACATTGCCACATGGCAATGTAAATGGCAACGTAAATGGCGATGAAGCAGAGATGATAATTTTGAATTGCGTCCGGCAAAACCCGAAATTTACATTAGAAAAAATCGCCGAAGACACTGGTTTCTCAAAACGGACAGTATCTCGGCAAATGAAAGCACTCCGAGAAGCAGGCACAATAAAACGAATGGGTTCACCTAAAACTGGACATTGGGAGGTTATGAAATAACAAATGCATACTACTGTATGTTTCCTTGACCGCTACAGGCAACGTATTGCAGTATGCCACTTGAAAGGTTAATAATCAAAACGTATTTTGTATCAATATTAACGCGATTAAACTGTGGCAAGAGAAAGGTTCAATCATTAACTCCTTATTTTCCCCAAGCGAAAGCTTAGAGTTGCAAATCCGCTTTCTCAGATTTTTGGATAAACATTTTGAAAAACTACGTTGACAAAACCCGTCTTTTTGTCCCCCTGTTATATATCCGCAAAGGTAAACCTTTGCGAACTTTATTTTTTCTCTCGCTCTGCCCGTTCTTTTCGTAAAAGATGATAGAACGTGGTCTTTTTTAAGCCGGTTTGCGTCAAAACCTCTTTGAAACAAATGCCGCCGCATTCCCATAGCTTCACAACCTCGGCAAAATTTTCAGGGCGTTTTTTCGGCGGCCGACCCAAATGAACACCGCGTGTTCGCGCCGCTTTTATGCCTTCCGCTTGGCGATTACGTATATTATCCCGTTCGTTTTGCGCCGCGAACGACAAAACCTGCAAAATCAAATCGGCTATAAATGTCCCCATTAAGTCGCGGTTTAGGCGTGTATCTAAAAGCGGCATATCCAAAACGGCTATGTCGACACCTTTCCCCTTTGTAAGTATGCGCCACTGTTCCTGTATTTCAACATAATTTCTGCCGAGTCTGTCAATGGATTTGATATAAAGCAAGTCGCCGTTTTTTAAACGCTCGGCAAGGGATTTGTATGAAATTCGCTCAAAATCTTTACCCGATTGTTTATCGATATAGATGTTTTTGGGTGATATTCCAAGCTCGGACATAGCTATAACTTGCCTGTCCTCATTTTGGTCTATCGCGGATACACGAATATAGGCGTATGTGTTCATATGTTTGCTCCTTCTTAAATGATATTACTTCGGCTTATAATATATTATTTCGTTAACACGGGAGCATTTTGATAAAAACAAGATAGTGGCTTGATAGTCTCGCCGTTTCGGGCTTAGCCGCAATATTCGTAACCGTCCCTGCGATTGCGGTTGTAAGTCCGGCGAAGCCTGAATGACAAAAAAAGGGGGGGGGGATGACAAGGATAAGCGTGAGATTCCGGCGAAGCCGGAGACGGTAAGGGAAGGGCAGAATGA
>Ga0099364_10006690_pt1 | contig 16709 bp, 11 predicted proteins | sample TergutTh196P3_FD_73070 | JGI IMG/M metagenome (GOLD analysis project Ga0099364, IMG submission 73070) | Microcerotermes parvus P3 segment gut microbial communities from Pointe-Noire, Republic of the Congo - Th196 P3 | ecosystem: Host-associated > Arthropoda: Insects > Digestive system > Gut ... | reverse complement strand
TATATTAATGAGTATTGCACCTTTTTTCATTTTTGAAAGCTCAGCCTTCCCGATAAAGTTTTCTGTGTCTTTGGTTCCCGGGAGAGAAAGAGCAATTACATCGGCTCTGGGAAGTACCTCATCAATTTGATCTGTTAGAAAAAGTTCATCAACATAATCCGGTTTATTTTTTACAGTACGCCTGACCCCAATAACATAAGAACCCAGGGCTTTCATCCGGCGTGCATACTCACACCCAATATCACCCAGCCCGATAACCAAAATCACAGCACCCTGTATGCTTTGGACATTCCCCGGAAGCCTTGACCAGTTCCCGGCAATCTGCTCATCCCTATACAGGTGAAGTTTTTTGAACATCGCAAAAGTAAAGGCCGTCATATATTCAGAAACAGCATGCCCAAAGGTCCCCGTCGCACAGCTAAGAAGAACAGACTCTGGAATTTCCCCATTCACATAATTATTTGCACCGGCACTCATGAGCTGCAGCCATTTTAAACGGGGGCAGGTCTTTAAAAAGGTAGCAGAAGGATTGCCAAAAATTACAGTTATATTTTCTCTTATATCTGCATCTATTGAGTCCGTATTATGACTTTCGTTATAAATTATATTACAGTTTTTAAATATAACCGAAAGCTCTCTCTTAAAATCGTCATCAGATTCGGTTAATACCAGTATATTATCCATAGACCCATATTACTACATTACATCTAAAAATGGAATACATGAGAGGTTTAGGGCATTTTTCAGAACCATAAGTACAGCTTTACATAATGCAAGCCTGGCAGTTTTTATGGCAGGATCCGGAGCATTCAATATGGGGCAGTCATGATAAAAGGTACTGAAAGCCTTGGCAAGATCGTATAAATAAGCAGCCAGAAGCGAAGGATCCATTCCGGCAGCAGAAGAAGACAGAGTATCATTATAGGAACCCAGGGTTTCTATAAGTTCCCACTCGGCATCACTGGTGAGTAATTCAAAAGCCGGAATGGCTCCATCATCAGCTTTTTTGCCCTCACCTGCCCTTCTCAATATAGAAGAAATCCTCGCACCCATGTACTGTAAATAAGGTCCGGTATTCCCGTTAAAGGAAAGTGATTCTTTGGGATCAAAAAGCATATCCTTGGATGGAGACACATGGAGGAGATAATAATGCAGGGCACCCAGGGCAACTTTTTCTGCTGTGCCGTCTGCATCACCTACAGCTTCCTCCCTTTCTTTGTCCCGAATTTCTTCCAGAGCCATTTCTTTTAAACTGTCCAAAAGCACATCGGCATCCACCACAGTTCCTTCCCGGCTCTTCATTTTTCCCTCGGGCAAATTTACCATGCCGTAGGAAAGGTGAAAGAGGTTTTCTGTCCAGGAAAAACCCAGTTTCTTTAACAATGTAAAAAGTACCTTAAAATGGTAATTCTGCTCTGAGGCAACCACATAAACCAGTCTATCAAAGTTCCAGTCATTATAACGTAATATGGCAGTGCCTATATCCTGCACGATGTAAAGCGAAGTGCCGTCCCTGCGCAAAAGTACCTTCTTGTCCAGTTTTTCTGCACTTAAATCCACCTGAACAGAACCGTCTTCTTCCTTTACAAAAATGCCCCTGTCAACACCTTTTAAAATCTCATCTTTTCCAAGCAAATAGGTCTGGCTTTCGTAGTAATATTTATCGAATTTTACTCCGGTGCGGCGGTAAGTTTCCTGCCAGCCGTCAAAGGCCCAGGCGTTCATTTTCTTCCAGAGCTCTGTAGTTTTTTCATCTCCTGCTTCCCATAACCGTAAAAGTTCCTGCGCCCTTAATAAGCTGGGTGCCTGTGCTTCCGCATCTTTTTTATCTATACCCTGCTTTTCCAATGTATCGCATTCCTGTTTTAAATCCTGGCTGAACTTCACATACCAGTCACCTACAAAGTGGTCGCTCTTAATTCCTTCAGATTCGGGTGTTTTACCTTCTCCCTGCTCCATATATGAGAGCATGGACTTACAGATATGAATTCCCCTGTCATTAATAATGCATACCCGCCTGACCTCCGCTCCGCAGGCTGCCAGAATACGGGAAGTGCTTTCGCCTAACACATCGTTTCTTAAATGCCCCAGGTGCAGCGGTTTATTTGTATTGGGGCTGGAATACTCTACCATTATTTTCTGCCCCTGCAGAGTTTCCGGCTTTCCAAATAATGTACTGTCTTGGGAAAGAATCGCTTTTGCAGCTTCCCCCCTGTCAATTTTTATATTTAAGTATGGTCCGGAAGCAGCGGCTGAAGCAGAAGAAGCATCTCCCCTCTTTTCCAGCTCTTCCCTTGCTTTTTCTGCAATCTGAGCCGGACTTTTTCGCAGAGATTTTGCATAACCAAACATTGGAAAAGCCAAATCTCCCATCTCCCTCTCAGGAGGAATTTCCGCAGTAATATCATTTATTGTAATTTCTTCATTAATGCCTGCTTCCTTAAAAAGAGCTGTCATTACACCGGCAATTATTTTTTTCCATTTTTCCCTGTAGTCATACATAGTTATCTGCCGCTTTCCATTGCTTCAATTTCCTTTAAAAGAGAAAGTACTGCCCTGAAATAATCTGCAGCAATCTGCACATCAGAAGTAAATTTACTGTCTCTTAAACTTAAACTTTCTGTATTATGTAATGTGTCCAGCCTCGCATTTCTGTTTTTAACAAGAATGCTGCTCATAATATTTGCCATACTGACCAGAGCTCCTCCGGTCTGCTCCAGAATTTTACCCACATCTTCTTCGGCTTTGTTAATTACTTCCTGCATCCTTCTCTGCTTTACAGCCAAAGAAACTATATCATTTTTTGCCTGAAGGTAATTCCTGCCGTATTCACCTGTAAGAGACACCTTTAACTCAAATGTTTTTGTCTCTTCATCAAGCGCCATTAATGTGTTATACGCACTTGAAAATTCCATTCTTTCCTCATCACGCCTGAAGTCCCCTCCTATCAGCAATAGATAGAGTACTTTATATATATCCGGGATCAGTACAATTCTATAGAAGGCATGAAGGAAGGATACTGCAAAAACACCCCTTACAGGTATCCCTTCAGGATTTGAAACAGTTCTGGTATTTTCTATGGGGATAAAATCCTCTCCCTTTAATATCTCATTAAAAGACCTAATGAGTTCTTTCTGCCTGTATTCCTTTAAATAATCCTGAAACTGCCTCTCTATTAGTTTTTTCCAGTATTCTTTAAAAACCACAAACCAGTCCTCTCCGCCGCTTATCTCCCTGGGGAGCAGTGTCATATCCTTGGATGAACATCTCAGTATCCATGTAAGGGGAATCAGCCTGTTAAATTCCCTTATGGCAGTCAAAGATTCTTCTGCCCTGATTAATAGTTTATTGATTTCCGAGTCTATGTTAAATCCCGGCTCTCCTGCTCTTTTTTGCAGTAAAAAAACAAAAAGCGATTCCAAAAGGAGCTTCCCCGGCACCTTCTGCAGCGACCATAGAATATTGTTCAATGGAACCAGAAGATCCATCAATGAAGAAACCGGACAGCTGTACCTTCCGGTTCCAGGACCTTTTGTAAAAATTTTCATAAACCTGTCAAAGGGGAAGGACGAAAGCTCCTTAAGGCAGAAAAGACATCTTGCGCTTGAATACATGGCGCTTCTCTGATCTTTACTGACACCGGCTGTTATATCTTCCAGCAGCCTAAGTGCTGTTTGACGCCATTCCCTTTCACCTCCATCAGGGTTATTACGCATAATGATTTCAGGCTTTGTTTCTGTAAGAAGCCGCCTGTATATATTTGTCATTTCTACAGAACCCAGAAAGGCATAAAATGCCTCCCTGTCTTTACTGACACTTGCATCCAGGGCGGTGAAAAAAAATGCAGCAGCATCACGCAGTTTAATGAAATGCTGATAAAAAGCAGGCAGAAGATAAGCCGTCTTATAATCATACAGACCCGGGTATTTTTTCTCAATTTTTTTCCCCAGAGCCGTAATTTCCGATTCGAATAACACTGTTTTGGGCGGCCTGTGCTTTAATATCCCCATAAGAAAATAAAGAACTCTTTTATACCAGGGAAGCACTGCATAAACTGTATCAATTATAAAAGCAGGAGGATTTTTATCTGCTTCCACATAAAGGGGTTCAGATGATAATTTCGACGAGGCATTAATTTTTCTTAAGAGCTCCTGTCTCTCTTCCAGAGTCAGAGTAGAAACCAGCCAGGCAAAATTCCATTTTTCTGCCATATAAGCTACTTCTCCATTGCAGAAATGTCATCCATTAAATTAAGCATTCTCTGCAATTGAATAACAATATCTTCTGCAATAGTTTCTTTCTCCGGCATGGTTAAAATTATATTTACAAGTGACTCTACTGCCTTTACTGTATCGCTGATTATTTTTTTTGCATCCTCGGAAGCTTCGTCTAACACAATCTGGATTTTACGTCTCTTTGCAGTAATGGATGACATATCCTGCCTCGCCTGGGCATAACGCCTGCCGTAATCACCTTCCATGGAGATCTCTATTTCATAATTTTTAATTAAAGATTCAAGTTTCGCAAGATGATCATAACTGTCAGCAAATTCATCAAACTGCTCTCTTCTCTGAAACTTCCCTTCGTATAAAACAGTATGCAGCGGTTTATTCATTACTGGCATAAAAATATCCTGGAAAAAAGAAAGAAGAAATGAAAGGGTAAAACCTTCTTCGGAGGGGAAACCGTCAGGATTCTGCTCGGACTGTATATTATCAATAAATTTCAGCTCATTTCCGTTTAAAAAAGTACGGAAGGAACCAATCAATTCCCTCTGCTGCCTGTTTCTTATGTACTCGCTGCAAAGGGTTTCAGATCTTTTCTTCCAGTAATCGCGGAAAATCAAAAGCCAGTCCTCACCTCCGGAAATTTCCCTGGGTGAAAGCGTCATGTCTTTGGAATAACAGCGGATAATCCTGGTAAGCGGTATATGCCTGTTAAAATCCCGAATAACAGAGATTGCGCTTTCCGCTTTCATTAAATGAGCTCCAATTTCCCGTCCAATATCCAAATTACCGCCCCTGTCCTGCATGGCAAACACAAAAAGAGATTCCAGAAGCGTTAAGGGAGGAACTGTTTTTAATGAAAAAAGTATATCGTTAAGCGAAACCAGAAGCTCCCTTACAGAATTAACTGAACATACAGCACTCTCCTCTCCGGATCTCAGGCTGAACGATCCAGTAACCCGGTCAAAAAGAAAGGAAGAAAGCTGTTTTAGGCAAAAAAGCGAGCGCACATTAAAATACATAAGGGATCTGTGCTGTTCATTTATCATTGAAAAGGCATTTTCAACAACTTCCAGAGAAGCTTGACGCAGCGAGGCGTCGTCTATGCCTGGATTTCTCTCTGTAATGGCAATCGGACTGGTTTCACGGCTCAGGTACCTGTGAATATCCGGCATTTCAAGCGAAGCAAGAAAGGCAAAAAAGGCACTTCTGTCCCTGTTAACACTTATATCCAAAGCTGAATAAAAATACCTTGCAGCATCCTTTAGTTTCACGATATTTGCATAAAAACCGGAAAGGAGCTGCCTGTTTTGATAATCATAAACACCTGGATTAGATTCGTCTAACTTCCTGCCCAGAGCAGAAACCTGTTTATCTGAAAAAATATCCGAGGGAGTTCTGGACTTAAAAAAACCCAGAATGGAATACCAGAACCTTAAATACCAGGGGAGATTGTTGTATTCTTCAAAGGCGGATTTTGGAGCAGCTGTTACAGCTTCCTGGAAATAGAGAACTTCACCTGTAAGCATGAACTGCCCTTTTAATTTTTCCAGAAGACTCTGTCTTTCTTCCAGAGTCAGCCCGGAAACCAATCTTTCAAAATTATCCAGATCCGCCATAATAAAAATATAACCTCTTAATATTGGCTTGACAACCTCACAATAGAGTAATATTGTAGCTTTGGAGCAGTTATGAACCCAAATTTTAACCTTGATGACCATATAAGGAAAATACCGGATTTCCCCAAAAGGGGGGTATTATTTTATGATATAACCAGCATATTGAGCAAACCTGAAGCCTTTCAATACTGCATAGAAGCCATGATAGATATTTACAGCGAAAAGAAAATAGAAGCAGTGGCAGCCATCGAAGCCAGAGGTTTTCTTTTTGCAGCTCCTTTTGCAATCCGCATGGGAATACCCCTAATTCTCATAAGGAAAAAAGGCAAACTCCCCGGCATTACCCTTGCAAAGAAGTATGTGCTGGAATACGCCCAGGCAGAAATTGAAGTTCACCAGGAAGATGTCCCCAAGGGCAAGCGCGTCCTTTTGATTGACGACCTTATTGCCACCGGGGGAACCCTAAACGCAGCCAGGGACATCCTTATTGCAGGCGGAGCTGAAGTTCCCGAGTTCTTCGGTGTGGTAGGTCTCCCATTTTTGAACTATAAGGAAATCCTGGACCCTACTCCCGTTACTACGCTGATAGATTATGACAGTGAGTCGATGTAAGTTTTATTTTCATATATAAAGCAGCACTGCCGTCAATGTCATAATACCGCCCACCATTGCCTCAAAGGGCATTACCTTCATACGCTGCAGCATGCTTACTTTCATGCTGTCCACACCTGCAAGAAAATAATTCCCGTGCGGTACAACATCCAAAAGAGCAGCACCGGCATGTATCATAACAGCAGCGGAGAGGGCAGGCACGCCATGTGAAAGCAGGGTTTCTGCAAAAGATGAGCCTGCAATAATTACACCTGTGGCAGCGGAACCGGTTGCAGCTCCCATTATAGCCCCGGATACCGGAGCAAGAAGGGAAATGCCTATGCCAAATCTTTCCATAACTGTAATAATAAATTCCGGCAGTACAGAGTTTGAAATAAGTCCTGTTAATGCACCTGCTCCCAGAAGCATAAGTACTACAGGAGCCATTCTTGTTATGCCCTTATTTATAAATTCAAGCATACTGCCGGCTTTTCCCATTACTATAGCTCCGGCAACAGCTCCCAGGGGGAGAACAATAAAGGCATCAAGGTTTAAGTTCGCCAAAAATGTTATGCCAAAGACACTGCCAAAGGGTCTTAGCATTAAAAGGAAAACTGCAGCAAGAGGGGCAATAATGGCTTTGGAAAAAGGCGGCAGTACATCATGAACATCACCTGCTCCGTTTACATTAGCCCTTATATGAGCAGGAAGGTTCATCATTCCTGCAGATTTTCTTTTTAAGGCGGCACTGGAAAGCTTAAACCCCCTTTTTTTTATTAAGTTCGCAAGAAATACAGTAGCGGCTAACGCAGTAATTGCCGGCAGGAGGCCGCCCAGCATTACTTCGCTCAGGGGGAGTCCGAAAGCCTCTGCTGCAGAAATGGTATTTGGGTTAGGCGAAATTATATTCCCCGCCTTCGCCCCGCCGGACATGGCAAGAATGGCAGAATATTTGGAAACTTCTGCCCTCTCTGCCACAGACAGCGCAATGGGAGCGAGGATTACAACCGAAACAGGGAGAAAAATACCTGCTGCAAGGAGAATCATGGAAGACAGGGCAAGGGCAAGGAGGGCATTCTTCTCCCCCAGTTTGTCAACAATACCCTTTGCTATACTCTCCGCCGCTCCTGACTCAATCAATACCCCGGCAAGCACACCGCCGGCAATGATCCTGATAATAATCCCAATAACACTTGATACCCCGGGAATTATTATTAAAGTCAAATTTTCATGCAGGCTTGCACCGCCCACTAATGAGCCGACTATGGTTCCCAGAAACATGGATGAAACAGGATTAAATTTTCTGATAATTAATATGATGGAAACTGCCAATCCAACAAAGACGCCAAAAATACTTACAGGCATAATAGACATCCTAGCATTTTTTGTCATCATGATATATAGTGAAAAAATGATCCGGCTTTATTTTCACTGCAAAGTCTTACTCATACTTACCCTTGTTTTATTATTAAGCTGTGTAAGAGATTCTCAGGCTCCGCAGCCGGACAGGGAAGCAGCAGTAAATACAAACATGGATATAAATTTATTCCCCGAAGCAGATATTACTTTAGATCCTGGCGCAGAGGCTTCCAGGGAGGCATTTGTAGAAGATTTCTGGCGGTGGATTTTTATTGAAGCAGGAATCCCCGAAAGCCTCTCCGGAAATGTTGCAGCCTCCGCCTTGGAAAGCCCTGCCTTTGTAATGGAACTTCTCCTAGTGCTTCAGCAGGATCCCTATACCTTCGTTCTTGTAGACAAGGAACATGCCCTGTCATCTGCTTATGCCCCGGGCGACCTGGTTCCTCTCACCGCTGGATCATTCAGAGTAACAAGAGACGGACTCCTATTGCGCAGCATGGCAGTAGACCCGCTGGAAGAAATGGCAAGAGCAGCCCTGCTGGACGGCATCATATTAACAGTCGGCTCCGCCTACCGCTCCTATGCCAACCAGAGAGATGTAAACGCAAACTGGGTTAGGCAGCTCGGACAGGAAGCTGCCGACAGGATCTCTGCCCCTGCAGGACACAGCCAGCACCAGCTTGGCCTTGTTGTAGACTTCTCCCCCATAGACCCCTCCTTTGCCCAGACCCCTGCATCCGCCTGGCTGGAAGAAAACGCCGGCCGCTTTGGCTGGTCACTTTCCTACCCGGACGGCTACGAAGACATAACAGGCTATTCCTGGGAGAGCTGGCATTACCGCTATGTGGGAAGAGATTTAACCCTATTCATAGACAGGTACTTTGGCGGCATACAGCAGTATGCCCTCCAGTTCATTCACACCTGGCAGTTAATGTCGGATTTCTAATCCGGGGATTTCTAAACTAGACAATAGAAAATAAGTTTTAATTTTATTTTTCCTTGCCAATTCAGCTATCCCATGATAAATTTAGAAGGATGGAGGCATTTTGAAATGGCAGAAAAAAAAGATTCAGACTTTGAAGGAACCCTGGCTCATACAAGGACAGGTTCAAGACCCTCGGAATTAAAAATAACAGATTTGAAATTCTGTAATATTTCCAACCCGCCTTTTACTACAATAGTAAAAATCGAAACCAATCAGGGTATAGAGGGGTATGGACAGACCCGCGAAGGCGGGAGCCTGGAGTATGTTTTAATGCTAAAACGCCTCCTTTTAGGCGAAAACCCCTGTAATATCGATAAACTCTTCAGACGGATTAAGCAATTCGGCTATCATTCCCATCAGGGCGGCGGCGTAAGCGCCATAGAAATTGCGCTCTGGGACATCGCCGGCAAGGCGTACGGGATTCCCGTATGGGCAATGCTGGGCGGCAAGTTCCGGGATAAGGTACGCCTTTACTGCGATACAGATGTTAGGGGTAAACCGGATGGAAAGAAGATGGCAGAGGTTTTTAAACAGAGGATAGCAGAAAGTGGTTATACCTTTATGAAGATGGATCTTTCCGCAGATGAACTTCTGGAAGACATACCCGGAGCCTTAACATATCCCACAGACTTTTATAAAGAATATACCGGAGGAAGACCTTTCAATAGAACCTTATACGAGCAGGCTCATACCCTCCCCAGGGATGAACTTATCAAATTAATGATGGAACGCCAAAACGCTATGGCAGCTCGTTCCATACCGGGACCTTATACCGGCATCAATATCACTGAAAAAGGTTTCGATATACTCGAACAATATGTTAAAGACATCAGAGACATCATGGGATACGAACTTCCCATAGCGACAGATCACTTTGGTCATATAGGGATTGGGAGCTGCATTCGGCTGGCGGAGAGAATTGATAAGTACAACCTTGCCTGGTACGAAGACATGATCCCTTGGTACATGACTGATCATCTGGCGGAAATTCAGCGGCATTCCAGAACACCCATTTGTACAGGTGAAGATATTTACCTTAAGGAAAATTTCATCCCCCTTTTGGAAAAGGCTGCTGTTAGGATAATTCACCCCGACCTTTGTTCTACAGGGGGAATATACGAAACAAAGAAAATCGGCGATCTGGCTGATGACTACCACATACCTATGGCAATACACATGAACGAGACACCCATTGCAGCCATGGCGGCAGTTCAGGTAGCTGCGGCAACACAGAACTTCTTTGTACTGGAGTTCCACCATCACGATTATCCATGGTGGCCTCAAATGGTGAATGTGGAAAGCGAAAAGATCATCAACAATGGCTATATTGATGTACCCGACACACCGGGTATTGGGATCATCAGCCTGAACGAAGAGGTCTTAAAGGAAAGACAGGTACGCAAGCACCCAGACGGTGAACTGTGGCGAAGTACCGAAGAGTGGAATTTTTGGATTAGCAACGACAGGATCTGGTTGTAAACACAGGCAGCAAACACGATTTTACAAGGAGAAGAGCGATGAAATTTGACAATGCAGAGGATATTTTTCAACTAACACAGTTATGGAAGGGAGAACGCTTCCCCAACGGAAGACCAAAAGTTCCGGATGATATAGTAAAACGTATTGGCAAAACCACAATAGAAGAAATGTGGGCACCCCTCTATATCAGAGATTACAAGTTCCAGTTCGAAGGCGGTCTTAAACGCTCAAACCCTGACAGGGAAGTCCTTGTGGGAAGGGCAGTAACTGCCGTTTATATGCCTTCAAGACCCGACCTTCATTCTTACCTCATGAAATACGGACACGAGGTAGAAGGCCGCAAAGGGAACTTTAACCAATGGCCTTTGGAAGAACTGGTAAAAGACGATGTTATCATAATGGATATGTATGACAAAATCCGCGAGGGCTGCCCTCTGGGCGGGAACCTTACCACCCTCATTACCAATAAAACAGAAGGCTGCGGAGGAATAGTTTGGGGAGGCGTGCGGGACCTTGACCAGATACAGGGAATAAAAAACGCCCAGTTCTATTATAGAGACACAGACCCCACCCCATTTAGGGACACCATGCTTGTGGGTATGAATGTACCCTGTCACATTGGAATGGCTGTTTGTATGCCAGGCGACATTGTGCTGGGAACTGCATCCGGGGTGATTTTTGTCCCCGCTCATCTTGCGGAAACTTGCGTAATTCATGCAGAAAAAACCCATGCCCGTGACATATGGGGCTTTATGCGGCTTCATGAAGGCAAGTACTCTGCCGCTCAGATAGACACAGCCTGGGAACCTGCCATGTGGGAAGACTTTGGCGAGTGGTTCCCAAATGCTCCGGAAACAGCTGAGTACAGGCACCTGGACTTCTCCAAGGAACTGGACGATGCCAAAAACGGCATAGTCAGGACAAGGCAGGAAATGATAGATGAACTCCGCAGGGAAGAGCAGCAGCAGACCAGGTGGTAATTTAACCTTACTACCGGAGAAATCTCTTCATTGAACTTAAAAGGATCTTTGGATCCACTGGTTTCTCTATGTGAAAGTTCATACCGGAGTTTATAGCCATGTCCACGTCTTCTTTATAGCTCCGTGTTGTGACTGCAATTATTGGTATGGTTCTCCCTTTTACAAACCTGGAGTTCCGGATATTTTTTACAGCCTCATACCCGTCCATCTTGGGCATCATTATGTCCATGAGTATTATATCGAGGCTGTCCGGAGCAGAAAGAAAAATTTTTAATGCCTCCTCTCCGTCACTTGCTTCCAGAATATCTATTCCTGTTTCTTCCAGAATATTAATTAATACTTTGCGGTTTACAGCCACGTCATCAACTATCAAAACCCTTTTACCTTGAAAAGCAAAATTTTCTGTTTCTGTTTCTTCTGTTTGAACAGGCATAACAGCCTTTGGAAAATTTAATTCAAATGAAAAAACTGTTCCATGCATATCAGAACCTGATATACTCTCCACAGATATATTGGATCCCATGGCTTTAATAATGAAATTGCAGGCAGAAAGCATAATTTCATCAGAGCTGTAATGTATATCTTTATTATCCAGAGAAAACATCTGCTTTAATTCTGAGAGTTTTTTCTCCGTCATCCCTATGCCGTTATCTGAAATTTCAAAATGAATACTGACAGTGTCTTCTGTTTCCATCACAGGTTTAACATTAAATATAACCCTGCCCTCTTCTTCATTGGCATATTTAACCGCATTCCGCAGAAGTATTGTTAATGCCTGCATAAGGCGTATTCTGTCGCCCTCCAGGGTCAGTATAACCGGTACATTTATATGCGGCTCCCAGAATATACCCTTAGCCCTGCACAGGGTGTTGATTAAGCTATTTATATCCAGTATCACCATGCCCAAAACAAAGGGAGAACTGGACAAAGATAGCTTACCGCTTTCGATGTTTGATATTTCCAGAATTGTATTTAAGACAGACAAAAGATCGTTAGAAGAAGCATAGGCATGATGAAGAGATTCATTTCTGGACTTCTCTCCTTTTTCCAAAAGTGCTTCCTTTATCATATTAATCGTGCTGTTAAGGGGTGTCTTTAACTCATGGCTCATATTTGCCAGAAAAGCATTTTTTACCTTGTTTGCAGTTTCTGCATCCTTATTGATTAAAATCATTCTGGCAGTCATTTTTTTGTTTCTGTATAAAACAAACAGAACAAGACTTAATACCAGCATGGAAAGGACTGCAGCACTAATAAGCCATGGACGCTGTGCCTCAAGTACATTAACCCGGTAATCATAAGTTCTCTGCATCCAGCTGTTAATGATCCTCTCAATATCAGTAATTCCAAGTGCCTTATCAGCAATTGATTTTAATAGCGGCTCAGATTTTACAAAGACAAATCTTGTTTCTATGGGCTGCCTGAAAATTAAATTTGCCTTAAAACCAACAAGCTCCTGTAAATGGGTTAGCTGCATTACCCTCGTCTGGGTTGTCATTACCATATCTACTTCACCGTTCTGTAAAGCAGTAAAAGCCTTGTCAATATTAAAGTATTCAGTTACATGGGGATGAAGGGGAAACCATTCCATAAAGGCAGCAGCATAACTGGTATTACGCGCAATACCTATCCTCATATTGGGAACATCATTAAGACTTATATACCGGTGATCAGACCTTGATACCAGAGCCATATAATCATTCAGGATCACCCTGTCCGACCATATAAAGGATTCCTTCCGCTGTGCAGTATTATCCAGTTCAGGGTAAATTAGCGCATCTCCGTTTGAAAGCAGTTCACTGATATTTTCCCGGTCTTCATTTTGATCATGTACCAGTTCAAAGGAAAGACCTGTAAGAAAAGAAACCTCTTCCAAAAGATCAAAATAAATACCCTGCCATCTTCCCTCGCGTACATTATAAAAACTCAAAGGATAATCATCAGAAATGGCAGCTATAGGTATAACAGGATTTCTGTCAATAAATGCACGCTCCTCAGGACTGAGCATGGAAAATAATCTATGCCTCCAGTAATCCTGATCACCGGTATTATAAAGCTGCCCTATATAAGGCCGGCCTCCATTGCGCAGAATTCTGTTTACAATGGAAATCACAGGTTCCAAATCTGGTTTTGCAGTGGCCATGGAAATGGGGTTAAAAATTAAGGGATAGTAATTTTCCATAACCAAATTATCATACATCATGAAATTTGCAGCAGCAGCACTGGTAACAATAAATGCATCAGCATCATCGTTTACAAGGGCATTATAAGCATCATTAAAATTATTCACCCACACAGATCTGTATGAGCCGGGATCTGTCACCGAAGCCACAGCATCCTCACCAGGAGTGCCGGGAAAAAAAGCATACCTTCTAAGGGTTCCAGGCGGAATATCGGTGATACTTTTTCCTTCCAGCCTGATCATGATAAACTGCCTTTCTACAATAGTGTCAGTCATAATAAGTGTATCAAGGCGTTCCGGAGTGGGCATAATATTACCGGAGAAATCTATATCTCCCGAATGAAGCCTTTCCAGGTGAGTAACCCCGTCCATAATTACAAGCTCGAATTTGATCCCGAAGAGTTCAGTCAGCCAGTCGCAGAAAAGCCGGGAAAACCCGCCGTAATTACCGTTATTATGAATAAATGCTTCGGTGGTAAGTATCATCCCATAAGTAAAATAATCGTAGTTTTCCCTAAGTGCTTCCACAGCCCTAATTTCATCTTCAGTAATACCGGGGATCTCATGAAGCTGTGTAAAAACGGGTATATCCGACCTATTGGAAAGATGCAGATTTTGATTTTGGCAGGATAAAAATACAAATACCAGGATAAAAGCTGTCAGAGTAAGAGGTACAGCTTTGTAATTAAAACTATAAATCATATCACTGTACCTCTTTTTCTGTTACATCATTCGATCTTGAATTTCTCGACTTCTTTCATTAGCATGTCAGACGCTTCGCGGTTTTGTTCAGTAAGTTCATTAATATGATTCACAGCCTTATTCACCTGATCCACACCTGATGCCATTTCATTCATTCCGCTGGTAATTTCCTGGGTAGCCTTTTCCAGATTATTTGCTTCCCTGAGTGCTATACTGGCTCCCTTCAGCATTTCTGAAGAACCCTCTTTCACCTGCTGGGTTGTTTCATTGAGATGACCTATGGATTCAAGGATCTGCTTGGAACCCTGTCCCTGTTCTTCCATGGAATTGCGGATATTTTCTTCCTGATCTGCTACTGTCCTTACACCGGTATCAATAGTTTCAAATCTATTAAGCACATTGCTGGTGGACTGGGTAATCTTGTCTATGGAACTCTTGATTTTTTTAAGCACAGTGCTAATGGTCTTTGACTGCTCACTGGAACTCACAGCCAGCTTTCTTATCTCATCTGCAACTACGGCAAATCCCTTGCCTGCCTCACCTGCATGTGCAGCTTCAATTGCAGCATTCATGGATAAAAGGTTTGTTTGGCTTGCAATATTTTCCATCACAGAGTTTATTTCCAGAAGTCCCTCTGACTCCTGTGAAATTTCCTGAATATCGGCAGCAACATCCTGCAGTCCGGTACGCCCCACTTCCGATGCATCGCTAAGCTTCTCCACGTTTTCGGTATTTTTTATCAGGGTCTGGGTCACCGATTGAATATTTGCAAGCATCTCTTCAATTGCAGAAGACGACTGCACTACGCTTGTTGTCTGCACTTCCACATGATCGTTAAGTTTATTGATATTTGCAGTTATCTGCTCCATGGCGGAATTGGTTTCAGTTACACTGGTGCTCTGGTTGACCATGTTCTGCTTAACGCTCTGTATATTTGCAGTGATCTGGTTCATAGCTGCGGCAGTTTCTGTCATGTTATTCGCAAGTTCCGTCCCGATTCCCGACAATGATACAGAGCCGCTTTTTATGTTAATTATGACATTCTTGATTTTCTCCAGGGTCTGGTTAAAGTACTGTGCAAGCGTGCCTATTTCATCTTTTGTCTTAATTTCAATAACACGGGTTAGATCCCCTTCTCCCTCGGCAATATCCTTAAGGGTATTGGCAACTTCCACTATTGGTTTGGAAACATTGTTCATGGCAAAATAAACAATAACAAGGGCTACTGCCAATACCACAGCGATTATAATAATAATTATACTGGTCATTCTGTTGACATCTGTCATTACATAATTTTCTGATGTCCCTATCATCAATGTCCAGGTATTACTTGAATTGCCGATAGTAAAAGAGTGCAGAATCATCATGAGATTTGTGGAAAGAACTGTTGAGTACTGGGTTGTAGTTGTGTTTTCTCCCCTTTGTATGGCCTCTCTGATCATTCCCAGATCATCACCATATAAAATGGGTTCGGCTTCGTTAAGGGTTCTGCCTACCCTGTCATTTACCAGATGTCCCAGTATACGTCCATCCCTGGTATACATTGCCATTCCTGAAATTTCCGGAAAAGAATTTATTACATTTTGTAAAACAGGCTGTACGGCAGCAACATCATAAAGCAGAGCAACACCTCCCACAACCTGATTGGTTCTATGGTTAACAATGGGAACCATCATTCTCACCAGAAAAGTATCCCTGCCCATTATGGTTCTGGGAATGGGATCCTCTACCCTGTCCATTCTGGAATTTGGTCCGTTAAAATAAGCCATTGCATCATCCACATCTATGGTAGCCCTAACGGTAATGTCTCCGGTTTCCCTGGTGAACATTGCAGCATACTGCCCGGTTGCTGTTGAACCGGCTCTGTCAATATATTGGTCATCCATGCCGTCTACGGCGTTAGGCCGCCAGATGGTATATAGCTGAAGCAGGTTTGGCTCGGATGAAAGCGTTGCCATAAGCATACTGTCAAAACGATCCCTCCTAATCTCTGCATCCATTGATTCATAATCTTCCATTATATTTGCAAGCGAACGCAGAACCTGTATGTACCTGTCCAGTCTTCCCTTCCAATATTCTTCCTGGGAAGCAGTAAGGTAGTCCATGCTTCTTAAACTAAGACCCAAACTTATCTGTGATGCCTGATTAATAGCAAGGACTGCAGTAATTATAAGAGCGCCTGCAACTATTGCTCCTACTATTAAGCTCAGTTTATATTTAATTTTCATCGATCCTCCTCCTGTGAATTCTTTTAAAATTTTGTGGAATTTTTAGATTATTTTGAAATTTAACCAGAAACAGATTCAAGCTTTTTAATTTTTTCAATAAAGTACTTATCTGCTACTTTACTAAATTCGTCAAGTTCTGCATAGAGCTTATCAAGGCTGTTTAGTAATAAAGCTTGAGGATTCAATGTTTCAGATGAATTATTTATATAAACTGCTGCAGGCAGGGAACGATGCTGTTTGGATTCTGTCAAGGTTTTTGCCTCCTTTTTTTTTAATAAAAACCTTTTTAATTCAAGACAAAAAAAATAATATTATATTAACTTTTTGTCTCATAAATTAAGACAAATCAAACCTTTTA
>Ga0099364_10006689_pt1 | contig 16710 bp, 12 predicted proteins | sample TergutTh196P3_FD_73070 | JGI IMG/M metagenome (GOLD analysis project Ga0099364, IMG submission 73070) | Microcerotermes parvus P3 segment gut microbial communities from Pointe-Noire, Republic of the Congo - Th196 P3 | ecosystem: Host-associated > Arthropoda: Insects > Digestive system > Gut ... | reverse complement strand
GATTTCGCGATCAGGTTTAAAACCCGCGTACGGGAATTTGCGGCTTGTTACGGGCACATTGTCAAGGTCGAGTTTTTCCAGCACTTTTTTACGGCTTGTCGCCTGGCGCGCCTTGCTTGCGTTAGACGAAAAGCGCTGGATAAATTCTTTTAACTCTTTTGCTTTTTCTTCGCGTTTTTTAAGCTGTTCGCGCGCCTGCCGCTGGAGGATTTGGCTCATCTGATACCAAAAATCGTAGTTGCCCGAATATGGAGTTATTCTTCCAAAGTCGATGTCGCATACATGGGTGCACACGGAGTTTAAAAAATGCCTGTCGTGGGAGACTACAATTACCGTATTTGGAAAATCGATAAGGAATTCTTCCAGCCATGAGATCGATTCAAGGTCAAGACCGTTTGTCGGTTCGTCAAGGAGCAAAATGTCGGGGCTGCCAAAAAGCGCCTGCGCCAAAAGTACGCGCACTTTTTTTGATTCGTTTAACTCTGCCATAAGTTTGTCGTGATCTTCTTCGTCAAGGCCAAGACCGGAAAGTAACTGACCTGCCTGCGCTTCCGCTTCCCAGCCGCCAAGCTCGGCAAAATCATTTTCAAGTTCGCCGGCTTTCATTCCGTCTTCTTCGGTTAGTTCTTCCTTCGCGTATATCGCCTCGCGTTCTTTTTGCACGGTGTAAAGTTTAGGGTAACCCATGATCACGGTTTCAAGCGCGGGGTATTCCTCATAAGCAAAGTGATCTTGCTTTAAAACGGCAATACGCAGGTTTTTGCCAAGAGAGATTTCTCCCTTGTCATGTTCAAGTTCGCTGGAAAGTATTTTTAAAAAAGTAGATTTACCCGATCCGTTTGCTCCGATTATCCCGTAACAATTTCCGGGGGTAAATTTTAGATTGACATCTTTAAATAGTGTCCGCTCGCCAAAGGCAAGGCTTAAATCGGTAACTGTAATCATTTTTTCTTGAATATTCCCCTAAATTTAGAAATGAACCCTTTTTTTGCCGGAGCGGGAGGAGCAGTAGGAGCAGGAGAGGCAGGTGCAGCTTCCTGCGGCTTTTGCGTTATGTGCTGTTTGTCTTTTTGTTTTGGTTTATGATGTTTTTTTTCTTTGCGTTTTTCCTGTTTCTTTTTACCTTCGTGTTTTGTATCTCCTGCGTATTTCTTTTTGTAAAGCGCCATTCGTTCTTCCATAGGAAGCCGGGAAAGATCCTGTTCGCTTCGGCTTTTCTGCCGGTCATCTTTTTGTTTTGGTTTTTTCCGCTCCCCTTCTTTTCTTCTTCCGCTGTGTTCGCTGCGGCCTGTGCGGCTTCCATGAACTTCACGTGAACTCTTTTTATCGGTTCTCCTATCGTCATAGCTATCAGTATAAATTTGCCTGCCTGCACTTTTGTCTTCTTCGTATAATTCTGGCTCCGGGACTTCTGACGGAATTTTTTTCCCGATATACCGTTCAATTGCCGGCAGCTCGTACACATCTTGTTCGCTTGCAAGGGTAATCGCCTTGCCGGTTTTTCCGGCGCGCGCTGTTCTGCCAATACGGTGGACATAATTTTCCGCTTCTACAGGCAGATCATAATTTATCACCATAGAAAGATTTTCGATATCAAGACCGCGCGCTGCGACATCGGTAGCGACAAGGGTTTTTATTTTCCCGGCTTTTAATTCGTCTATCACTTTAAGCCGTTTTACCTGCGGCAGATCGCCAATGATGAATTGGCAGTTGATACCGTTTAATTGCAGACGCTTTGCTATAATCTCGGTATATTTTTTAGTGTTACAAAAAATTATCGAACTATCCGGTTGTTCGTGTTTAAGTATGCCAAGAAGAAGCGGCATTTTATCTTCCGAGTGGACATGGTAAAGTACCTGCGTTATTTCTTCGACAGTTACAACTTCGGGTTTAATTTCGATTTCGTGCGGGGTTTTGGTATATTCCCACGCAAGGTTTTTTACATAAGCGTTTAAGGTTGCGCTGAACAGCATTGTCTGGCGGCGGTCGGAAGAAGGCACTACCTTGATCAATTTGCGTAAATCGGGGTAAAACCCCATGTCGAACATTCTGTCGGCTTCGTCAAGAATAAGGAAAGAAATGTCCATTAGGTTCATCTTGCCGGATTTATTTAAGTCCAGAACTCGGCCGGGAGTTCCCACTAAAATTTGCGCATTTTCACGGAGCAGTTTTTCCTGCTGGGCATAACCCACTCCGCCGTAAAAACTACCGATTTTGAAAGGCAGGTATTTGGCAAGCATTTTTGCTTCTTCTTCTATCTGAACCGCCAATTCGCGTGTGGGGGACATGATAAGAGCTTTCCTCTTAAAAAGCGAATCCTCAGTCAACATTCGTTGAAAAATAACGATAAGAAAAGCGGCAGTTTTCCCTGTTCCCGTCTGAGATTGAACATACAGGTCCTGGCCGCCTGAACCTCCACTGCCGAAGGCGTGGGATAATACCTGCTCCTGAACCGGCATACAGGTAAAATATTCGGCTTCATCAATGCCTTTTTGCAGATCAGGGTGAAGCCCATAGGTTTTGAATTCCATAGTAGTAGGTAATTTTACTGTTTTTTTGGATTATATGGAATACCCGCCTTTCAACCTTGATTTTTTTGTAAAAATAAGGCAGTATTATCCTATAAATTAATTTGGAGGACGGATATGAGTATTATTGAATATGTGGAAGCTCGTGAGATACTGGATTCGCGGGGAAATCCCACTGTAGAAGTGGAAGTTATGCTGGAAGACGGTTCTTTAGGCCGGGCGGCAGTTCCTTCCGGCGCATCTACCGGCGAACATGAAGCGGTGGAATTACGCGACGGCGACAAAGCCCGCTATCTTGGCAAGGGTGTATTAAAAGCGGTTGATAATGTAAACAATATAATCGCACCTGAATTAATGGGTCTTGACGCTCTGGAACAGGTCGATATCGATAAAACCATGATCGAATTGGACGGTACAGAAAACAAGAGCAAACTTGGCGCTAATGCGATTTTGGGCGTTTCTATGGCGACAGCCCGCGCGGCATCTGAATATCTTGGCGTTCCTCTGTACAGATACTTGGGCACTTTTCACGCAAGCGTGCTCCCTGTTCCAATGGCAAATATAGTTAACGGCGGAAAACATGCCGACAACAAAATCGATTTTCAGGAATTTATGGTAATGCCGGTAGGCGCTGAAACCTTCCGCGAAGCCATGCGCTGGACAGCCGAAGTTTTCCACCACCTTAAAAGCATACTTCATTCTGCAAAGTTGAATACCGCAGTCGGAGACGAAGGCGGTTTTGCCCCTGATATCGGCAATGACGAAGCCTTAGACTATGTAATGAAAGCGATCGAAAAAGCAGGATACAAGCCCGGCGAACAAATGGCAATTGCCCTTGACTGCGCCAGCTCTGAACTTTATGACGAAGGCGGCAAGAAAGGTTATAAATTCTGGAAATCTAACCCCGACAAATTATTCAGCGCAGACGAAATGATCGACATTTACACCAAATGGGTAAATAAGTATCCTATCATTTCTATAGAAGACCCGCTGGATCAAAATGATTGGGACGGTTATGTGAAAATGACAAAGGCTCTGGGATCTAAGATTCAGATTGTAGGCGACGATTTCTTTGTTACCAATACCAAGTTCCTGGAAAAAGGTATTAATATGGGCGCATGTAACTCAATTTTGATTAAGGTAAACCAAATTGGTACTTTGACAGAAACCTACGAAGCTGTTGAAATGGCAAAAAAAGCCAATTACACTGCGATTATTTCTCACCGTTCGGGCGAAACAGAAGACAGCTTTATCGCAGACCTTGTTGTAGCCCTTGAAACCGGACAGATCAAAACCGGTTCAATGAGCCGCTCCGACCGTATCGCAAAGTACAATCAGCTTATGAGAATCGAAGATGAGTTGGAAGGTATTTCCGAATACGCAGGAAGAAAAGCGTTTTACAACATAAAGAAGTAGTTACACTATCCACGGATTTTCACGGATTTTACTGATTAGCACGGATTTTTTTATATTAATTAGTGAAAATCTGTGTTAATCCGTGGGCAATATTATTAACCCTATGTCAGATCAAAGTATTATTCCTATCGATCAACTTTTACCCAATAAATTGCCATTGGTGGCTCTTATGGGCAGACCTATTTTCCCCGGTATTTTTACGCCCATTATGATCGGTAATCCCACCGATGTAAAAGTAGTGGAAGACTCTGTTAATGGAGATGCGCTGATTGGGCTTGTGATGTTATTAAACGAAATTGAGACGCCGGCTATATCGGATTTGTACTCCGTGGGAACGGTTGCAAAAATTGTTAAAAAAATAAACCTGCCGGACGGCGGAGTTAACATTTTTATTTCTACCTTAAAACGGTTTAAAGTAAAAAAAGCGCTTCATGCTTCCAACCCCATTGTTGCTGCGGTGGAATATCTTGAAGAAGAAGAAGACAATACAAGCGAAGTTAAAGCGCTTACCCGTGCGTTGATTTCCGAGATGAAACAGATCAGCGAAAACAACCCGCTTTTTTCCGAAGAAATGCGGCTTAATATGATCAATATTGATCATCCGGGGAAAATAGCGGATTTTATCGCGAGTATTTTAAACATAGAAAAAACCGAACAGCAAAAGATTTTAGAAATTTTAAATGTACGAAAACGCATGGAACAGGTTTTGGTGTACATTAAAAAAGAACAGGAACTTTTGCGTATTCAGAAAAAAATACAACGGGAAATAAACGAAAAAATAGAAAAATCCCAGAGAGATTATTTTTTAAAGGAAGAGCTAAAGGCAATTAAAACAGAATTGGGAATGACTACCGATGCCAAAAGCTCGGATTTTCAGCGTTTTAAGGATAAATTTGATTCTTTTAAGTTTGAAGGCGAGATTAAAGAAGTTGTAGATCAGGAACTGGAAAAATTTTCGTTAATGGAGCCGAATTCAGGGGAATTTACCGTTACGCGCAACTATCTTGATGTTATTGCCGCTCTTCCGTGGAATAATCCCGAGCCGGAAGTTTTTGACTTAAAAAATGCACAGGCTATTTTGGAAGAAGATCATTACGGCCTTAAAGACGTTAAAACAAGAATAGTTGAATACCTTGCCGTCAGGAAACTGCGAAAAGATACAAAAGGCTCGATTATCTGTCTTGTAGGGCCGCCGGGGGTGGGAAAAACATCTTTGGGTAAATCCATAGCGCGCTCTCTTGGCAAGCAATTTTTCCGTTTTTCTGTCGGCGGCATGAGGGACGAAGCTGAAATTAAGGGGCACAGGCGTACTTACATTGTGGCAATGCCCGGAAAAATCATTCAGGGTTTAAAAATTGTAAAAACAAAAGCCCCTGTATTCATGATCGACGAAATTGACAAAATGGGGGCAAGTTATCAGGGAGATCCCGCAAGCGCACTCCTTGAAGTATTAGACCCCGAACAAAACTATGCTTTCCGTGATCATTATCTGGATCTGCCTTTTGATATTTCCCATGTGTTTTTTATTGTTACAGCTAACACAATGGATACAATCCCCGTGCCGCTTTTGGATCGTATGGAAATTATCCAGCTTCCGGGATATATAGATACTGAAAAACTGGAAATCGCCAAAAAGTATCTTTTGCCAAAAAGCCTGGAAAAAAACGGGCTTAAAAAAAGTCATGTAAAATATACAAAAGATAGCTTGTTACATATTGCAAACTCTTATGCGCGTGAAGCGGGGGTTAGAAACTTTGAAAAAAACCTTGATAAAATCCACCGTAAACTTGCAAAGCAGATTGTAGAAGACGAAGAAAACAAAAAGCCCGCGGAAAAACGTTTTAGTATCGATAAAAAAATGGTGGAAAAACATCTGGGTAAACCTATTTTCCCAGAAGACGATATAAAAAAAGCAGACAAGCCGGGTATGTCTGTCGGGCTTGCATGGACAAGTATGGGTGGCGACACTCTTGTAATCGAGGCTACATCGCTTCCGGGAAAAGATGCGCTGACACTGACGGGCAAAATGGGCGACACCATGAAAGAAAGCGCAGCTATTGCGATGACTGTTGCGCATAAGCTGGCGGTTGAACGATACGGTATAGATCAAAAATGGTTTGAAGAAAATCATATTCATCTGCATATCCCGGAAGGAGCAACGCCAAAAGACGGTCCGTCTGCGGGGATTACAATGGCTACTGCCTTATTATCCTTGCTTCGTAAAAAAGTTGTAACCGATAAACTTGTCATGACAGGAGAACTTTCCCTGACAGGGCAGGTGCTTCCAATTGGCGGCCTAAAAGAAAAAACTGTCGCCGCGCGGCGTAACAGGGCAAAGCACCTTATCTTTCCAAAACAAAACCTGCGGGATTTAGATGAAATTCCCGATCATGTTAAAAAAGGTATAGAATTTTATCCTGTTGAACGTTACGAAGAAGTACTTGCTCTGGCATTGCCTGATAAATAAAATTATCAGCTTGTTTGTATAGTTTCATCAAAAGCGCCGCGATAATCAGCGCGTGTAGAAGAAAGCATTTCATTAAGGCGGATTTTAAAACCCATTGGAACGGCCGCTTCGTCAAAGTTCATTCCAAGTGCTACCATTTCTTTTTTTCCCTCGACACTTTCGGCGCGGATAAATTTTCCCGGAATTGTAAAACTTTCTCTTGGATCGTCAAAATCTACCCGTAGTATAGCGTCTTTTTCCATAAGAAATTTGGGTATTCCCAGCATTATTATTTTTGAACCGGAAAAAGATATGTCTCTTAATATACAGCGGCGGGGGATTTTGTCAATTAAAACAGCGCTTTCTGTTGACATCATATTTAATTTACGTAAATTGTCTGCATTTAATTGTATACGAACATCTTTGCGTTTTGCAGAATTTACATTGGCATCAAGAACACGTCCGATAATTTCGATAAAATCATCAGGCGGACGGTTTGAAAACTGGATTGTAAATATATTTACATCTTGTGAATTGCCATACGGAGCGCTTGCAAGGACACGTCCGGCTATAAAAAATGTAACTGTATTGTTTTCTCCGGGAGGCCTGATACAGAAACGAAGGCTTACGATATTATTTGTAGCCTGAAGTTTTCCAAGCAGGCCTGTTTTAATGTTTGCTACAACTTTGGCGGTTTGAAACGATGCTGTATAAACAACGCATGGCCAAAAATCGTTTCCGCATTTAAGGTGTATTTGCTGTGTTATAAGTCCTGTAACCTGTATAATTTCCTTTGTAAAGGTTACGTCTATTTCCTTAAAACGGTCATAATAAATTGATATCTTTTGGCTTGTGAGCACACCCATGTATATACAATATAGGCAAAAATGCCTGTTTGGTCAATCTTTGTTTATAGCAATTCTGTTTTACCGGTTTTTTTTATTATTTCGACTATATCTTTTACTTTATGGGTTTCGCCTTTTTTGGTTATAAGCGCTGAGGGCGTTTCTCCGTTTTTTCCCGAACGGATTACTATAATCAGGTCTTCAACTCCGGCAAGGGCTACAGGTATGTCTGAATCGACAAAACAGGTTTCAGATGAAACATTAAACACCTGCGAATTGCTATTTTTTCGTATTTTTACATATTCTTCCCAATTTCCAATGTCGATCCATTCAAAATTGGTACGAATCATAACGGTTTTTTTGCATTTTTCCGCGATTGCATAATCAAATGAGATGCTTTTGGTATTTTTATAGGCATTTTCCAGCCCTTTCCATGTTTTTAGAATATTAACGCCATTAGAGGCTGTATAATCTCCCGATCCCGGGGATTTTAGTTTTTCAAAAGGCAATAATACATCTGGCGAATGAAGGCGGAATTCCTCTGCCATAAAATCGGCATTAAATGCGAACATTCCCGAATTCCAGAAGAATTTTTTGCTTGCAGCATATTTTTTTGCTGTCTTTTGATCGGGTTTTTCGTGGAAAGCGGCTACATTGAACACAGAGCCTGCGGCTTTGCCCGTCTCTATGTAGCCATACCCTGTTTCCGGGCGGCTTGGCGGAATCCCAAATATGGCAAGTTTTCCTTCTTTTGCGGCAGAAGCGGCAAGAGCAGCGTCCGCTTTAAAGGTTTTTACCGGATTGATTATATGATCGCTTGTAAGAACCAGCATGTTCCTGCCGCGCCCGTTTAATTGTGAGTATACGACAGCACAGGCAATTGCCGGGGCGGTATTTTTCGCGGCAGGCTCTCCTATGACAACAAGGCGTTTTTTATCCACTGCATTTAATTTGGCAATATCCGCTATTACATGAGGCACATGAGTTTTTCCCGCAATGATTATTACTTTACCGTCTTTTTCGGTAACCGCGAGTGCACGTTCTACCGCCATAGAAAAGAAACTTCCTTTATCAGAAGCAGGTAAAAACTGTTTAGGCAGCTGTGAACTGCTTGCAGGCCAAAGCCGCGTGCCCGAACCCCCGGCCATAATCAGACAATCGTCAAACATGGCTTAGTGTACAATATATTTAATAAAAAGTAACAGAGTATTATGTCTGAATACCAAAGACCAAATTTGGCAGGAACAATACCGCATCTTTAAAAAATATACAGAACAGAACAACTGCTAAAACTGCAAGCATGAATGGCCATGATTCTTTTACGGTTTCTTCCGGCCTGCATTCAAGTATGGTGGAAGTTGTAAACAGGGCAATTCCCACAGGAGGCGTCATTATACCCATAGTGGTAACTGTCATCATAATAAGGCCGAACTGTACAGGGTCTACCCCAAGCCGTGTTACAACGGGCAGTAAAATTGGAGTCATAAGAAGGGTAACAATGGTACTTTCTATAAAAAGGCCTGCAGCCACTAAAAGTACAACAATAAAGAACAGCATTAAATAAGGATTTGTTGTAATGCCCACAAGGAAAGTAGACAGAGCATGGGGTATGTTGTCATACACAATACCATAACCTAAAATACCGGAAACACAGATTAAAAACATAATTACGCCGATATCTCTGCCGGTATTTTTAAGGGTCTGAATAAATGTTTTTAAAGTTAATTCCTTAAAAATAAATTTTCCAACAAGAATTGCATAAACACATGCAAAAGCGCCGGACTCAGAAGGAGTAAATAAACCAAATCTAAGCCCCGCGATAAGGATAACCGGAAATAAAAGCGCCCAGATTCCGTCAAGAGATGCGCGTCCAATTTCTTTTAGAGAAGCAGGTTTATCACGATCAGGAGCATACCCGCGTTTTTTTGCTGTAAAGCGTATAACGATCATCAGAAGGATCATCATGATAAATCCGGGAACAAAACCTGCGACAAAAAGGCGTCCTATGGAAACTTCTCCCACAGAACCGTAGATGATAAGCCCCATACTTGGCGGTATGGTAGCGACAATAAGCGCGGTAAATCCGTTAACCGCCGCAGAATAACCTTTGGCGTAACCGCGTTTGGTCATCTCCGGCCCCAGTATGCGGCATGACATTGCAGCGTCTGCATTGGCAGAACCTGAAACGCCGCTCATAAGGGTAGAAAGTACGCAGGATAATTGGGCGATGCTTCCGTACATGTGCCCCGTTAAAACTGTAGCAAATTTAATTAAGCGGTTTGTTATGCCGGTATTGTTCATCAAATTGCCTGCAAAGACAAAGAGAGGGACTGCAAGCATGGTAAAACTCTGGCTGGGGCTTAACATTCTTTGTACTACAATTGCAAGAGGAAGATCTGAATTTACAAGAAAAAAACTTGTGCCTGCAAGCGCGATTGTAAAGGCGACAGGCATTCCCAAAATCAGAAAGAGCAGGAAAACAACAGTTACCGTAATCATCAGATTGCCTCCTTTCCTTCCGGTACAATTTTATCGTCATTCCATTTTTTTACAAGTTTAATCAAAATGGTAATAATCATGGAAAGCGCTCCTATGGGAACACTCATGGTTGCCCATGAATAGGAAATGGTTAATGCCTGAAAAGTTCGTTTGTAATTTTCTATGCTAAGAGGTATGCCGTATCTGACCAACATTAATAAAAACAGGATAATAAGAAAATAAAAAAAGTAATAAAGAAATTTATTTATTTGAGGAGGAAAGCTGCGTACAAAAAAATCCACGCGGATAAAATCCGACCGCCTTAAAGCGGTGTCTGCGCCAAGGAATACCACCCATGCAAGAAGGAGCAGTGAAACATCTATTGCCCAGCTTATGGGAAAGTTAATGCTTCTTGCTATTGCAGAGGCAAATACCAAAAATGTAATTGCCGCTACGGAAACTGCAACAATTGTTTCTTCTATTATGCAAAATCCGCGGTATATGGCAGCCAATAGTTTACTTGCTTTTATAGTTTTCAATCTGCTGTTCCTTTTCCTATCTCTTTCCATATCCTGTCCCGGATATCAATAAAATCAAGTTCATGATAGGCTTTTTCTGCGGCTGCGATAAACGGTGTTTTGTCGACATGGTTAATCTGCATACCGTTAGCCGCCATTCGTCTTTCATAGTCTTCTGCGCTTTGCAGATTTTTTCCGGCATTTTCTATAGCTGCTTTTTTACATTCTTCTAAAAGGATATTTTGATATTCTGGCGGCAATGAAGAAAACCATTTTTCTCCGGCCATAATAAAATTAGCAAGCTGGAAATGTTCTGTTTTTGTCATTATGCTGTTAACTTCGTATATTCTGCTTGAATACGCTGATGTTGACTGAACTTCAACTCCGTCTATAGCCTTAGTTTGCAGGGCATTGTAGGCATCGCCCCAGTTCATGGCAACGGGTGTTGCTCCAAGTGCGGCTACTGAACGCGACCAAACAGCAGAGCCGGGTGTACGGATACGCAGGCCATGAAGATCGTCGGGAGTATTTATAGTTTTATTTGTATAAAAATTACGCGGGCCGTCATACCAGTTATAACTTAGAATCCTTATACCGTTTTCTATAAGTTCTGCGTCCCATTCACGGAAAGTAGAAGTTTCGGTTATTTTTGTTAATTCTTCGTAGTTTTCTGCAATATAGGCCATGCTGATTATGCCGATTTCTTTTACATAATTTGACATACGCCCGCCGTCTGTAACAATTGCTGCATTTGCGCCTAGCCGGGCCTGTTCTATAACATCTTCATCGCTGCCTAATACACCGGAGGTAAAAATCTCTATTATAAAATCGCCGTTGCTACGTTCTTTTACAGCATCGGCCCATGCCCTTAACCCTTCTACAAGGATTGAAGTATCTGCTGACTGAGTTGACATCTTTAAAACATACCCGGGACGGCTTTTAGCGCGGCTTTTATCTGCAAAAACTCCAAAGGCGATTATAACTGTAATTGTAAGCAGTAGAATTATGCAATGTACAATGGTTTTACCATTTTTCATTAAAATTTATCCTATTTATCAATAAACAATAACATGATTTAGTTAACTGGTCAATATTGCGCGGTTGATGCATGATTGATGATAAATGATATTTTTTGTAAACTATATGTATGCAAATTATCACCCTTGGAAATGATCTATTGCGGCAAAAAGCAAAAAAGATAGAAAAAATTGATGAAAGAACAGCCGCTCTTGCCAAACAAATGCTGGAAATATTGGTAAGAGACAAGGGTATTGGGCTTGCAGGGCCGCAGATTGGAATAATGAAGCGGATTTTTGTTGTCCATGTTCATAATGATACAGGACGTGTTTTTATCAATCCATCGATTTTAGAAACATCTGTTAAGACCTGTAAATTCGAAGAAGGCTGCCTTTCAGTTCCGGGGATTTATGCAAATGTAATCCGAAGCGAATCGATCAAGGTTCAGGCATGGAATGAAAAAGGACGTCCTTTTACGCTGGAAGCAGACGGGCTTCTTGCCCGTGTTATTCTTCATGAATATGATCATCTTGAAGGCGTTGTTTTTCTGGATCGTGTACCGGATAATAAACGGGATAAACTTGTCGCTAAATATGAAAAATCAAACGGAGCTAAACCGCGCAAATGAGGGTAGTTTTTGCCGGAAGCCCCGCAATCGCTGTTCCTTCTCTGGAATTACTTGCCAAAGAAAAGGAAATAGAACTTGCCGGCGTGCTTACAAACCCGGACACCCCCAAAGGCAGGCAAAAAACACCTCAGCCTACAGAAGTATGCGAAGCCGCTCTAAAAATTTTACAGCAGTTTGAGGGGCAGGGTTTTCCAATCCTTAAACCGTTAAAACTTGATGCTCTGGCGAGGGAGCAGGTATCGGCTCTAAAGCCGGATTTACTTGTTTCTTTTGCATACGGTCATTTTTTTGGGCCAAAGTTTTTAGCTCTTTTCCGGCTTGGGGGAATAAACATTCACCCAAGTCTGCTTCCCAAATACAGAGGGCCAACTCCGATACAGGCTGCGATCCTAAACCGTGAAAAAGTTACGGGGATTACCATTCAAAAGCTGGCACAGGAAATGGACAGCGGGGATATTCTTACGGCAGAACAGTTTGAACTGACCGGTAAAGAGACAACGGGCTCTTTAAGCGAAATTGCAGCAAAAAAAGCGGCAGTTATGCTGCCGCAGGCATTAAGGAAAATCAGAGCAGGAGAGCAGGGGACAGAGCAAGATCACAGCAAGGCAAGTTTTTGTTCATTGATCTTAAAAGACGACGGGATTATCAATTGGAAGACGGGTGCGGCAGAAATTGAGGCAAAAATCCGCGCATATAATCCCTGGCCTCTTTGCAGGACTATTCATAATGGGCGGGATCTATTTATATTAGAAGCTGCGGTTTATAATGGAAAAGCTGCGGATTGTAAAGGCGAACTGGGGCTTGTTTTGGGAATAGACAAACAGGACGGTATACTGGTACAAACAAAAGAGGGGATTCTGGCTGTTATGCAGCTGCAATACAGCGGAAAAAAAGCGCTTTTTTGGCAGGATTTCCTTAATGGAGTGCGGGATTTTTCTGGATCGATTCTAGAGTAGAATATAGAGGGGCAATTTATGGGTATTCGGTTTGATTTAAGCTCGATAGAAGATTATGTGGCAAACCACTTAAGAATGTTTATTATTTCAATTGCGGGGCTTATTATTTTTGTGAGCATCATTGCGGTTTCTGTTTTTTTTATCGCTGTACGCGGCTCTGAACAGACAATGGTTCCGAATGTAGTAGGCAAGGAATTAACCGAAGCCCTTCTTGAATTGCAGGTAAAGGAATTGTATCCCCGCCTTCAGCTTCGTTATTCGCAAACTTCGGCGGACAAAGGTTTAATTTTAGAACAGGATCCAAAGCCGGGAACAATTGTAAAAGCCGGACGGCGTATTCGCCTTGTGGTCAGCCAGGGTGTAATCCAAAACAGGGTGGAAAATTTCATTGGCCGTAATATAGACGAAGTCAGAATCGATTTACAAACTCTTTATACATCAGCCGGCGGCACTCCTTTGCTTACCATAAGAGAGCCTGTAATGTATGAATTTTCTTCGGAAAACCCGGGTGTCATTCTTGCTCAAAAGCCGGAATCCGGAACTGATATTTCTGGGCCTGTAACTTTGGAATTTGTTGTAAGCAGAGGAAGAGAGAATGCCACTGTTTCTGTCCCGCAATTAACAGGACTTGAGATTTCCAGAGCATTGGATATGATTTCTTCCAGCGGCATTAATTTTCATTTTACTTCAAGAGAAAGATCCGGCAATGAAAGAGGTGAAACTGTTGTTTCGCAGTCTCTGCCTGCCAATACAGCCGCTCCAATTAACTCAATAGTTCAGTTGACAGTAACATATCCTGAAAGACTGGAAAACAATGAGATATTTAACATTTTTAGTTATAATATTCCCGCAAACCCCTATCCATTGGAAGTACGTCTTGAAGCGCTGCTTCCTTCCACAGAACGCATACGCCTATTCACCGGAAACTACTCCGGCGGAAACTTTACTATTCCTTATAAACTACCTGTAGGTACTGTACTAGTACTTTCTATGCTAAACCGCGAACTCTACAGAGAAACAGTAGGGAATTGATCACAAAAAAAAGAGGAATTAGCAAAAGCCAATTCCTCTTTCCATGTTTGTTGTTAAACTTAAGCGTTCAGTTCTTTTTCGATTTTATCCAGCTCTTCGTAGAGGACTTTGGGCAGTCTGTCGCCGTATTGGGGGTAATAGTCTTTGCGAATAGAGGCGATTTCCTGTTTCCAGCCTTCGGTTTCCACTTTGGTAAGATCGGCTATTGTTTCGGCAGATACATTTCCAAATGGTTCAATAGAACCCGGTTTTGGCAGGTTTCCGATAGCGGTTTCTACGCAGTTGTCTTTGCCGTTACAGCGGTCAAAAATCCATGACAGTACACGGGAATTGTCACTGTAACCCGGCCACATGAATTTACCGTCTTTGTTTTTTCTGAACCAGTTTACAAAAAAGATCTTTGGCAGCTTGTCGCCATGACCTTCGGATTCTGCTTTCTTGCCAAGTTTGATCCAGTGTGCAAAATAGTCACCCATGTTGTAGCCGCAGAAGGGCAGCATTGCAAAGGGGTCGCGGCGGACTGTTCCTGCCGCTGCAAGGTCAAGAGCCGCAGCGGTAATTTCCGAACCGGTGATTGAACCCATGAAAACGCCATGTACCCAGCTCTTGCTCTGGTTAACAAGAGGAACAGTAGCAGCGCGGCGGCCGCCAAAGAGGAATGCACTGATAGGTACACCTTTTGGATCTTCCCATTCTTCTGCGATACAGGGGCACTGTTTTGCAGGAACGGTAAAACGTGCATTAGCATGAGCAATTGGCTCATCTGCGGGCTTTTTGTCAGTCTGCGGAGAAGGTCTTTTGTTGCCTTTCCAATCGATAACTTCTTTGCCCATTGCGCCGTAGCCGATTTCTTCCCACCATATATCGCCGTCTTCCATAAGACCGCAGTTTGTAAAAATTGTGTTTTTCTTTATCGACATCATTGCGTTGTAGTTGGAGTGTTCGCTTGTTCCCGGAGCTACGCCAAAGAAACCCGCTTCGGGGTTAATTGCGTATAATTTGCCGTCTTCTTTAAATTTCATCCAGCAGATATCGTCCCCAATGGTTTCGACCTTCCAGCCCGGAAGCGTGGGTTGAAGCATTGCAAGGTTTGTCTTTCCGCATGCGGAAGGCAGAGCGCCTGCCATGTATTTTACTTCGCCTTGTGGATTGGTGATCTTGAGAATGAGCATATGTTCGGCAAGCCAGCCTTCATCGCGGGCAAGTACCGATGCGATACGCAGGGCAAGACATTTTTTGCCAAGAAGGGCGTTTCCGCCGTAACCTGAGCCATAAGACCAAATTTCGTAGGTTTCGGGGAAATGGCTGATGAACTTTTTCTGTACATCGGGTTCGCAGGGCCATTTTCCGTTGTCGCTTTCGCCTTCGGCAAGGGGTTTAGCAATTGAATGGATACAAGGTACAAAAAATCCGTCTGTGCCAAGAACATCCAGAACTTTCGAGCCGACACGAGTCATAATGTGCATATTTACCACAACGTAGGGGGAATCAGAGATTTCTACGCCAATTTTGGCAATATCCGAACCTACAGGTCCCATTGAGAAGGGAATAACGTACATGGTTCGTCCCTTCATGCAGCCTTTATACTGTTCGAGCATTGTTTCTTTCAGCGCTTTGGGGTCTGTCCAGTTATTGTTGGGACCGGCATCTTCTTTCTTTTCGCTGGCGATAAAGGTGCGGGTTTCCGCGCGGGCAACGTCCGAGGGGTCGGAACGGAAAAGATAACAGCCGGGTCTTTTTTCCGGGTTAAGCGGTGTGCCAAGCCCCGCATCACACAGGGCTTTGAGCGACCGGTCATATTCTTCCTGCGTACCGTCACAGATTTCGACAGAAGCTGGTGTCAGGATTTCCGTCCACTCCTCGACCCATTTTTTTAGGCCGGCATGCTTAAGTTCGTTTACATTCATTTTTTTCTCCTTGAAAAATATATTTCCAATACACCATCACCTTCAGTGGGGTTCACCTTTGAGGGATCACCTCCGGAGGAGGTGGCGACGAATTGAGCTTATCCATAGGTTATAGAAAATCAAAGAAATACTCAACGGGGAAGGGGGTATTTCCCTGACATTTTTTCCCGAATATGTTAAAATGCTGCATGGCTATTAATTGCGGCATATTGGGGCTTCCCAATGTCGGGAAGTCAACTATTTTTTCGGCGTTGAGTTCGACTCTGGTTGAGACAACAAATTATCTGTCCAGTTCTGTCAAGGCTAATATCGGGGTTATCAATGTCCCCGACCCCCGGCTGGATAAACTTTCGGCGATTTTTGTCCCGCGGCGGACTATTCCGGCGACTGTGGAATTTGTCGATATTGCGGGGCTTGTAAAGGGCGCTTCCAGGGGAGAGGGGCTTGGGAATCAGTTTCTTTCCCATATACGAGACAGCGCGGTGTACACGCATGTTGTCCGCTGTTTCGAGGACAGTAGTATTATCCATGTAAACGATAAAATCGACCCTGCTTCTGATATGGAAACAATCGATATTGAGCTTGCTCTCGCGGATTTGCAGACTATTGCCAAACGCAGGGAACGTGCGGAAAAATCATTGAAAAATCAGGCGGAAAAGAAAAATTGTGAGTTTGTCCTTTCTGTTCTGGATAAAATCGGCCCTGCTCTTGAAAACGCACGGTCTGTCCGCTCTATTGCTTTAACTGACGAGGAAAAAGCTGCTATTTATGATTGTCATTTAATCACGGCGAAGCCTCAGCTTTATGTATGTAATGTGGACGAAGAGGGAATTCGTCAACTTGCGGCAGGCGGGGGTAATGCCTATATCGAAGCTGTAAAAAAACGGGCGGAAGCTGAAGGGACCGAAGCGTTATGTATCTGCGGCAAGTTTGAGGCGG
>Ga0099364_10006688_pt1 | contig 16712 bp, 7 predicted proteins | sample TergutTh196P3_FD_73070 | JGI IMG/M metagenome (GOLD analysis project Ga0099364, IMG submission 73070) | Microcerotermes parvus P3 segment gut microbial communities from Pointe-Noire, Republic of the Congo - Th196 P3 | ecosystem: Host-associated > Arthropoda: Insects > Digestive system > Gut ... | reverse complement strand
AGAAGGATGATGGGCTTCTTTCTTCCTTTGGTGAACTTTTCAATGTACATTTTTCGCCCCTGCTTTGATGTTGGGACAATTATACTTTACAACAAAATAATTTGTCAACACTTTTTTTAATTATTTTTGCTAATTGCTGGGTACACATTGGAGCAAAAAAAGAGTAAATCCAAGAAAATCATGGGCTTACGCTTTTTTAGCTCTGGAAGTTCGGTTTAAAAACCCCGCCACAGGCTCCACCCGCTGCACGGGTATTGCGTCAGCCCGGTGCTGCTTTGCACCATGCATGACCAGGTCTGACGTGCTCGTGAACAATAAAGTTGCGCCCCCTGGCCGGGGGCGCACGAGAAAAACTGTCTGCAGTAGCGTGTCAGAACTGCAGAGGGGTAGCTTCCCAGATTTCGTCTGCATATTGTGCAATGCAGCGATCCGAGGAGAAAAAGCCCATATTGGCCATGCCATGTATGGCTTTTCTGTCCCAGCGCAATAACTGGCGGTACAGTGAGTCGACCTGTTCATGCGTTGCGACATAGCTCTCAAAGTCTGCCAGAAGCATGTAGCGGTCGCCAAAGTTGACCAGCGAGTCATAAATCGGCCTGAAACGGCTCGGATCATCCGGCGAGAAGAAGCCATCCCGGATCTGGTCCAGCGCACGTCTGAGATCCGGATTCTTCTCGTATATCTCACGCGGCTGATAGTTATGACGCATGTTCTCGATCTGCTCGGCCGTATTTCCGAAGATGAAGATGTTGTCCTCGCCCACTCTTTCCATGATCTCGATATTGGCACCATCCAGTGTACCGATCGTCAGGGCACCATTGACCGCCAGTTTCATATTGCCTGTACCGGATGCTTCCGTACCGGCTGTGGATATCTGCTGGGACAGGTCTGCGGCCGGTATGATCAGTTCGGCCAGGCTCACTCCGTAATTCGGAATGAAGACCACCTTGAGCTTGTCACCGACTACCGGGTCATTGTTGATTATGACCGCAACATCGTTGATCAGCTTGATAATGTCTTTTGCCATCTGATAGGCCGATGCGGCCTTGCCTGCAAAAATGACCGTTCGCGGCACCCAGTTGGCCTCAGGATTGGCCACAATCCGGTTGTAACGGGTGATGACGTGCAGCACATTGAGCAACTGGCGCTTGTACTCGTGAATGCGCTTGATCTGGACATCAAAGAGCGATTCTTCTTTCAGATCAATCTGCATGGTATTGCGAATCCAGCGGGCAAGACGCAGCTTGTTCTGACGCTTGATCTGCCTGAAAGTGGCAACAAAACGCTCTTCGGTTGCAACCTTTTCGATGTTCTGGAGCTGCTCGAAATCGGTACGCCAGTCTTTACCGATACTCCCGTCTATCAGCTCGGCCAGAAGCGGATTGGCCTGGGACAGCCATCTGCGTGGCGTAATGCCGTTGGTAATACTCATGAAGCGTTCCGGGAAAATTTTTGCAAAGTCGGCAAAGATGGACTGCACCATCAGATCGGAATGCAAGGCGGATACTCCATTGATTTTGTGGCTGGCGACAACGGCAAGGTATGCCATCCGCACCCGGCGGCCACCCGCTTCGTCAACGAGCGATACCCTGCGCATCAGGTCGGCATCATTACCGAATTTTTCAGCCACCTGCGAAAGAAACTCGTTGTTGATTTCAAAAATGATCATGAGATGACGTGGCAGGATGCGCCCCATCATTTCCAGAGACCATGTCTCCAGCGCTTCGACCATCAGTGTATGGTTGGTATACGAGAAGATGCGCTGTGTCAGGGACCAGGCCTGTTCCCACTTCAGACCGTGCTCGTCTATCAGGATGCGCATGAGCTCCGGCACCGCCAGAACCGGATGGGTGTCATTCAGATGAATCGCAATGCTGTCAGCAAGGTCATAAAAGCTGGAATGATTCAGCAGATAGCGCCTGATCATGTCCTGTATGCTGGCCGAGACGAAGAAATATTCCTGCCTCAGGCGCAGTTCCAGGCCATGCAGTGTGGAATCATCCGGATACAGGATGCGCGTGATATTTTCAGACATGTTCTTGAATTCAAGGGCACTGGCGTAATTACCCTTGTTGAAGTCGGCCAGGTTGATTTCGGATGTGGCCTTGGCCGACCACAGTCTCAGTGTTGTCGCACACTCCGTGCCAAAGCCGGGTATGATCGTGTCATAAGCCATGGCCAGAACGCTGTGGGTATCGACCCAGCGCGCCCGTCCGGCATCCTGCTGGACCGTTCCGCCAAAGCGGACATTGAACTGGATCTCGGGCCTGGGGAATTCCCATGGATTACCGATGGTCAGAAGCCAGTGATCCGGCGATTCTACCTGGTAGCCATCGATGATATCCTGCTTGAACATGCCGTATTCGTAGCGGATGCCATATCCGAAATTGGGCAGATTCAGTGTCGCCATCGAATCCAGAAAACAGGAGGCCAGTCGCCCCAGACCGCCATTACCCAGAGCGGCATCCGGCTCCGAGTTGACGAGCTCTTCCATATCCACTGCAAGTTCCCTCAGGGCAAGGCGCATGTTGTCGCCAATATCGAGTGCCTGGACTGCATTGGAAAAAGTTCTGCCAATCAGAAATTCCATTGACAGATAGTAAATCATCTTGGCACCCTGATCGTAGAATGCCCTGTTTGAATTCATCCATCTTTCGACCAGACGGTCACGTACAGCCAGTTCGGCAGCCAGCAGCCAGTCCTGCCGCGTCGCATTCAGGGGTATTTTGCCGGTACGATAGCGAAGATTGTGGGAGACGGACTGCTTCAGTGATTCCACATCGCTTACCAGAATTCCATCTTTTGAAGTGTGAGTTAGAGCCATAACATTTTTCCAGTGAAAGATCAAATCGAGTTACCCGCTGACTGTGTCGTTGTCCCGGGAAGACGCCTGATCCGAAACCATGCTCTTTACCGGAAACCGGGTGTACATATACTTCCTGCGAATATACCTTTTGAGGCGTGGCTTTGACAAGGGCGATGCCTGCTCAAGGTTGTTTTTACGCCCGCCCCGGTACGCAAGTGCGTCAGATCCGGAGCGGATGACAGATCACGACGCTAGATCGTGATTTCTTCGTACAGTTTTCTGTATTCCTGTGCTGATGTTTTCCAGCCCAGTTCCTTTTTCATTCCCTGCCGCTGCACACTGCGCCAGTCCTTCGGTTTTGCGAAAAGCTCAAAAACGCGGTCAATGGCTTCCGCAATGGACGGAATGTCAAAACTGTCAAAGGTAAATCCTGTTGCCGTCTTGAGCAGCAGGTTGTCAGGGGTGCTGTCGGTAACCGTATCGGCCAGTCCGCCTACACGGTGTACCAGTGGCAGCGTTCCATAGCGCAGTCCGTAAAACTGAGTGAGTCCGCAGGGTTCATAACGCGAAGGAATCAGAATGACATCGCTGCCTGCTATGACGCGGTGCGCAAGCAGTTCGTCATAGCCGATGCGGACCGCCACCTGGCGGGGCCTGTGCTCCGCATAGTCCGAAAATGCCCGCTCGAGGTGGTATTCCCCACTGCCGACAATCACGATCTGTCCTCCGCGTTCCAGCATCAGATCCATTGCTCCCAGGACCAGATGCAGTCCCTTCTGGGAAGCAAAACGGCTGATGACGCAGAACAGTGGTGCCGCAGTCTGCGTGTCCAGGCTCATTTCCTCCTGCAGGGCAAGGCGACATATCCTTTTTCCTGTAATGGAACGTGCATTATAGGTTGTGACAAGTGCGCCGTCGGTAGACGGGTTCCAGATGAGTGTATCAATACCGTTCAGAATACCGACAATGTCCTGTTCGCGCGTCTGGATGACGCCGCCGAGACCGCATGAGAGTTCTCCTTCCCGTATTTCTGTTGCATAGGTCGGAGAAACCGTTGTCACCTTGTTTGCATAGACAAGTCCTGCCTTGAGAAAAGAGACCTGCCCGAAAAACTCCATTTCTTCCGGGTTATAGTATTCGTAAGGCAATCCCAGCTCGGAAAAGACATGTCCGGGAAAGTTTCCCTGGTACGCCAGGTTGTGTACGGTAAAGACGGTCCCGGCCACTTTCTGCGATCTGGCCTGCTCAAGCGCCCTTATGTATGCGAAGGTCAGACCGGCATGCCAGTCATGCCCGTGTATGATCTGTGGTCGCCAGTACGGGTCAAAACCTTCGGCAATACGCGCTGCCATCCAGCCCAGAAGTGCAAAACGCCGGTGATTGTCAGGGTAGGGCTGTCCGTGCATGTCGATATAGGGATTACCCATTCTGTCATACAGGCCCGGAGCATCAATGTAATAGACCCCAAGCCCGGTTTCGGGCATTTTTCCATAATACAGGCGCAGGCTCTCTGCGCCGAACTGCGGGGGCAGGTCGGCGACGAGATGACCTTCTCCAATACTTTCGACAAATGCGGGAAAGCCCGGCACCAGCATCCTGACATCACAGTTTGTCCTGCTGAGCGCCAGTGGCAGAGCCGCCGTCACATCAGCCAGGCCACCTGTTTTCAGAACGGGAAATATCTCGCTGCAAACATGTAATGTGCGCAATGCTGGTTTTTTCACTTTTGTCACTGAACCTCCGCAAAGCTGTGCCTGTATCTGCTTTCTGAAATGTGCAAATCCTCATGCACACCGTTTTTCCTGCTGCAGACAGGCCCCGAATTATGGACTGGACTCTGTCCTGCCCCGCAAATTTACAATATTTTCCATTACTTTACAACACAAAAGGCGTATACCGGCTACCTCGTTCTTTTCAGGCCGGGCCGGATTGACCGGTAAAAACGCTCCGTCCGGGCAATGCACGCCCTGCCGGCCCGTTTCCCGGCTGTGCTGTACTGTCTGACCGGTCAGCCCGGAACAGCTGGTTTTGTCGGCTGAAGACCGGGTCAACTGTCGCCATATCACGTCAGCATGTCTTCTGTTACCAGGACAATTCCGCTATCCGATCTGTAGAACCGTTCGGCATCCGATTCGGCATTTTCGCCAATTACGGTTCCTTCCGGAATTCTGACTCCGCGGTCAATGACTGCCCGCCTGATTCTGGATCCCTGTCCGACTTCCACATCCGGCAGAAGGACGGTCTGATCAATGGTGCAGAACGGGCTGATACGCACTTTGGAGAACAGAAGAGAGTTTGACAGTCTCGATCCTGCGATGATACAGCCGCTTGAAACCATTGTATTGGAAATCACGCCATCCATCCCGTGCGGATCAGGCACGAACTTGGCGGACGGATTCTGTTCATGATAGGTCCAGATCGGCCAGTCCTCGTCATACAGATTCAGCTCCGGCATATTGGAAGTGAGATCAAGATTGGACTCCCAGAAGGCGTCTATTGTCCCGACATCGCGCCAGTATGGTCTTGCCACCGTAGGGGACGGTACGCATGACATGCTGAAGTAATGTGCCATGGCCTGTCCGCGCCTGACAACCTTGGGAATAATGTCGTAACCGAAGTCATGGGTTGAATCTGCGCTTTCCGAATCTTCTTCCAGCAGCCCATACAGATAATCGGCATTGAAGACATAAATACCCATGCTCGCGAGTGCCATGTCCGGGTTGTTTGGCATACCTGGCGGGTGCTGGGGTTTTTCCAGAAAGTCGATTATGCGCCGGTCATCATCGACGGCCATGACACCAAAAGCGCTCGCATCGTGGCGTGGCACTTCGATGCAGGCAACGGTGCAGACCGAACCGTTCTGGACATGATCGAGCAGCAGTCTTGAATAATCCATCTTGTAGATATGGTCACCTGCCAGAATCAGGATATATTCAGGCTCGTAGGAGCGTAAAATCTCCTGGTTCTGCATAACGGCATCTGCCGTTCCTCTGTACCACAATCCTTCCTTGATCTGCATTCCGGCCGGCATCAGATCGACGAATTCGTTGTGATCGCCTCTCAGAAAACTCCATCCGCGCTGCAGATGACGAATAAGCGAGTGCGGGCGATACTGGGTTATGACACCGATTCTGCGAATGCCTGAATTGATACAGTTGGAAAGAGCAAAATCGATAATGCGGAACATTCCTCCAAAATAGACTGCTGGTTTGGCGCGGTTTTCCGTCAGGTTCATCAGGCGTGTCCCTCTTCCTCCGGCCAGTACCAGTGCAATGGTTCGCCGTGGAAGCTGGTTTGCCAGCAGGTCCTTGTCTATCACGAACTTCATGGGTTTTCTCCAGTCGAATATTCTTTTCGGTAAAAAATCAGGTTATGACAGCGGGATGCGTCATACCTGTGTACTTTTCTATTTCAGCAACCTCTTTTGCAATAGCGATCAGTTCCTCAAGTGCTTCCTGGGGATCCAGATCGTGCTGGTTCTTGTCCGGTTCATAGCGATCGAAATACACGCGCAGGGTTGCACCGGCGGTCCCTGTACCCGAGAGTCTGAACACAATGCGTGAGCCATCGGCAAAGAGCAGGCGGATGCCCTGTTTTTCCGTCACCATACCGTCAATCGGGTCGGTATAGCTGAAGTCATCTGCCGTTTCTATTACATTACTTCCGAATGTCTGTCCTGCCAGCGCCGGCAGTTTTTCCCTCAGGGCTTCAATGAGTCTGGCTGCGCTTTCGCTATCGATTTTTTCGTAATCGTGTCGTGAATAGTAATTGCGCCCGAAGCGTGACCAGTGTTCACGGGCCAGTTCGTTGACAGATTTGCCGGTAGCTGCAATCAGGTTCAGCCAGAACAGGACTGCCCAGAGTCCGTCTTTTTCGCGGATGTGACTTGAGCTCGTACCATAACTTTCTTCTCCACACAGGGTAATTCTTCCGGCGTCCATCAGGGAACCGAAATACTTCCAGCCTGTAGGTGTCTCGAAGCAGGGAATTTTGAGTGCACTGGCAACCCGGTCGGCTGCTGTTGACGTTGGCATGGAACGTGCAATACCGGCGATGCCGCTGCTGTATCCTGGAATTCTGGTTGCATTTGCAGCCAGGATCGCAAGTGAATCCGATGGTGTCACCACAAAATTTCTGCCTACAATCATGTTCCGATCGGCATCTCCGTCGGTTGCAGCGGCAAAATCGGCTGCCTGCGGGGAGCTCATGAATGCGATCAGTTCGTGTGCGACAACCGGGTTGGGGTCGGGATGGTGTCCGCCAAAGTCTTCCAGCGGGATTTCATTGATGACACTGCCTCCGGGTGCCCCCAGTGTCTTTACCAGGATTTCCGTTGCATACGGGCCGCAGACGGCGCTCATGGTATCAAGGCGCATGGTAAAGCCCTGACCAAAGAGTGCTGCTATTGCGTCAAAGTCAAAAACTTCTGCCATTTGTGCGGCGTAGTCGGAAACGGAGTCAATCACTTCGATTTCCATTGGACCCATTTGCGAAATACCGGTTCGGGATATGTCGACATCAGCCGCTTCAACAATCCGGTATTCGGAGATGGTCCGTGATTTCTGGTAAATCGCATCTGTTATCTGTTCGGGAGCAGGGCCTCCGTTGCGGATATTGTATTTGATGCCAAAATCGCCTTCTTTTCCGCCCGGATTATGGCTGGCCGACAGTATGATGCCGCCGAGTGCGCCGTATTTGCGAATGACGGTGCTCGCGGCTGGTGTTGACAGGATGCCGTTTTTGCCGACGAGTACACGGCCCCAGCCATTGGCTGCTGCCATACGCAGGATGGTCTGGATTGCAACACTGTTATAAAAACGGCCGTCACCTCCGAGCACGAGCGTCTGTCCTTCGTAGTCTTCAATCGAGTCAAAAATGGACTGGACGAAGTTTTCGAGATAATGTGGCTGCTGGAAGACATCCACTTTTTTGCGCAAACCGGACGTGCCGGGTGCCTGATCGGAAAATGGTCTCGTCGATACTGTCTTGATAGCCATACCTGCTCCAGATAGTGATAAACCGTGCCAGAGCAGCATCGGTCAGAGCTCTGGAATGGTTCTGCAAGGCACAAGGCCCTGCCTTTAAAAACAAGTCAAAGTGTTTTGGCGCGAGGGGCTTTTTTCCGATGCCCTGAGCCGACTTCCGGTGGCTCATTTTGCCCGCTCTTTAATGCCGGATTCTGCAAAGTCCGTGCTTTTTGCAAAATCCTTTCGGGATACGATACAAGTTCTTACTTCTTCGCACTTGAAAAGTGTAACCCTGCCCTGGAATGTGTGTGGCGCTTTGGATCTGTGCCACGTTTACCGGGTTTTTAACAGATTGCCGACCGGAAAGCCGGCTCGCGTTCCTCAGTCTTCCCGATCGCAGGCTTTATGTGCATGATCCGGAAGGGGCGTCTGGCAAATTTTGTCAAACGGTCAGCCCGCAATGGTGTCCTGTCAAAGACTGTTGCTCAAGGATAAGGGAACTTCCAATGGTTGGTTTTAAATGGATACACGCCCCTATGATACCACTTCTGGCCAGGAATTGATATGCGCACGGGCGCGTTCATGGAGAACTTTTGCGCCGGGCAGGCTCTGGTTTTTTCTTTTTCTGTTCTTCGAAAGAAGCTGCGGGCCGGGCAGCGCCATTGGCCCGGGCACATCGGCAGGGGCTGTCTGACAGGAAAGCGGGATCAGTCAGCTTGCATAAACTGCTGATTTACAAAGACCATTTGCAGACGCACTGAATGGGGCCGCACTTTCTCCTCCTTGGATGCATGGTGGCCAGGACAGGTTGACGGGCCTGTCTTCCCCGAGGTCTGTCTGCGGGAAGACAGGCTGCTGTATCTGGTCAACACTGAAAAGAAATATTTCAGGCAGGGTACCTGCGGGGCCGACCGTGTTATCTGGCCAGCCGTGGGACCAGCAGTAAAAAGGTGTGTGGTTCGATCACTGCCTGAAACTCCAGTCGCATTCCTTTTGGCATGATGTTGCCACTATCGACTGCCACTTGCCAGCGCCCGGCTGGCAGTCTGAAAATGACTTCCTGCTTTGAGGCATTTACCAGTATAAGGCAGTCGCGCGCCGGGTGGCCTGTACGTATGACGATCCCCATATGGTTGTTCGTGTTCGTGTTCCATTCCCGGTCGGACATCTCGGTTCCGTTTGAGGAAAGCCAGCGGATCAGATATTCCTGTTTGCCCATTGCAACGGTTGGTTTTTCGAACCATCGGGCATATCCGAGTCCAGGGAGTGCCTTGCGATACCGGATCAGTTCCCGGACATATTCGGTCAGTTCCCTGTCTGCGTTTTCCCAGTCCAGCCAGGTTATCTCGTTGTCCTGGCAGTATGCATTGTTGTTTCCCTTCTGCGTCTGGCCCATTTCGTCTCCTGCCAGAAGCATGGGAGTGCCCTGGGAAAACAGAAGGGTCGCCAGCAGCGCACGCTTGACGCGCAGGCGCAGGCTGTTTATGTTCGGGTCGCTTGTTGGGCCTTCCACTCCGAAGTTGAAGCTGTAGTTTCTGTTGTGTCCGTCCTGGTTGTTTTCGCCATTGGCCTGGTTATGCTTGTAGTCGTAACTCACCAGGTCCTGCATGGTGAATCCGTCGTGTGCGGTCATGAAATTGATGGTTGAGTAAGGCATGCGTCCGTCCTTGTTGAAAATATCGGATGACGCAGCAAAGCGGGAGGCAAATTCTCCCAGTGTTGGCCATTGATGCAGCCAGAATGACCGCATTGTATCGCGATAGGAGTCGTTCCATTCCTGCCATCCTTGCGGGAAACTGCCAAGGCGATATCCGTCCGGTCCCATATCCCAGGGTTCGGCAATTTTTTTCACGCGTGCCAGAATGGGGTCCTGCATCAGGGCGACGAAAAAACTCGCTGTCGGGGAGAAGGCATCCCTGTCTCTGCCCAGTATGGGTGCCAGATCAAAGCGGAATCCGTCAACATGCATTTCTTCTACCCAGTAGCGCAGGGAGTCCATCACCATCTGCAGAACGCGCGGGTGTCCTATATTGAGAGTATTGCCGCAGCCTGACCAGTTCATGTATTCTGCGCGGTTGTCCGGGGGCAGATTGTAGTAGACGGTATTGTCGATACCTTTGAAGCTCAGCGTGTGCCCTCCTCTTCCGCCTTCCACGGTATGGTTGTAGACCACATCCAGAATGACTTCAATTCCCCGGCTGTGGAGTGCCTTGACCATATCCCGGAATTCGGAAATGGGGGTGGTTCCTTCGCGTCCTGACCAGTAGCGGTTTTCGGGGGCAAAAAACCCGATGGTGGAGTATCCCCAGTAGTTGGTCAGTCCCATTTTGAGCAGGTGCAGTTCATCGCCTCTTGCGTGAACGGGGAGTATGTTGACGGAGGTAATGCCGAGCTGTTCCAGGTAATCCAGGACTGCCGGGTGCGCCATGCCTGCGTAGGTTCCGCGCAGCTCTGGCGGCACGTCGGGATGGAGCATCGTAAAGCCTTTGACATGGAGTTCGTAGAGAATCATGTCGGCGGTATTGATATCCGGTCCTGTTATTCCTTCCCAGTCATATTCTTCGTGTACAACCTGCGCCTTCAGTGCAATGGCTGCCGTATCGGTCTGGTTGCAGTCGAGAAAATCATCTTCTCCTCTGTACTGTCCGACAACGCGCCTTGCGTAGGGATCGAGCAGTACCTTTTCCGAATTGAAGCGGTGTCCGTTCTCGGGTTCGTATGGTCCGTCGACACGGTATCCGTAAATGAGTCCGGGTCCGGCACCGGGCAGGTAGCCATGCCAGATATCGTCGTGTTTTTCGGCGAGCAGCCAGGTGCTGACTTCTTTTGTGCCGGTTTCATCAAAAATGCACAGCACTACATCTGTAGCGTTGGGTGCGACCAGTGCAAAATTGACACCTTCGCCATCCCAGTGTGCGCCCAGTGGCAGGTAAGCACCTGGCCCCAGTCTTTCCAGATCACTGAACTTCACGATTACTCCTTTCTCTATCAAAGCCTTGCAAGGAGCCCCCTTCCTTGAGGGTGGGGAGGAATTGCGTTTAAAAAAATATTCGTAGCCATCGTTGTATCCGATGGTCCGGTTGCGCTGCGGATCCTGTTACACAGGTGCAGTACGCACGGTCTGGCTTACGCGCTCTTTTCGGGCGTCTGCCTCCCGGGAATGCTGTATACGACGTTTTGTCCGGGCCTGTCCCGTGCGTGTCCCGGTGCCGGAGCCGGAGAAACATTCCGGCACTGGTCCTGGATATGTTTACAGGGTTGCCGCGTGGTTACGGTTTTCCCTGGTCAGGAAGAGTTTTTACCGGTTTTACCGGTAGTTGACTATCATGCAGGTTGCCAGTGGTGGCACTGTCACGACGAGTGAATGTTCGCGCTGGTTCGAGGAAACCTGCTCCGAATGCAGCTCGCCGTTTCGCATACCGCTCCCTCCGTATACTTCGTCATCGGTATTGATGATTTCGTGATAGATGCCCGGTGCCGGGACACCAATCCGGTAGCCATAACGTGGCACTGGCGTAAAGTTGCTGATTACAATGACGAATTCCCCGTTATCTCCCCACCGGATGAAGGACACGACGGAGCTGTCGACATCTTCATGGATGATCCATTCGAAGCCTCTTGGTTCGAAGTCATACAGATACAGTGACGGGTGATGGGCATAAACCCGGTTCAGGTCGCGCACAAGCCGCTGTATTCCGGCATGAAAGGGGTATTGCAGCAGGTGCCATTCGACAGAGCCGTCCACATCCCATTCGGAATACTGGGCAACTTCTCCTCCCATGAAGAGCAGTTTTTTGCCGGGGTATCCCCACATGAAGCCGTAGTAGCTGCGCAGGTTTGCAAAGCGCTGCCATTCATCTCCTGGCATGCGGCTGATCAGGGATCCTTTGCCGTGCACGACTTCATCGTGTGACAGAGGCAGGATGAAGTTTTCATAAAAGGCGTACATGAGGCCGAAGCGCAGACCGTCGTGGTGGTACTTTCTGTATGCCGGATCTTTCTGCATGTAGTCGAGTGTGTCATTCATCCACCCCATGTTCCATTTGTAGTGGAATCCGAGTCCGCCCCCCCACACGGGTCTTGAAACGCCTGGAAAGCTGGTTGATTCTTCGGCAAAGGTCACTGCTTCCCAGCGTTCGGTTCCGACCACTTCATTCATTTTTCTCAGGAATGCGATTGCTTCGAGATTTTCTCTTTCGCCGTATTCGTTCGGTATCCATTCGCCTGGTGCGCGGCTGTAGTCCCGGTAGAGCATGGATGCGACGGCGTCCACGCGCAGTCCGTCGATTCCGTAGCGTTCGATCCAGTACAGTGCGTTTCCGATCAGGTAGTTGCTGACTTCCTTGCGTCCGTAGTTGTAGATGATGCTTCCCCAGTCCTGGTGTACGCCTTCTCTTGGATCTTCGTGTTCATACAGGGCGGTTCCGTCGAAACGGTACAGTCCGTGTGCATCGGCGGGAAAGTGTGCTGGCACCCAGTCCAGAATGACGCCAATCCCGTTTTCGTGCGCCTTCATTACAAAGTCCTTGAATTCGTCCGGTGTTCCGAAGCGTGATGTGACGGCATACAGTCCGAGCGGCTGATATCCCCAGGAGCCGTCATAGGGGTATTCGGTAATGGGCATCAGTTCGATGTGTGTAAAGCCCATTTCCTTGACGTAGGGGATCAGTTCGTCGGCCAGTTCCCTGTAGCTCAACCATTCCCATCCGTTTTTTTTGCGCCAGGAGCCCAGGTGCACTTCATAGATGCTCATGGGTGCATTGAGGGCATTGGCTTTTCTGCGATCTTCTCGGGATGGATATATCTGCGGGAGTCCGTGGACGATGGATGCCGTGTCCGGGCGCACTTCCGCGAGAAAGGCGAAGGGGTCGGATTTTATGTGTATGTCGCCGTTTTGTGTTTTTATTTCGTACTTGTACAGGTCTCCGGGCATGAGGTGCGGGATGAAGATTTCCCATACTCCGCATTCCACTCTGAAGCGCATCATGTGTCTGCGTCCGTCCCAGTCGTTGAAGCTTCCCACAACGGACACCCGTCTTGCGTTGGGTGCCCAGACTGCGAAGGTCACGCCGGCCACGCCGTCGAATTCCCTTGGGTGCGCGCCCAGTTTTTCGTAGGGCCGGTGGTGTGTTCCTTCTGCCAGGAGCCAGACATCGATTTCGCCGAGCACGGTATGGAAGCGATAGGTATCTTCGAGATCCTGTTCGTATTCGCCCCAGTTGATGCGCAGGTGGTATGCGAATGGTTCGTATCGTCCTTCGATATAGCCTTCAAAGAGAGCGGTATCTCTGACTCTGGGTAGTGTGAGAACAGGGTTTCCGGAGCTTTTTTCGATCACGCTCACGCTCCAGGCGCCTGGTATCAGTGTGCGCACGACGAGTCGTCCTCTTTCCCTGTGCATTCCGAGAACGGAGAACGGATCTGAAAAATCTCCTGAAATCAGGGCCTGTTGCGCCTGGTCCATTGTTGTATGTCCTGCCATTGTGTCCCCTCGAACAAAGAGCATGTTGAAAGCAGTCGGCCCGGGCGGTTTTTTTCAATTGCGCCGGGAGGCCTCATTTTTTCAATCTTAAATCATTTTGCCGGGGATAGCGTTCTTTTGGTGGCTTTTTTTTGTGGTTTTTTTCCTGGACAGGCAGTTTGTTCACATCTTCGGGATTTTCGGGCGGCTTTCGGCCTCTGGCCCGGGTGGTGATTTTTCCGGGATGGTGTCTTTTGCCAGAGGAAGGGCCTCAGTGCGGTGGTGACCGTTTTTACAGATCCTGATACCGGGGGCCTCCTCCTCCTTCCGGTGCTGTCCAGACCATGTTCCGGGTGGGGTCCTTGATGTCGCAGGTTTTGCAGTGCAGGCAGTTGGATGAGCGGATCAGAAGCCGTGACTGTCCTTCGTTGTCTGTGACAAACTCAAAGACCCCGGCGGGGCAGTAGCGTGTTTCCGGTCCTGCATAGTGTTCCAGATTGATCTTCACCGGGACGGAGCTGTCTTTGAGCAGGATGTGTGCCGGCTGGTCTTCCTTGTGACGGGTTCCGGACAGGTGCAGTGACGAGCTGACATCGAACTGCAGCGGTGTATTGTGTACTGTACGCAGAGCGGGCCTGTGCTGCGCAGCCGGCTCGAGGCGTGCGTGATCCTCTGTCTTTCTGTGCAGTGTCCAGGGTGCTTTTCCGCGCAGCAGAAGCTGGTCGATGCCGAACATGATGATACCGGTTGCCGGTCCTTTGTTCATCCAGGGTCTGAAGTTGCGTGCGTGCCTGAGTTCCGTATACATCCATGAGCTGCTGAACTGTTTTGGGTATTGCAGCAGGGCATCGTGGTTACGGCCTTCTGTCAGGGCTGCAAATGCTGCTTCTGCAGCGAGCATTCCGGATTTGATTGCGGTATGAATGCCTTTGAGTCGTGCGCCGTTGAGTGTTCCGGCATTGCATCCGATCAGTGCTCCTCCTGGGAAAACAGGTTCGGGCAGTGCCTGCAATCCGCCGTCGGCCAGTGTTCTTGCTCCATATTCGGTGCGCCTTGCTCCTTTGAGAGAGGGTGCAATCGCCGGATGTGTTTTGAAGCGCTGAAATTCGTCAAAGGGTGAGAGCCAGGGGTTTTTATAGTCGAGTGCGACCATCATTCCGATGGCTATCTGTTGCCCGGGCATGTGATAGACAAACGCACCGCCTTTTGCGGTATTGCCCAGTGGCCAGCCGGTGCAGTGCATGACGAGACCTGGTTCATGCATTGCCCTGTCCACTTCCCAGAGTTCTTTTATGCCGAGTGAGTAGCTTTGCGGGTCTTTTCCCTGATCGAGTCCAAAACGTGCGATGCATTCCTGGCCCAGTTGCCCTCGTGCTCCTTCGGCAAGGAGGGTGTATTTTGCCAGAATCCGGATTCCGTCCTGGAATGCATCCGTTTTTTTGCCGTTCGAATCGATTCCTGCTTCTTTTGTTTTCACTCCCTTGACGGCACCGTCCTGTGTAAGGAGCAGTTGTGTGGCGGGGCTGCTGCAGAATACGTCCACGCCCAGCATTTCTGCTTCTTTGGTGAGCATTCTCACCAGATGTGACAGGGACACGAGGTGGTGTCCCTGTTTCGTCAGTGCTTCGGGCATTAGCAGGTTGGGGATCTGCAGGGCTTTTTTTTCCGTGAGCAGTAAAAACCGCTCTTTGCTTACGGGTATGGTCAGGGATTCGTTCTTCTGTTTCCAGTCTGGCAGCAGTTCGTTGAGGGAGTGTATGTCGATTACTGCGCCCGAGATGCTGTGTGCGCCTGGTGCGACGGCTTTTTCCAGTACGCAGATGGTATGGCTGAAGCCCTGTTGCAGAGCGAGCTGTCTGAGCCGGATGGCTGCTGCGAGGCCGGATGGTCCGGCACCGACGATTACAATGTCATAGGACATTGTCTCGCTGGTGTTTTCCGGGTCCGGTTGTGTATTCTGGTTCATTATTTCGGGAACTGTCTTTTCGATAAACTGCCTGCTGCGAATATTGTAGCAGAGCATCATTTTAATCCATTGCCGGGATTCAGGCAGCGGCATGTCCGTGCACTGGATATCTGTGTGCTTCAGAGTGGGGCTTTATGCCGGAATCTTCCCGATGTGAAAGGGCAGGTTTTCGTGCCGCTTGCTGCTGGAAAAATTCGCGAAGCCGGTTCTGACGTGACGCAACTGAAGGCTGCTTGCCTGAAGATGGCCCCGGAATCTGTCGCATCGTTGTGGCGGATGCGCTCACCTGCCTGCCAGGGGGGTGTTGACACGGGATTGCGTTCCGGAGCAGATGCCTCCAGTCTGACAGATACTGTCGCAGGATGTCGTCGCAGGAAAATGCATCAAATCCGGACAGCTCACCAGGAATGAAGCGGCATTTTTGCGTACCTTGTTGCAAGGTCACGCCATTCTTTTCAGGAGCAAATGTGGCTTCGGAGTTGTAGTGGGGGTTACTGAGGCGGATATACAGGGAGCTGAAATCCGGTTTTACAGACGCTCTCGTATTTTATGCGCTCTGCTCTTGTCAGAGTGATTGAAAGTGAGTAAAGCGACCACGATACACGCGCTTGCGGCTCTGGCATCTGACGCTTTTTGCAGCTTCAATAAAATCAATATGATAGCGTTTTTGTATGGCGCACTTCAGATAGAACCTGCTGCTTTCAATCTGGCTATCTGTCTGTTTTTTACCATCAAAACTGCTCTGCTTGCCCGTTGTATGCTGTTTTCTTCCCGCGCTGTTGCACGCATGCAACCAACAACAGATACCTGAGTATTTTCATAGGTATTTTTGCAATAGTGAAGTAGACTGTACGATTTGTGGAGGGCTCTGTATGCAGCCGGGTTATTCCGGTGATGTCGTCTGTTTTGCATTCGGAGAACTGGTGGTATGAGAGTATTTTGCAAGCAACGAAAGCAGTATTTTGACTTTTCAGGGCGAAAGATGCGCAAGGTTGTTACAAAGTGTGATATACTCGGAGTGGTGTACCGCACACCGCACACCGCACACCGCACACCGCACACCGCACACATTAGTACACCAATTCAGCGCGATTCATGCACATGGATTCGGTGACTTTCCTTTCCTTTTATTCCCCATAGCACATTTCAGCACTGGCATCCGCGCCTTTTGCATGGTTTCTCCTTTTGCGACTGTGCTCCTTGCCCTGTCACGCGACAGGTGCGCCCTGACTTTCACTCTCGCACATCCCGTTTTTCGTGGAGAGTTTGCCGTTCCGCATTTTTTGGTACCCCCTCTGGTTTTACCCTGGACCTGCCTTCTTTCTGTGTCATGTTCCTCATTCTGTCAGGAGCATATGACACTGACAGAACGGGATTAAAAAAACATCTCTTCAGGAATCAAGAAACATGACCAAAAAGAAAAAAGAAGAAACAACATTTCGCAAGACTGCAGTTGCTCTGGGCGTTGCCCTGATGTTTGCAGGCGGGGCTGCAGTGGCGCAGACAATAGGT
>Ga0099364_10006687_pt1 | contig 16713 bp, 16 predicted proteins | sample TergutTh196P3_FD_73070 | JGI IMG/M metagenome (GOLD analysis project Ga0099364, IMG submission 73070) | Microcerotermes parvus P3 segment gut microbial communities from Pointe-Noire, Republic of the Congo - Th196 P3 | ecosystem: Host-associated > Arthropoda: Insects > Digestive system > Gut ... | reverse complement strand
TTGAAATCAGGTAACATGAGGTGGCAAATGCTAATAAATCCCATGCGACAAAATATGGAATATAACGGAGACATTATAATTTTTAACAGAAGAACAGAACTAAGGAAACAATAAAGTTATTTTGATCTGTTGAATGACGGGTTAAACGCAAGGTCTATTAATTGGAGGATGAGGATGAAAAAAGGATCTTTTCTAATATGTTTTGTTGGTCTAATGGTTTTATTGGGATGCGCTTCTGCTGGTGATGTAGATACTGGAATCCATGGTCCTGAAGTAGCTTATCTTCCAAGACATTTTACATTTCAAAGAGTAGCAATTGCAGCTTCTGGTAATAGTGTATATCAAGACTCCAGTAATAGGTATAACCTCTACATTTCTATTACAGGGCTAAGAGGAGATTTTACTACAATAATTATACCTACAGAGATAAATGGCAGGCGTGTTGTTGCTATAAACAATGAAGCCTTCGAGGAAAAAAACATTACCTCTGTTACAATGCCTGAAGGTTTATTTATTGGCGGACGGGCATTTAGAAATAATGAAATAGATGAAATCATTATACCTAGAGGTACCAGGATAGGAACCGCTGCATTTGCCGGAAATAATCTTAGTAAAGTCACTTTTTCTGAAGGAGTAATAACAATTGGTGAAAGTGCATTTGCAAGAAATAATCTAACTGAGCTAACAATACCTGACAGTGTTACATCAATAGGTGCAGATGCATTCAGTGAAAATATACTGGATACTATAGTTATTCCTTTTGAATTATTCTTTAACCGCGGTATTGCCTTAACTGCCTTTGGTGACAATGAGATCAGCAATATTTTATTTAAAGATAGAGGACAAATTTCTTTTTTACATTTTATTCAAGCTTTAACAATACTGGAAGAAAGCAGGGTTATAGAACAGCAGCAAAGAACAAGCGATGGTTTTTATCAATCAAATTTAATTCGATATAGAAATAATCCGGCAATGCTAGCAGATATAACAAGAGAGTATGAAAGGAATACTGCTGAACGAATGCAGGAATGGGACAGAAAAGCACTGGAGCTTGCAATATTATTTAATTCCATTGGGATACCTCTTAATTAACTAGTAAAAACTTTTATTATTTAAAGGAGAAATATATGAGAAACCAACGTTATTTTCATTTTGTTCTAGCAACGGCTTTAGCAGTTTTTAATTTACTGACTTGGTCTTGTTCATCTGTGCCAAGTGCTTCCAGGACCTATGTGCCCGCAGCCAAGCATCTAGGCTTAACACAAGCAGAAATGGAATCAACGGATGCTAGGATGCCGCCGAATGGTATTTCTGGATATTGGTATGGTACCAGGGCACCTGGATTACCAATGGATCAAGTAAGTATTCTTCTGTTATCAGAAAATATGCATAATCTTAGCATTAATGGTATTAATGTAGGCTGGCCAACTGGGTTAAGTAATGTAGTACGTGTATTATATCTTCCGCCAGGAAGGCATTATGTATTTTTTAACTATGTGACTACTACAGAGATATCGACCGGAGTTAACCAAACAGAACGTGTAAATATAAATATTCCTAATGTGATGTTAGAAATAGATATGCTTCCTGGAAAACAGTATAATGTTAGTGCAGACATAGGCGAGACTACTTTTTCAGAGTATGGTAGGTATGTACTTGGCCGTGGTAATGCACAATTTACAGTGTCCCTTAATGTAATGGAATTAGATCCACAAAATCATAGGCCAATGGAAAGGAGAATATTTTTAGAACCATATGACAGCTCAGTACCTGTAGAATCTCAGGCTTTTCTTGAAACCATAGGAGGAGCTTATATTATTGGTTTTAATGATGACCCTGTTAGATGGGGCTGGACACAGGGTTATTCTGTGAACATAGGTGTACCAGCAGGGTCACATACCATACAGTTAGTACGAGCAGATGATAATACTATTTACACTATAACAACAGATTTTGTGCAAGGCAGCCGCTATGTATTTCAACCTGATTCCAATGGAGGGATTCAAGCATTAAATATTACTATGGGAAGAAGTGTTTCGGTTACAACAGTAAATGATCAAACTTTTATTCCGGTAGCTACTCAATCTTTTGAACCAACAACATTTGTTGGACCATCAATCACTATACCTAATGATTACCTGGATAGGAGATATTTAGATCTTGTACATATCTATATTAGTCCATCGTCAAGTGATAACTGGGGACCAAATAGGTTAAGGCCTGGTCAGGTTGTTCGTTCTAAATTAAACTCTTCTATTAGTTTAAGATTACCATATCCTCTAGATGAAGTAAACCAATATGACATAATGTTAATTCGGGCTAATGGCCAGATACTTACATCAATGAATGTTGAGGTTGTGCCTAATATGAGAATTACAAACTTTAGATTGACTGGTCAATCAGCTTGGTAATGCTGTAAATGGCAAACCAGCATTTAAAAAACTAAAGATGAATTATTGCAGAATCAGTATTGGATGATTTTTCTCATCCAGTACTAAGACCTGTAGAGTAGGGCTAGATACATATAAAACTAAAAAGTTGTGCAACGTTGCACAACTTTACAAAAAGTGTCTAATTATAAGAATATCTCTAATTAGTTATATTTTAAGGAATATTTTTAAGTGTATACTGGTGAAAAAGTCTCAGACTTGGTTTCTGGAACATTTTTAAGCAATGCTTACCTTTAATTCTTTCCCCACCACAACATCTACTTTATTTAGAAATTCTATTGTTGGGTTATAGTTCCCACTTTCAAGTCTTGAGATATTTGACTGTTTTGTCCCGATTAATTTTGCCAGGTCTTTTTGTGTTAAATTTTTTTCCTTGCGAGCCATTATTATTTCCTCAATTATTTTGTACTACCCGTAGGTAATTGATCTAGTTATTTAGAAATATTTATACACGTGCTTTATATTCATTAATGGTTTTCTGTTGTGTTTCCCTGGCATTATTTTCAGCGCATAGCTTGGCAAACCCTATAGGGTTTAACTCACAATGGTAGTAATAGTTTTCTGTTTTTATTTTTTTTTCTTGTTCTGATATTTCTTTTTTACTGTATTTCCTAAAAAATACTTTAATAAAATTTGTTAAAACCTTAAAAAATGCATAACCAGTCACAACCCATCCAACCCATATAGGACCAAATTGTTCTATAATAACCCATGTGGCTGGTATTATTAAAAACCAAAAGAATGCAAAGAATTTCGATATTTGATATTTTTTTCTGTTTTTTTTCCTAATTTTCTATTATTTTTTTTTTATTTGAGATAGAGTCCTAAATGAAATATCTTTAAATAATTTATCCCAAACCTCCTTAAAATTTTCTATTGAATAGTTAGGGCGATCTTTAGTTTCCCATGTTGAATAAGTTTGTTTTGTATTTGGATTTATCCACCATAATAATCCATCACTTGGAAAATCTTTTACATTAATAATATTATTAAATTCATCATATAGGGTAACGCTTGTTGTGATTGGATATTCTTTAACCCAATTTAAGAGTTCCTTTTCTGCAATTCTCGCCATTTCTTCTTTCTCATAATATTTTATGAATGTAAGTGTTAAACTTGCAAAATTGTTAGTATAAAATGGCCGATAATCAATTAAATAACCTTCGCCTCTTTTTTTTATGGTATCAAAAAAATATTTTTCTTTCATTCACAGTAATCTAAAAAATTATAGTTAATTTGTCAATTAACCATTCAATGATGAAGGAGTCTCTGCTGCATCTGTCTAAAATATTCTCTTCAAGAGCAAGTGCTTCTTTCTCAAAATGCAAGCCTGCAATAGCATATATAATATCTCTAATATATCAAAATAACAGATGTTAGTAATTTTTTTGTTATTTTCTATTGACAGTACACTATAAAAGGTGTATAAATTAATTAATGAGCGGCAAGGACTTCGTAAAAAAATTAATGAAAGATGGATGGAACTTAGATCGTGTCAGGGGCTCACATCATATAATGCGTAAGGATGGCATATGTTTATCTGTGCCAGTCCACAGGAACGAAGACCTTAAGCCTGGCATTTTAAATGATCTTAATAAAAAGGCAGGGTACAAAAAATGAAAACAGTCATACCTTGTAAAATTAGCTACTCAAAATCTGATAACTGCTGGTATGTAGAATCTCCAGGATTTTATGAAGGTTATATAACTTACGGCGATACTTTGGATAAAGCAAAATCCATGGCAGCTGAAGCAATTATGGGGCTTCTAGAATCATATCTTGAACATGGGGATAAATTTGTTATTCCTAAAGTATCATCTAATCGTGGATGGCACAATGTTGAAATAGAACCAGGGTTGGCTTTTGCACTCTGGCTTCGTAATGCTCGGCTCTCTAAAAAAATGACTCTTGCTGATGTTGCTGAAAAAATGGGGGTAAAATACCAAGTTTATCAGAAACTGGAAAATCCAAAGACGGCAAATCCTACTTTAAAAACTCTTAAAAAACTGGAGACTATATTTGGTCAAGAATTGGTAGCACTTTAATTATATTCGAGAAAATTATGAAACCAAAAAAGTTATAATATACATATAAAACCAAAAAGTTGTGCAACGTTGCGCAACTTTTTAAAAAGTGTCTAATTATAAGAATATCTCTAATTGAATGATTCTTGGGTTTGATCTGATATTATATGCGGGTAAGGGCAAAATAAGCACTTTAATGGTATGCAGTCTGTGAATTATTTTGAAAAAATTTGAGAGATCTTTAAAATAAATATTTTTGAATTAATATTAGAGAAAATATAGTAATTTTAATAATTTGACTAATTTTTAGTCCAAATTTTGGACTAAAAATAGTTTTGTGAGAATCCCCGTAATTCCTCTGCAGTATTATATCTTTCCCCCAAATTTTTGTAGTTTTTTTCGATTAATATAACACTCCACTTGCATTTTTCTTTCTATTTAATATAATAAACCTATATTTCAATAATTGACTTGTTCGACAACCCCATTGGTTGTCTCACAAGTCTAGTGCTTTTTCGGGCTAAAGCCCTGCAAAAGCACTTTTTTATAAGGAATTTGTTCGGAAACTGAGGTTTCCAAACAAGTCCTATATCTAAAAATGCAGGAGTTAAAAATGAAAAAAGCACAAGTCACCTTCTTTATGGTATCTTTTCTAATTTTAAGTATTGCAATCCTCTCATGTACTGCTTCTCCCCCGCCGGCTTCCCAGGCTCAAGATGTCCCTGGTACTCCGGTCTATTCCCAGCCCTCTACAGGCAGGGTGGAAGATGGAATACACATAGGGCTTATCAGGTTTGCAGAAAGGTCTGAGGATATTACCAACAGCATCCCGGTTTTACTTGACAGGGATGGAAGAGCCAGTCTTGCCTATGACATTGACACAAGGATAAGGACAACAGGAAATCCCGGTACTTCCTTACTCCACGCTGTACATCTTGCAATGGCTAATCTAACTAGCGTTGAGTCTACCCTTCCGGAAAACCTGGATTCAGTTTATATCATCACCTTTACAGATGGACTTGATAATCAATCTGTGGGTTTATCCAGGTTGGCGGCTAACAGAGTAGAAGGAAGATCATTCAATGATTTTGAAGCTTATGCTGCTTATGTACACAGGGAAATTTCAACCCGCCGTATAGCCGGTGTGCCGATAACAGCTTTTTCTGTAGGCATAATGGGAAGCGATGTAGCCAGCAGTGACGATTTTGAAAGACATTTAAACAGCATTGCCAGTCCCGGGAATTCCAGGGTGCTCGATAATTTTACTGATCTGCAAAATACCTTTAACGAAATTGCCGACGGACTTAATCTTTATTCCACAAGGACTAACTTTATTTTTACCACTCCGCTCTTGATTAACACCCATATACGCATAACCTTTGACGAAAACATTAACACCTCAGAGGATGTTAGAAATTCTACCAGGTACATGGAAGGTCTAATTACCAGTACAGCCGGAGACAGCTTTTCCCTTACCGACATAACTTATGGCGGAGGAATTTCCACAGATGTTGCAAGTGGAGGAATAATTCCCGGAGTAATAGATGATGTAAATCTTCACTTTGAACTTAACAATATTTCAGGTTATGACCCCTATGTAGACAGGGCAAATACAAAACTATGGCGCATGGCGGAAGGGCACTGGGTACTGGATAGTGAAATAGCTTCGGAAGGATCATTTTTCACCACCAACGAAAGACATTCTACTGTAATCTACATAGTTCTGGACTGCAGCCTCTCACTAAGCCCCAGACAAAATGAAGACATACGAAGAGCTGCCACTGACTTTGTCAACAGTATATATCTTCGTTACTACGGATTTTAATCTGAATAGGGCTTGTTGATCCTGACAAGCCCTATTTTATTTGCCTTAAGAGTATTGTCGTACATGTTAATATTTGCAAGGGCAATGGGCTCGCCGTTTTTATCACTGACAAATTTTAAATACACATAATAGCTGCCGCTTTCAAATTCTACCGGAAGACTGACAGTAATATTGTAATTCCTTGGAATGGCTATATCAAGTTCATCTGAGTTTAAATTCAGATCAATTGGAAACTCAAATATGGTTTCATCATTAACCAGTAAGATTGATGCACTCGCAGTAAAAAGCATGGGTGCAAAACCAACGTTTGCTATGCTTCCGCTTATATTAATATTTTCGCCGCCATTTGCAGTAGAGCTAATGTGAGATGCCCTCATTACAAACCTATATCCTATGCGGTTTTCTATAAATTGCAATTCTGATGTTTTACCATAGTAAACAGGATCAGAGCCACGATAGATATTATCTCTCCAGTATTCCAGCAAGCCTCCCATCCAAACAGGGCCCCGCAAATATGATGTATGCGTTAATTTGGCTTCATTTTCCATATACGCTATTTTGTGATAAGGTTCTTCAAAAATAGTCCAACCATACTCGCCGCCAAAATAGGTATGCCGCCCCTGCCTTTCAAGCCATTCAAGTGACTGCGCACGTAAGTTAGCATGATAACTTACATCCCTTGCAGAATAAGTCCCTGAGTCGGTTTCATTTGCCAAATAGGAATCATTCCAGACTCCTATTCTGTACTCATCTGTGCCCGGAAGGGAGACAGGTATTTCATGTATGCTGCTTGCAAGATAATTTGTTCCATAGCGCTGGTTATACCAGGAAACAAAAATTGCAGGGCGGCGTACGCTAATGGTGACGTCAGACAAAACATCCCTTGTGCAATCAAGCCACTTTTGTATAACAGCGTAAAAATTTTCACGGGCACGCCGGTCACCTGCTACTCTGTCTCTGCAGTTATAATAGTTATTTGCAGCACACATGTCACAGGTTCCACAACAGCCCAAGGCAAGCTGCGTAGAGTGTTGTTCACCCCATTGGCCAAGCATGCCGCTTTCAACAGCAAGAACAACATCAGGATACTTGTTTAAGAGTTCACTTATCTGTTCTATATGGTGCAGTATTAAATTAAAATTTGCCGGTTCAACCCCTATATACAATGGAATTTCATCCCAGGGCCATAGATAACCAAAACGTACTATAAGCCCCACCTTGTTTGTTCTTGCAGCAATAAAGTACTCTTCAAGATAATCTAATGCAGCCTGTGATATCACTGCATCTACAGTCCCCTCCAGATCGTTTATTTGGATCAACTGTGTATCCTGATGATCCAAATAAGCCTGTGCCCCTGCAGAGGAGAAGCGGACAAGGTTTACCCTTAACTGAAAGATCTTATATCTATCACTGTTATTCGCAATTGCTGTTAGGTGCCATGGCGGAGGACTGGCACTTTCTTTTGGCAGTAGTACCTCAAAAGGATAATGCCAGCCGCGTCCCGGATTGGCAATAAAGGCGGTGCTTTCTATATAGCTAATACCTGTAGCACCGGAGTCATTGTCAGTTGTGTTGTCATTGATCCCAAAAAGGAGTTTGCAACTATTTAAAGAAGTTATAAGGGCTGTAGAGATCAAAAGCAGTGAAAGTATGTTGATTCTACCCGTATTTTTCATACTGCTTATATTATAACATATTACCGGAAAAATTACGCCAATAGCAAATTAAGAAAATCCTCTTTTTCCAGTGCACGAAAATACCGGGATATGTCTACATCATTTAATGCAGCTTTTACCGCTTCTTGCTCCAATTGCATCCCTGTTAATAATTGAGATAGTTCAGCCGGATCTGTATTGCTGAAGAAGTCGCCATAAAAAGATATGCCTTTTATTTTGCCTTCTTCGCCTATGTCAAGAAAGACATCAATTTTTCCACAGCCCGGTATACGGCGCGACTTACGCAGGGTGTATGGCGGTGACTTCCCGTAGTTCCAGCTCCACTGGGAGTAGACCTTCTCTCTAAGTTCATCGACCCTTGCAAGCTGCACGGCATCCAAAACGAGGTCTTCCATGGTGGTGCCGGCATAGGTATTGCTGACAGGGGCATCGTTGACATGGGCATTTCCGACACTGTTATCGTCGACACTGGCATTGCTGACACGGACATTGCTGTCCGCAATACCGAAGAAACTGCCGCCAAAACCTGTGCCCGCGATTTGCTTTTTCAGCTCCAGCCAAAAATCGTTCATAGTCATATCGTTTTTCATGTAGGGTCTTATGTTGGTGACTCTGCTCTGTACCGATTTAATTCCCCTGGATTGTATCTTATCATCTCCCGGATTAAGAGCTTTGGACAGTATGGACAGATCTGAATCGTAAAGTATGGTGCCATGGTGCATCACTCTGCCCTGCTTAACATACTGTGCATTGCCGGAAAACTTTTTCCCCTCCACCGTCATGTCATTGCGCCCGGCTATCTCCACGGGCACACCCATGGAACGCAGTGCCTTACTGACAGGCTCACAAAAAAAAGAGAAGTCCATGCCCTGCATTGCATCTGTTATAAAAGTGAAGTTAAGGTTCCCCATGTCATGATACACAGCCCCGCCGCCCGAAAGCCGCCTTGCCACAGTAATATTTTTTTCATTTACAAAGGAGGCATTAATTTCTTCCTGTGTGTTCTGATGTTTGCCTATAATTATAGCATTGTGGTTCTGCCATAACATGAAGTAAGATGCATCCCTTGGAAGTTCATCAAAAATAAACTGCTCCAGTGCAAGATTCCAATAGGGATCAGCTTTCCTGCTTTCAATATAGTGGATCATGCTATATACTAAACAGAGAAAAAATATTTTTATAGGGTGTCGTATGAGTATAGAAGCACTGGCAGAAGTTTCCCGTTTTTACGGTTCAAATAAAGATTATGTTATAGCAGGCGGAGGGAATACATCCTTTAAAAATGAGGAAGTTCTCTATGTGAAAGCATCGGGGACCTCTTTGGCGGACGCAGTTCCCGAAGCATTTGTTAAGCTCGATAGAAAGGCGCTTGAAAAGATTTGGAGCAGGAACTACCCGGCGGACGAAGCAGAGCGGGAGAAGGAAGTGCTTGCCGACCTATTGGCAGCCAGGCTGCCCGGGGAGGAACAAAAGCGTCCCAGTGTAGAAACCATGCTCCATGATGTTATACCCTGCAGCTATGTGGTTCACCTGCATCCGGCTCTGGTAAACGGGCTTAGCTGTTCCGTCCAGGGCGAATCTGCCATGAAGGAAATTTTTGGAGCAGGCAATAGTTTGTTCAGTCCGCTGTGGATTCCTTCCATTAACCCCGGTTATATACTATCTCTGGAAGTCAAGAAAGCGCTGGAGCAGAAAAAAATAGTCCAAGCGCTTGGACTAAAAGTGGTAATCTTTCTGCAGAACCATGGTGTCTTTGTGGGCGCAGATACTATAGAAGAGATTAAGGAAATCTACGACTATATAATGAAGCGGCTGGATGAAAAAATTAATAGGCGCCCTGACTTTTCGGGGGAGACCAGTGAAATCCCTTCATGCCTTGCCAAGTTCGCAGAGCATTTTGCCGGCGGCGTCGCCGGCGCAACCAAGGTCTACACTAATGCTCGTGGCGCAGCCACTGGCAGTGCAGATGGAGGCGGCTCTAATTTGCAACTGGCATTTCTGTGGAACAAAGAGATAGACCGCCTGGTTCAGAACAGCACATCATTTAAACCCGTATCATCGGCATTCACCCCTGATCATATCGTATATTCGGGGAGCGACCCTTTATTCGCATTTTCTATGGCAAAAACCGAGTTTCTTGACGATTACAATAAGCACCTGGAAAAATTCGGCAGGGCACCGAAAATTATCGCCTTCTTTGAACTAGGGGTTTTTGGTGTGGGCTCAAGCGAAAGCAGAGCCAAACTTGCACTGGATCTTTTTATTGATACGATGAAAGTCGCGGCTTACACTGAGTCATTCGGGGGTCCGCTTTTTATGGAGCAGGATAAGATAGACTTTATCAATAACTGGGAAGTGGAAGCCTTCCGCTCCAGGGTTCAGGCATGACATCAAAATTGATCAAGGGAAAGGCCGCGGAGCTGGGTTTCACAGCCATCGCAATAATTCCCTTCCCCGATTTTTCCGAGTATACAGATTCCCTTGATAAGAGGTCAAAAGAATTTCCCGCTTCAAAAGAGCTCTACGATACACTTTACCCCATGGCAGGAAAAATCGAGAATGCAAAGTCCTTGATTGTTTCGTCTCAAAGATACAACTCCTATAAAATTAACAGCGCCCTGGAAGGCAGAATAGGCAAGATGTATTTGTATGACAGCAGGTTAAATTATTCTGCGGAGTTCAGAGCCAGGCAGGAGTTTGAAGTTTACCTAAAAACACTGGGATTGAATCTCTTACAGGCGGCAGTACCGGCGAGGTGGGCTGCGCTAAAAGCGGGAATAGGTAAATTCGGCAGGAACAATTTTATTTACGACGATGTTCATGGCTCCTACATTACTATACTATCCTGGGTGATAGACAGTGTTTTGGATTATGATAGTGTTGCGGCAGGTGCGGCTCCTGCCGCGGTGTCTGTCAGTGATGCAGGTGCGGCTCCTGCTGGTGAGGCATTTCCCGCTCCTGCCGACCCTCGCATAGCCGAGGGCTGCAGCGAAGCCTGTCTTAAATGTGTGGCAGCCTGTCCAACAAAAGCGCTGTCCGAAGCCTTTAGCATGAACAGAGCAAAGTGCATTGCAGAGCTTTCTTTCTTTTCAAATGAAAAGCCGGATGAACTTACCCAAAGCCAAATGGGACAGTGGATCTACGGCTGTGATGTTTGTCAGGATGTCTGCCCTCTAAACAAAGATAAATTTACAGAAACAGAAGAATTTCCATTACTAACGGAATTTGAAAAATATCTTGAAACAGAAAGCATACTTAACATGGATCAGGAAACTTACGAAAATGTTTTGAACCCCAGGTTTTGGTATATGGGCAAAGACAAGTTATGGCTCTGGAAGAATAACGCGGAAAGGGTACTAAAGAATTCCAAAGCCGGCAAGAGTTAAACGAGGGGATAAAAGTTAGGCGCAAAAAGTTATGCGCAAGGCAGGAGCAATATGAAAACTAAAGCTATACGACTTTACGGTGTTAACGATCTGCGTCTTGAAGAATTTGAACTTCCCGAGATTAAGGATGATGAAGTTCTGGTGAAGATCATTTCCGATTCCATCTGCATGTCCAGCCACAAGCTTGCCATGCAGGGAGCTGCGCACAAAAGAGTGAGGCACGATCTTTCAAAACAGCAGCCTATTATCGGGCACGAGTTCTGCGGCATCATAGAAAAGTCCGGGGCTAAGTGGGCAAGCCGCTTTAAAGAAGGAGACAAGTTTGCCATACAGCCTGCGCTTAATTACCCCGATGCCGCCGGTGTGCCTACTCTCTGGGCGCCCGGTTATTCTTACGAGTACTGCGGCGGCGCTGCCACCTATGCCATCATCCCCGCCGAGGTTATGGAGATGGACTGCCTGTTGGATTACAAGGCGGATAACTTTTACATGGGTTCTTTGGCGGAACCTGTTTCCTGCATCATAGGCGCCTTTCATGCGCAGTACCACACAGACAGCGGCTCCTACATACACAGGATGGGCATAATAGAGGGCGGCACCATGGCGCTTCTTGCGGGAGCCGGTCCCATGGGATTGGGCGCAATAGACTATGCCATACACAGCGGTCGCCGCCCTTCCCGGCTTGTCGTTACCGACATTGATGATACGCGTTTGGCTAGAGCCGCTCAGCTCTTAACACCCGATGAGGCAAAAAAATGCGGAGTGGAACTACTCTATATAAACACCAGGGACATAGCAAACCCTGTTGAGCATCTTAAAAACATAAACGGCGGCGTCCTCTTTGATGATGTCTATGTCTTTGCGCCGGTCAAGCCCGTGGTAGAACTGGGCGGGCAGCTCCTTGGCAGAGACGGCTGTCTTAACTTTTTTGCCGGTCCCACTGACACAGCCTTTTCTGCAAACTTAAACTTTTACAATGTTCACTATGAGTCTCACCACATAGTAGGCACATCCGGCGGTAACACCGATGACATGAAGGAATCCCTAGCTATGATGAGCGAAGGTAAGCTAAACCCCGTCTTTATGATCACCCACATAGGTGGACTGGACTCCGCAGCCGCTGCGACTATAGACCTGGACAAAATCCCCGGCGGCAAAAAGCTCATCTACACCCATATTGATATGCCCCTTACTGCCATAGACGACTTTGCCGAGAAGGGTAAGACTGATCCTGTGAAAGGCCCTGTTTATGTAAAACTTGCAGAGATATGCGGAAGGCATAATGGGTTGTGGAGTACGGAAGCCGAGGCTTATCTATTGGGGAATATGTAGCGGGGACATGGGCGGGGCGTGTAGAGCCGACGCTTGTGACAAGCGCGGACGGCTGCGCATTTTAGACATATGCGCAGTGCCATTCAGTGTTTTAGCAAAGTGTTAACATGTGTTAACAGTACCATTTTTGGTTTTAGCAAAGTGTTAACATATGTTAACAGTACCATTTTTGGTTTTAGTAAAGTGTATACACATGTTAACAGTACCTTTTTTAAGAGAGCCTGGACTAGTGATGGGCTGTCGAACAAGTCTATTATCTTTAGCCTGCTGCGCAGAGTAAAGCGAGAAAATCTGCAACCTTTCCCGTAAATTGATGTCTAAAAGGTACAATGAACAATTTGTACCTGGAAAATTCTTTTGAGAAAAATTATCAGCTCCGCTATTTTGAAATGAATAAAAATGGAGTAGCCTCTCCCACAACCATTCTGACTCTGCTGGAAGAAACAGCAGCGGAGCATTGCCACGATATAGATCACTGTCTTTACAGCCTAAAAAATCAAAATATAGGCTGGGTATTGGTCTCCGGTGTAATCGACATGATACGTTATCCAAGGTATAAGGAAAACATTGTCATTCGTACCTGGCTTTCCAAATACACTCTTGTAAAAGGTTACAGGGAAAATTTGATTTACGATGGAGATGGTCATATAATAGGAAGCGCAAAAGGCGTTTGGGTTTTTTATGATATAGAAAAAAGAAAACCCCTTCCCATTATGGATCAAATAAAACAAAAATGGGGAACCAATTCACATATATCCCAGGAGCTTGATTTACACAAGATCAAGGTTATTGATGATGATCAGCATCAGGATGAATATGATGTATTAAAATCCGATGTGGACAGCAACAAACATGTAAACAATATTAAGTACCTCCATTGGCTTGTGGAATCACTGCCTGAGGATATTCTTGACAACTACATACTTAAAAGGTTAGACGCAAGATTTTTTTCGGAAGGAAAGCTCGGCGAAAAAATCCGCGTTCATAAAAATAACGAAGCCGATAAACATGAGTTCCTTCACACCATGAGGAGCAGTGAAAACAACAGGCTAATTGCCGCCGCAAAAACCCTCTGGGAAAAGGTGTAATTCAGGAAGGTTTAACCATTGTACACATTATGGATATGTTCCCTGCCCGGTAAGCGGTATATATCAAAATCACTGTCCAGGCTTATAATTTCCCTTAAGCCGGATTTTTCCGCAGCAATTACCAGGGTGGCATCGGCAAAGTCCATAGGGAGATCTGAATACTTGCTTGTTAATTCTATTATACGGGGAAAATCATGCTGATTTATATCAGCTACAATGACACCTTTGTGCATTACCCAGTTGTAAAAGTCCTGCTGTGCATTCACACTAAAATTCAACATGTGCGAAACCTCGGTAAAAACAGCAAGGGTACTGATAAAAAGGAAGTTATGTTTCTCCAAAAATTTTAAGATTTCTTTATGGTGAGAATCGCTTCCATCAAAGAGAGCAATTAAAGGACCTGAATCAATTAGGATTTGACCGTGCAAGGTGCTTCTCTCTAATAATATTTTTTAAGCGTTCCTTATAGGTAACAGATAAATCACCTTCTCCGGAACTGTACTTCCCAAAATACGGTAAACCTAGGGTATAAGAATCCGGCATTTCTTCTTCTTCTTGTTTAAAGAAGAATTCCAGTGCTTCAATAATTATCTGGGATTTTGTTTGATTTTTGGACTTAGCCATAGCATCCAACTTCCCTCTGGTAGCCAAAGGAAGCCTTGCAGTTGTTATTACGTCCTTTTTCTTTGCCTTGGTTTTCATATTACAAATTGTAATACAAAGTGAATTGTTTGTCAATAGATGCCTTTTTGACAAACTTGACTTATGCCTAAAGTATTCTTATGTTATGTTTAGAGGCAAAATGTTAAAAAAGTATATATTCCTTATTTTTACTTTTCTTGTTTCTGTGCTTTTTTCCCAAGATCTCTATCCACAAGTATTAACAAGGTCACCATACCCTCCCCCATATGAAGCGGTTGCTGCCAGGATGGAAAATGGGGCATTTCTTTTTTATAACAGCCTCAACGAAGCAGTGGCAGCTTCTCCATCAGCTATTTATGACTATACTTTGTCAGCGGAAAATCCTGACGTGATTATCCTGTTTAGAGATACTACTTTACATGCTCCTATTATAATGGAAGATGATCAACATATACGCATTGTAGCGGAGGGCGGGAGCAGGACGATTATACGCGGTGATGATCTAATTGAGTATCCTCTTGTTTGGGTGCTTGGTGATAATTCCTCTTTGACTCTGGGAAATTCCGGACATGAACTTATTATTGACGGAGGCTACCCGGCTATACAGGCACATGCACCACTTGCTGCTGTAAACGGGCGTAACTCACAGTTAATTATGTACGACAGAGTTTTCCTTCAGAATAATTACAATATAGGTCCCGGAGCAGGAACCAGTCTACATCTGAATGGAACAGGGGTTTTCATACGCACTGTAGAAAATGATATGGATAACCTAGCTGAGTTTGTAATGAGAGGCGGAGTAATACAGGGTAACACAAATAATGCCCAAAACCCCATTGCCTGCGGCGGCGGTGTTTATATAGCCGGCTTTGGTCTATTTACTATGGAAGGCGGGGTAATCAGAAACAACACTGCATATTTATCAGGTGGCGGTTTTCATACAGGCAGCAGGGGATCCTTCAGGAAAACAGGTGGCATTATTTACGGAAGCAATGCGCCGGAAGGTTTAAGAAATGTTGCGATTAACGGCATAGGTTCGCCTCCTTTTTATGGTCATGCGATATGTGTAGCTCTTGTAGATAGTCCCAGCATACAGTTTAGGGATAATACAGTAAGAGAAAATGATCATCTTAGCTATATGGGTTCTGCTACGGGAAACGGTATTTTTGGCAGATGGGAAAGATGGCATAATCCCGAAACAGCAATGCAGAGAATTATTTTGTTTGGCATAATATCTTCTATTGTTCTAGTCATTATAGTGATTATATTAATTCTAATAAGAAACAGGCAAAAAAATGAAAATAAAAGCTCAGAACAGATAAGCCTTGAGAATCTTGATACTGACTTTAGCATGCAGGAAAAAACTATTCTTGATAAACTACTTTCAGAACTTTCCATTAAGATGATTGCACTTGAACTTGAATTAAGTTATAAAGGTGTCATGTATCACAGTAAAAAGATCTACCAAAAGCTAAAGGTAAAAAACAGGACAGAACTTTTAATTAAATACAGGAAATAATTTAATTATGCCTTTCAAACTATTGGCTTTTATTCTTCTTCTTATAGTACCCAATATTACAGCCTTAGCCGATATTCCGGAAAATGCTACAGCAAACGCTGTTGCAAGCCGCATTGAAAACGGAAGCATTGTTTACTATGAGAACCTGCACGAAGCAATAATAGCAGTACCTGCTAATAACCCCCGGTTTGATCTAAATACACCCGATGAAATTACCCTATTAAGAGATATCACAGTATATGAGCCCATTGAAATCTCAGATGGTCAACATATCAGTATTGTTGCGGGAAGTGGTAATAGAACAATAATGCGAGGGAGTGACTTTCTGGACTTCCCTGTAATCTGGGTGAGAGGTGATAATTCCAGCCTGCATCTGGGTTCGTCTCATTCAAATGAAGCAGCTGCGGAGCATGAGCTTATCATTGACGGCGGTTTTGCCAGTACTCCGCCAATAGAGGCAAATGCTGCCCTGGTTGCAGTTAACGGTTTAGGAGCACAGCTCATTATGAATGACGGAGTTTACCTTCAGAATAATTTAAACAAAAGCGCCAACAGTGTTAATCCCTTTATTCAGCATGGCGGAGGTGTACTCATACGCACCCGGGACGATCTTTCGCATAACCCCTCCCGGTTCATAATGAAAGGCGGAGTAATCAGGGGGAATGTAAACACTGTGCAGAATGCTCCTGCCTATGGCGGCGGTGTATACATAAGCGGCTTTGGCAGCTTTATCATGGAAAGCGGAGAAATTAATGGCAATATAGCTCAAAG
>Ga0099364_10006686_pt1 | contig 16715 bp, 22 predicted proteins | sample TergutTh196P3_FD_73070 | JGI IMG/M metagenome (GOLD analysis project Ga0099364, IMG submission 73070) | Microcerotermes parvus P3 segment gut microbial communities from Pointe-Noire, Republic of the Congo - Th196 P3 | ecosystem: Host-associated > Arthropoda: Insects > Digestive system > Gut ... | reverse complement strand
GTGCGAATTTTTGGATATTCGGAGTGGAGCGTAGCGGAACGGAGAATATCCAAAAATTCGATAGCACTTAACATTACCACAAACTTCTTAAATCTAAAATAGACCAAATGTTTGACAACGGGAGAAATTGCAGATAAAAATATAAATTTTATATTGTAATTGCTTGCTAAACATGGTACAATGGTCAAGCGGCCTGCTTTCGGGCAAAGCCCGAAACACCGCCGCTCTTCTATGGCACACTAAATCGTGACGAGACATAATAAAAATCAAGGATGTGATGTTAGGATTGGAAAAGAAGCTGACGCTGTATGGATTTAACAACCTTACTAAAACCCTGAGCTTTAATATCTATGACATATGCTACGCAAGAAGCGAGCGGGAGCAGATAGATTATATCGCCTATGTTGACGAGCAGTATAACTCGGAGCGTTTGACAAAAATACTATGCAATGTTACCGATATTATCGGAGCCCATGTGCTTAACATATCTAAGCAGGACTATAATCCGCAGGGAGCATCGGTAAATATACTGATAGCCGAGGGTTCAAACGCTAACGATCTAAAGTCGGACAGCATGGACAAACGCCATGATATGATAGGCGCCCATCTCGACAAGAGCCATGTTACCGTCCATACCTTTCCGGAGCGGCATCCGGATAACGCCATCTCTACATTCAGGGTTGATATAGACGTATCGACCTGCGGGGAAATATCCCCGCTAAATGCGCTTGACTATCTCATCAGCAGTTTTGATTCGGATATAATAACCATAGACTACCGTGTCAGGGGATTCACCCGTGACATGAAAGGGGATAAGTTTTTCATCGACCATTCTATAACCTCGATACAAAACTATATTGACGAACGAACACTCAAGAAGTATGATGTTATTGACGTAAATGTATATCAGTCAAATATATTCCACACAAAAATGATGATAAAAGAAATAGAGCTGCAAAACTATCTCTTTAACAAAGACGCATACGAACTGCAGCCTAAGGAACGTCTCGAAATCTCCAGCAACATAAAAAAAGAAATGCTGGAAATATTCAGCGGAATGAATATATATTAGGGGTTACAACATGTCTCTTCCACAACACATTGCTCCTATATACCAAGCCATGCAGAAACTGCGGGAGGACAGGGTTGTTCCCTTCGATGTTCCCGGGCATAAGGGAGGACGGGGAAACAGCGAACTCACCAGGTTTTTGGGAGCCGATTGTCTCAAGGCCGATACAAACTCTATGAAGCCGCTGGACAATCTTAACCATCCTGTTTCTGTTATAAAGGATGCTCAGCAGTTAGCGGCCGAAGCATTCGGAGCGAGACACGCATTTTTTAATGTAAACGGTACGACCGGAGCGGTGCAGGCTATGATTATGGCCGTCTGCAAGGCGGGCGAAAAGATTATCATGCCGAGAAATGTCCACAAAAGCGCCATAAACGCCCTTGTTATCTGCGGGGCGATACCTGTTTATGTCAATCCGGGGGTAAATTCGGAGCTTGGCATACCGCTTGGTATGTCACTGAATGATATAGAGAGCGTAATAGAACAGCATCCCGATGCTAAGGCGATCTTTGTCAACAATCCCACATACTACGGAATATGTTCCGACCTTGAGCGTATAGTAAAGATAGCGCATGACAACGGTATGTATCTGCTTGCCGATGAGGCGCATGGGACTCATTTCTATTTCGGCAGCGGACTTCCTGCTGCGGCAATCAGGGTTGGTGCTGATATATCATCGGTCAGTATGCACAAAACGGGGGGTTCTCTTACCCAGAGTTCTCTCCTGCTCTGCGGAGATTCGGTAAACATCGATTATCTCAGGCAGATAATCAATCTTACACAGACGACTAGCGCCTCATATCTCCTTCTCTCTTCGCTGGATATAGCTCGTAAAAATCTCGCCCTCAACGGATGGGATATATTCCGCAAAACGGTAGAATTAGCCGAATATGCCCGCAACGAGATAAACAAAATAGGATTCTATGCTTTTTCGAGAGAGCTTATCAACGGCGACTCGGTGTTCGATTTTGACGCTACAAAACTCTCGGTCAACACAAGCGGTTCGGGAATTGCGGGAATAGAGGTTTATGATATACTGAGGGACGAATATAATATACAGATAGAGTTTGGTGATATAAGAAACATTCTTGCTATTATATCGGCGGGAGACCGTTCGTTTGAGATAGAGCGGCTGATCTCGTCGTTGTCGGAGGTTCGCCGAAAGCACATGAGCAAAAAGGCGGAAATCCTTGACTTAGAGTATATCCACCCAAAGGTAGACATGGCTCCGCAGCAGGCGTTTTTCAGCGATAAGACGTCATTGCCTTTAGATGAGTGCCGTGGAAAAATATCAGGCGAATGTGTCATGTGTTACCCCCCGGGAATCCCCATCCTTGCCCCCGGAGAGGTTATCACCGAGGACATTCTGCTCTATATAACCTATGCAAAGGAAAAGGGGTGCCTTATGATGGGCATGAGGGATATGGAACTCAAAAATCTCGATGTTCTGTAAGAGGAGAAGTTTATAGATGGAATTATGGTATACCGAGGAACACACCCGCAATGTCCGTTTTCAGATCAAGGTCAAGCGGCAGTTAGCCAGCCTAAAGAGCGAATTTCAGCAGATAAATATATTTAAGACCTACGAGTTTGGTAAAATACTGGTTCTCGATGGGTATTTGATGCTTACCGAAAAGGATGAGTTTATATACCACGAGATGATAACACATACGGCAATGGCGGCAAATCCTAAGATAAAGAATGTTCTCGTTGTCGGAGCGGGAGACGGCGGCGTTGTGAGAGAGCTATGCAAATATGACTATGTCTCAGCCATAGACATGGTTGAGATAGACAAGGCGGTAGTCGATCTATGCAGGGAGCATTTTCCGAGTGTATCCTCCAAACTGAGCGATCCCCGTCTTACAATATATTACGAGGACGGGCTGAAATTCGTTCGGAGCAGGCAGGATGAATATGACCTGATCATAGTTGATTCGACCGATCCTTTCGGACCGGGAGAGGGACTGTTTACAAGAGAGTTTTACGGGAATTGTTTTAATGCGCTAAAAAATGACGGCATTTTGGTAAATCAGCATGAGAGCCCCTATTATAAAAACGATGCCTCTGCCATGCAAAGAACCCATCGTCTGCTCAGTGATGTCTTCCCCGTGAGTATGCTATATCAGGCGCATATTCCGACATATCCGTCGGGACATTGGCTGTTTGGGTTTGCATCTAAGGGGATCCATCCCATTACAGATTTAGATCAAGACAGCTGGAACGCTTTAAATCTCGAAACCAAGTATTACAATACAGACCTCCACAAAGGGTCTTTTGCATTGCCGAATTATGTGAGGGAACTGCTAACATAAAGGAATGAATACCATGATAAACAGAGAAGATCATACATTTATAGGTTGTGACGGTCAATATGCCGACAGCCGCATTGTCCTGTTCGGAGCTCCGTTTGACAGCACCGCCTCATTTAGGCCGGGGGCAAGGTTTGCCAGCGCCGCAATAAGAAACGACAGCAACCAGATAGAAACCTACAGCCCCTACTGGGACAGAGATTTGTCCGAGATAGAGGTGTACGACAGCGGCGATCTGGAGCTGCCGTTCGGCAATACCGAGAGAACCCTTAAAATGATAGAGGAATATACCGACTATCTTTTGTCCGATAACAAGACACCCTTTATGATAGGCGGCGAGCATCTTGTAACACTCGGAGCGGTTAGGGCCGCAGTAAAGGGTTACAGCCATCTGCATATACTGCACTTTGACGCCCATACAGACATGAGGGATAAATATTTAGGCGAAAAACTCTCCCATGCCACGGTTATACGGCGTTGTCACGAGTTAGTCGGAGACGGCAGAATATTTTCGTTTGGAATCAGGAGCGGAGACCGAGAGGAGTTCAGATGGGCAAAGAACCGCATTGATATACGCAGGTTTAATTTTGACGGACTTGAGATGACCTGTGAATATATAGGTCAGAACCCCCTTTATCTCACTATAGATCTTGACGTGCTTGACCCGGGAGTATTCCCCGGAACGGGGACACCCGAGGCAGGCGGGGTTAGCTTTAAGGAGCTGATGGGTGCGATAAAAACCATCAGGGATCTGAAGATGAATATTATAGGACTTGACATAAACGAACTATGCCCTCCCTATGATCAGAGCGGCATATCGGCGGCACTTGCCTGCAAGGTAGTACGGGAACTGTTGTTGATTGTATAATAAATTTTCTGTAGGGTACGCAACCCTGTGCGTACCGTCCGCCGCAGCGGCGGGGGGATTTTCCGTTAATAAAAAATTTCAGAGAGGATGTTGTAATATGGCAAAGGCGTTAATTATAGGAGCGGGCGGGGTAGCGGGTGTAGTAGCCCACAAATGCTGCCAGGTTCCGGAGGTTTTTGAAGAGATATGTATAGCAAGCAGAACTCTGTCTAAGTGTGAAGCATTAAGAGACAAACTTCAGGGAGGAAAAACCGCAGTGTCGGCAGAAAGGTTAGATGCCGACGACACCGATGCCGTTATCTCGCTTATACAAAGATTCAATCCCGATATAGTCATAAATGTAGCTCTGCCCTATCAGGATTTGACAATCATGGATGCCTGTCTTGCTACAAAAACCGACTATCTCGATACCGCAAATTATGAGCCGCTCGACACGGCAAAATTTGAGTACAAATGGCAGTGGGATTATCGTGAAAGATTCGAGCAAGCGGGTATAACCGCGCTTTTGGGCAGCGGATTTGACCCGGGCGTTACGGGAGTTTATGCCGCATATGCTCAAAAGCACCATTTTGATGAGATACACGAGATCGACATTCTCGATGCCAATGCAGGTGACCATGGTTATCCTTTCGCTACAAACTTTAACCCTGAGATAAACATTCGGGAGATAACGGCAAACGGCAGTTACTATCAAGACGGCCGGTTTATAGAAACAGAGCCTATGTCTGTAATGCAGTCATACGATTTTCCGCAGATAGGCAAAAAGGATATATATCTATTGCACCATGAGGAGCTGGAATCGCTTGCGATAAACATCAAAGGTGTAAAACGCATACGGTTCTGGATGACATTCTCACAGAAATATCTCACCCATCTCAAGGTGCTTGAAAACGTAGGCATGACCTCGATTGAGCCTATAGATTTTGAGGGCAGGCAGATAGTTCCGTTACAGTTCCTCAAGGCTGTATTACCCGATCCCGCAAGCCTTGGTGCAAGGACCAAAGGCAAGACAAACATCGGCTGTATCTTTAGAGGAACAAAGGACGGCAGACCTAAGAACTATTATATCTATAATGTCTGCGACCATGAGGAGTGTTACCGTGAGGTAGGATCACAGGCTATATCCTACACCACCGGAGTTCCCGCTATGATAGGAGCAATGATGATACTGACAGGAAAGTGGAAGAAACCGGGAGTGTTCAACGTGGAAGAGTTCGACCCCGATCCATTCATGGCCGCTCTTGACCAATACGGACTTCCGAAACAGGAGTGCTTCGACCCAAAACTACCGGAATAGGTTAGAGGAGAGGATACTATATGTTTGAAAACATGGAACTGATAAACGACAAATATGACGGACAGTGGATTTACCTGATAGACTGTGAACAGGATGAATTTGGTTCGGTTGTATCGGGGCGTGTTGTTCTTAATAACGAAAACAGAGATAATGTAATCAGGCGTATTAACGAGTTTAAGGATGTTACTAGTTTAACTTCATTTCGTTACGCAGGAAAAATACCCGATGGGATAGGTATTTTGTTATGAACAATAGGGTCAAAGTTAATATGCTTAGTGATATTCCGATGCTGGATGTGTATCTTTGGGATATAGAAAAATCTGTATATAGACATATGCTTGCTGTTTTAGATACAGGAGCAAGTGTAACGACTTTATCTAAAGATTTTTTATACGAACTTGGGTATACTGTCGATACAAAAACAAAATCGAGAATCACCACCGCAAGCGGGGTTGAGTATGTTTCGGAAATAAATGCTCCAAAAATAAAAATCGGCAATGTTGAGCTTTTTGATGTTAAAATATACGGTCATACCTTTCCGCAAGAAAGTTTTACATCCGGTGTTATCGGAATGAATATACTAAAACAGTTTGATATTCATTTGTTGTTTTCAAAGAACGAAATTATATTTGAGCATTTTTAATTATGTGGGTTTGATTCCTATACCTTTGGAGCGTATCATACAAGAAGCCACATCACACAGTATATCAGCGGAATGTGGAGCAGGTATATCCATAGCGTGTATTTTCCTGCTGCTGCCAAGAATCGTATGCGGGTTTTGTTCAGCCATGCCGGAATCGGTCTGCTTGTCAAGCTAACTCCCGCAAATCCGCCCGCAATAAACACAAACAGCCACGGAAACATAGGGAAGTAATCACTCGAGACAAACTCGGGAGACTTGAATCCGAACGGGAACAGCCAGCCCAGACTATACAGCTTGCCGGGCAGCGTAAATTCGTATAGATACGGTATTCCGGCAAACCCGTCCTTTAGTCTCCACGAGAACACGAACAATGCAAGGGAAATTAACATCCCGTGTCTTACCTTGATTCGGTCAAGCAGCGGATGCGCAAGAGCGAATATCACCATCGATGCTCCCAAGAGATGCAGTATCCCGAACATTACCATGTCTTGCTTGTTGTAGACAAAGGTAGCGAGAGAGACGATCATTCCCATTAAAAAGCAGACGATTCCCCGCTTGAGATTGGAGCGGGAGAGCCTGCATGAAACGCCCGATATGAAAATAAACATACCCGCAAAAAAATCACGCAGAACATCAAGCCCCACGCTTCTTATCAGCGGAATATCTATGCTATACCGCACACAAATGATATTTGCATAGTGATAAAGAACCATGCAAATTATCGCAAACCCACGGATTTCGTCTATAAATCCTATACGGGAATCGGATCGCTTTATGCTGCGTTTCATATACCACCAACATTTCTCCTGATCACATATTCTGTCTTTAAGATTGCCGATTGCGTTTTTGCGTCCTTTAGTTGGCCTGAATGAACCATATCTACAGCCTTACTGAGCGGGATTCTGATAACATCGAGAAACTCATCCTCGTCCAGCTCCTGCGGCCCCTGCGACAATCCCCTCGCATAATACATATGTATAACTTCGTCTAAATATCCGGGTGACGGGTACAAAACCCCCAGCGAAATATATTCATCCGCCGTCAATCCCGTTTCCTCCAAAAGCTCCCGCTTTCCACATTCCAGCGGGTCTTCGCCCGGATTCAGCTTTCCTGCCGGCAGCTCTGTTACAATCTCGTTGTATGGATAGCGGAACTGCCGCACGAGATAGATGTGATTCTCGTCATCTACGGCCGCTACACATACGCCGCCCGAATGCCGCACAACCTCACGAATCGCCTGTTTGCCCGTACCCAGCAAGACCTTATCCCGCTGCATGGTAACGACCATCCCTGTGAATATATTATCAGAACTAATCTTCTTTTCTTGTAGGTTCATAATTACCTCCAATTTTTTTATGCCTTTGCGAGGGCGTGTACGGATGACCGAGGGCGGTCATCCCTACAGACCACCCCGACACTGCAATAACCACGAGAAAAACACCCGCCGCTGCGGCGGCACCCTCTTTACGAAAGAGGGCAAGGGGATTGAAATTACAACATTTCGTGTCTTTCGTGCATTTCGTGGTTAAAAAGCAATTCTGTATTCTTAATTCTGCATTGATTCTCCTATCGCAATATCGCATCCCTTATCCTTATCAGGTCGAATATGTCTATCCTGCCATCATTGTTCATGTCCATAGCGGCAAATTCGGGGCTGTCTTTGTCTATTTCAGGCAATCTCTTGAAGATGAAATCACGGGTTGTGAGAATGTCATCGATGGTGTAATCATGCACATACTGCGATACGGTTCCGGCAAATGTAGTAACCCAGTCGAAAGTTATATTTATGCTCCATTCAGCTTGATTGTCACCCGCTTGTGTCCATGTTAGCATACCATCCTCATATGTACCATTCTTTTCCGGGTCGAGAGGTATTACTGTTCCGTCAATGTTTTTTATGGTAACTGCGGTAGCATTATTAACCGCAGTATTGTCAAGAACAATCGTCTGTCCCCATACAGCCGCATTCCACAAATCTAAATCTGCAAGCGGAGTTATGTCACTGATGTAATTATGACACAAATTCACATAAAATAAACTTGTTAAACCTGTCAACAGGGTTATATCACTTATTCGGTTGCTCATTAAACTTACCCACTCTAAGTCTGTCAATCCCGCAAGCGGGTTTAGATCGCTGATTTGATTGTTGTGCAAATCCAACCGCCTTAAACTTGTCAATCCCGCAAGCGGAGATATGTCACTTATTTGGTTTCCATACAAAGACAAGCTCCGTAAGTCTGTCAATCCCGCAAGCGGAGATATATCGCTGATTTGGTTGTAGCCTAAACCCAACATCTGTAAACTTGTCAATCCTGCAATCTGAGTTAGATCGCTGATTTGGTTATCCGGTAAATACAAACTCTCTAAGCCTGTCAATTCGGCAAGCAGGGTTAGATCGCTAATTTGGTTGTTTTCTAAATCCAAACTCTCTAAGTTTACCAAATACTGCACACCATCGATACTCTCAATGTTTCTTTGCCCGGCGGGTAAGGATTCAATCTCCGCAAGTTCCTGCTCACTAACAATATCATCTACATCCTTACCCAATTCCTCTGCCACAGCAGCGGCTAACCCTGGGTCGGGGAAGACATCGATGATTCTCGATGTAGTGCCGTTCGGTGGCACTGATTGCAGTGAGATTGACGCCGTTATCGGCGTATCTGCTCCTACTGCCGTAACCGAGCTAAACGAAGTTGCGAAGAGCATGATGAGAGCTAAGATGAGGGTGAGGGGTTGTCTGTGTAATTTTATCATGGGGATACCTCCTAAATAATGCAGAATTAAGAATGCAGAATGCAGAAATGGGATGTGATAAGTATAATGTATTGTGGTGAGAATGTCAAATGGTATTTTCGATGCCGCCTCCGTAGGGTATGCACCCCCGTGCATACCGTCCTATGTGTAATCCCGCAAATTACGGTAGGGGCGGCAATCTGCCGCCCGTGGTTATTGCATGACGGAAAGAGCCGTAAGGACGATCGCCCTCGGTCATCTGCGGCTATCGACCGAGAAGTCGGTCATCCGATGAATATATTAGTCACGCTGGACAAGATTTATGACATACTCGGGAGGTCTCACAGACGGGAAACTGTACGGAAGAACCGCCAAAGTAACAGCCTGTAGTAACAACGAACTGTGAGAAGTCAGCAGAGGTCATAGTACCTGTGAGAACAGGGAAGGACTGAACAATTCGCAGTTGCTTAGTACAATGCGAAATCAGGGCAGACCGCAAGTCAGAATGTGTTAATGAGGAGAGTATCGGCGTATCCGAGAGGGTTACTCAAAATCGGCGTTCGGCTGCTCACGAACGAGGAGGAAAAGCAGAATGGAACTTCTGGAGAAGATTCTCGAAAGAGATAATCTCAACGAAGCGTACAAGCGGGTCTACGCAAACAAAGGGTCAAGCGGAGTTGACGGAGTGACAGTTGAGGAATTATTTGACTATCTCAAAGAAAACATCTTTGTAGGAAGCGAAAAGGCGGCGGGCGTGTGATGAAATCTGTGACGAAATTCATTGAGAAGAAGTTAGGACTAATCGTAAACGCAACCAAAAGCCAAATCGGCAGACCACAACAAATCAAGTTTTTGGGGTTCGGCTACTTCATAGGGAAAGACGGAAAATATCAAGCTAAACCGTGCAAACTGTCAATCGACAAGCTGAAAATAAAGCTAAAGAAATTGACAAGCCGCAAATGGAGCATTTCATTAGATTTACGATTGAGGAAACTGGGGCAGCAAATCATAGGCTGGGTAAATAACTTCCGCACATTGGATAGGAACGGGACAAATGTTTTTCAATTACCCGCTAACCCCAACGCTAAAAACAACGCAAGGGTACATTTCACACCGATTTACTATCCTAACGGGAATTATCAGTGCCAAGGATTTTTGACCGATTTGTGGACTCCCGCAGGGATGCTATCGGGATATTATAACTCGAATATCATCAATATTTCCGGCACGAGCTATGACGACTGGCACGTTGCGGGGCGGTAAATTTTAAGGCTATCCACTTCGGGTCAAGTTGGCCCGAAGTTGCCGGGTTTGGGGCGGCTGCTCCAACAAGCAATTTTCAGAGATTTTGCCGCAGGGAAAATCTCTGAAAATATGCAAGTGTATATACACTTGCCCTGCTTGCCGATTAGCGGTAAACTAGGGAAAGCCTGTATTTATGGCACACTTGTAATTATACGCTTAACCGTATATAATAGATAAATGAAAGGTTAGGTGAAAGTGCATGGATTACATTTCAACAAAAGAAGCCGCAGAAAAATGGGGTATTTCCGAGCGGCGTATACAGAAGCTGTGTGAAGAAAACCGCATTGAGGGCGTTGTTCGGTTCAGCCGTGTATGGGCGATACCAAAGTACGCGAAAAAGCCAGCAGACGCTCGAAAAAAAGAAAAATGATTTTTTGGAAACTTAAATCTTTTTCCGCGCTTTTACGTTCATATTAGTAGACGGCTTATTTTTTGCGAAGGGAGGTTGGCGTAGCTGGAAGATTATAAACTTATAAAGTTGATTATGAAAGGCGATAAACAAGCCTTTGATACATTAGTAAGAAAGCATTACACAAATATATATCAATATTGTTATCGACGGACACATGATGAAAATGTTGCCGCCGACTTAACGCAGGATGTCTTTCTTAAAATGGTTGAAACGATTTACAAATATCAATTTACAGGCAAGTTTTCAAATTTCATTTTCACGATTGCAGTCAACAGATGTAATGATTATCACCGTAAAAAATCTCATATTGTAGACTACGATACATTGGACTTGCCGGATATGCACGGTCAGCCGCCTGATTTAGTTATCGGGCAGGAAGAACGGGACGAATTACAAAATCGGCTTAACGGTTTACCGGACTTCCAGCGAGAAGCACTCGTTTTATATTATTATCACGATTTGAAAGCAAAGGATGTCGCCCAAATAACGGGCGTTTCCGTCGCCACCGCAAAATCCAGGATCAAGCAAGGTCTGGATAAATTAAGAAAAAAATATGGGAGGTCACGGTTATGAGAAACAGGATGAACACAAAATTGTATTTCCCGCTCGAAAATATACCGAAGCCCGACGAAAACAAAATTAATCAAGTCATCCGGCTCGGACAAGATTATATCGAAAAAAACATTCCGCAAAAAACACCTTTGTTTTATTTGTTTTTTGAACAGATAAGATATATATCCCCCATTTTATTTGCGACACAATTTTTAGCTTTAATCATGGTTTCCTTAATAACTGTAAACGGTGAATTAGATTTAGGAGCGGCGCAAAGAATTTTACTTCAATCGGCTCCATTGATTGCGATATTTGCCGTTCCCGAACTTATTAAGGACATTCTTTTCAGTATGTCTGAGTTGGAAAAAAGCTGTAAGAACAGCAGCAGTACAATACTGCTTATGCGGCTGATTGGAGTAGGATGTATAAACCTGTTCACCCTTTCGATTTTTGCCGGAATACTCGCCGGAAACCTCGGACAAAACTTTTTCTCGCTTGCTCTGTTTGTCCTTGTCCCGTATAACTGTGTGAACATTATAAATCTTTTCTTTATCATGGTTTTTAAGATAAAAGGACGCGGGACTTCATTAGCGGTATCTCTGATTTCTTCCGCTATCGTTTATTTCATCCCTATGCAAACGGGCTTTGTCAGTATCGCCAGCGGGCAGCTTCTATTAGCTTTATTTATCGGAACGCTTATCATCTTAACGGTTCAGATAATTAAAATATTCAAATCTATACCAGCAGGAGGGACACTTCAATGGAATTAACAATCAATAGATTATCAAAACATTACGGTAACAAAATCGCTGTTGACTGTTTTGAAACTACAATGACAGACGGGATTTATGCCTTGCTTGGCGCAAACGGAGCCGGAAAAACAACGCTCATGCGGATGCTTTGTGATGTCCTCCGGCCAACCAGCGGCGAGGTATTGCTTGACGGAATAAATATATCAGTTATGGATGAAAGCTACCGTGAGCTATTAGGATATTTACCGCAGAACTTCGGCTACTATCCCAATTTTACAGGCTGGGATTTTATGATGTATCTTTCAGCGTTAAAAGGGTTGCCGAAAATAACCGCCGCCAGACGGTGCGAAGAATTATTACAGCTTGCAGGACTTTATGATGTACGGGGGAAAAAAATAAAAACCTATTCCGGCGGTATGCGACAACGAATCGGCATTGCACAGGCCTTAATAAACGACCCCAAAATACTAATTTTAGATGAACCGACTGCCGGACTTGACCCGAAAGAACGGACGAAATTCCGAAATATTATTAGCGATTTATCAAAGGGCAGGATTGTTTTACTCTCTACGCATATTGTTTCTGACGTCGATTATATAGCCGACCATATTATCATTATGAAAGACGGAAAATGCGCTTTACGGGATAAGGCTGATAATATCTGTAATGTAATTCAAAATGCTGTATGGACTTGCGTATTACCGCCAAAAGCCGCAGATGAAATAAGCGGAAAATATGTAATCAGTAATCTTCATCATACGGACGGACAAATTGAAATGCGTGTCGTGTCGGAGGAAAAGCCTTGCGATAATGCCGTTTCTGTAACGCCCAATTTAGAGGACTTATATTTATACTTTTTTAGGGAGGAAAGCGGTAATGAGCTTAACGAAATTTGAATTAAAGAAAATCATCCTAAATCCCGTTACGTTAATTGCGATTGCGGTAATTCTTTTGCTTAACCTATACACCTTATTTTTTGGCAGACAAACGGGAAATTATAAAGCCAATGAAACGCCTTTTGATACGGATATAGTGCGGCTTCAAGAAGAAATGGGACACTTCGCCGGGGAAATCAATGAAGAGTGGTATCAAAAGTTTATAGCCGAAAAGAACGAGATTATCAACAATCCCGCCAACCATGTGTCGGGAAAAGAAAAAGAGCAGATACTTCAAAATCTAAAAAGCGATGGCATGACGGATGAAATGATTGCCGAAATGGGAAACATTATCTTTTTGAAAGATTCCAATATTCACGGAAGGTATGAGGACATGGAATTTTCCTCGCACTTTTACGAAAACGCAAAGGCTATGGGTTCTTATTTTGCACAGCAGTATAGAGAACAATACCCCGGCGAAAAGGGTGAAGCACTTGCGGCAAAAACAGAGGAAATGTATAATTCCCTGGCGGATGAATACAAGGCTTATTACAATTACAATTATGGGTACCACAAACTGCGAAATATACACTCGACCTATCTTTTTACTATCGGCTTGCTTATTTTGATTGGTCTTGCACCTATATTTGCGGCAGAATATTCCGGCAAAACTGATGCGCTGCTTTTAACTTCAAAACACGGCAAGAAGCGGCTAATCCATGCGAAAATCAAAGCGGGTCTATTGTTTGCCGTTTTGTCATGGGGTGTAATTCAACTTATCAATACACTTTTAATTTTCAGTATCTACGGAACAACCGGGGCGGAGGCCTATTGGCAGGACTGGAATAAAATATTATCTCCGTTTGCGTTTAATCAATGGCAAATAACGCTTGTAACGGTTGCTACCTGTCTGATTGGCTCTTTATTTCTTGCCTGTATTGTTATGCTTATTTCGGCGTTTTCAAAAAATCAATTCATCAGTTTGCTTGCCGGGGGATTTCTCTTTATGTTTCCGGCTATCAATTTGGCACTTACTGACAATAACGCTCTTCAAGGATTTTTTGATTTTACACCCGTGAGAATTTTAACGGCGGCGAACCAATGGCAATCCTTCAAGCTGTTTTATTTGTTTGGAAACGCAATACCCGCGCAGTATGTAATTTTAACAACAGCGATTGTCTTATCCGGATTTAGCGCGTGTGCCAGTTTCTTTATCTTTAAGCGCCATCAAGTAGAGAATTAGGGGGTTGTAATTTGTGAAAAGAACATCAATATTTGCTTTGATTATTCTTATTGCCTTTTCGTTCATTTTAAGTGGCTGTACGAATGACAAAGCTCCGACCAACGACGCCCCGAAAAACAATGCCGTGATAGATATAGATACATCAAAAATCATTCGGGTAAACATTGCAGGACGTATACCCATAAGCACGGACAGCATAAGAGATATTCTCGTGGAAACAAGCCGCTTTAATTTTAGTGAAATACCATTTGAGAACGGTGTTACTGATTATCACTTTTCATTAGATAAAAATGGGGACAATTCCTCTGCAAGACTGTTTTTTAGTGTCTTACCGGAAAAATCAACAGAGATAATCTCTTATAATTTCAGCAAAGCCGCTGTTAAAGGAAATCAAAGCGAAGATATAAAATGGGGACTTGATTTATTACTGCACATTTTAGGAACAGAGCTTACAGACGGAACGTGGGGCGACATTTTAGATATTGTTTCAAAGTCTGGAACGGTTGGAGCGTTGGGAAAGGATTATGAGGGATATAAAAATGAAGCGTGTAGTATTCGTCTGGTATACGCCGACCTTGGCGAAAACGTGCAGATTGATATAAGAACCTGACCCACTGGCGAAATCAAAGATTTCGAGTGGGTACCCCAGAACCTTGTTACTCCCTGCGGTCGTAATAAGAACCTGACCCACTGGCGAAATCAAAGATTTCGAGCGGGTGCCCCAGAACCTTGTTACTCCCTGCGGTCGTAATAAGACCATATTGTGGCGAATACGGTTTTATATTGCGTTATCTAAAAGGCGAGGAAAGCATCACAGGGTTTCCGTTTGAAGCGTGGCATTATCGTTATGTCGGATTGCCACATTCAAAAATAATTATGGATAAGGGTATTACTCTTGAAGAATATTTAGAAAACAGATAAAGGGGAGGGTTTTATGGATAGAACAGAATGGATAGCCTGTCCTGCGTGCAAAAACAAAACACAGGTGAAAATCCGGGAAGATACGGAACTTAAAAATTTCCCGCTGTTTTGTCCGAAATGCAAACAGGAAAGTTTAGCCAATGTAAAACAACTGAATATGTCAGTTATTAAAGAGCCAGACGCATAGGCGCGGAGCCATCAAGACGCAGAGCCGATAACTTGTGAGGAATCACAGGCTATCGGCTCTTTTGTTTTAGGCCGATAATCCCGGCGGCTTGGTCGCGGGTCATGTCTTGCTTGAGGCGGGCCTCCTTGATTGCCAGACCAAACGCCCGGAAATCGTATACATCAGTTTTATTACGCATAGCAAACCTCCTAATATAATTTTACTGTTCCTACGGGGAAATTTACAGGATTAGTAAAACTCATTATTAGGTTTTATGGTTCGCTTTGCAGTTTGCCAAACGCATAAAAAAATGCCGTCGTTTTCTGTTATACATAGGATTCGCGGGGAAATCACGTTAAAAAGCCAACGGCGGCAAAAGGAGGTTGCCGCCGTGTTAAAGCGTTTCATTCGACAAAATATCGGTTTATTCATGTTGTTAAAAAAAGTTTCGACTTTGCACGGGCTAAGTGCGGTCTGCAATATGAAATAGAAAACTACATAATAGGTACAACCAATACGCAGCATGGAGCGGTATCGCCCTGTGGTGCGTTTTTTGTTGAAAAATTTTTACCCAACTTCGGGACAAGCTGTCCCGAAGTCATAATCCCTCGTTGCCGTTCGCCGCCGTCCCCATTCGATTTTTCGCATTTCATCAAAAAAATCGAATGGAGGATATTGCAATGGCAATCATCAATTTACGGGAATATTACCCGTGGTACGCACATGACGAACTGGTGGAAATACCGGACATTATCGCAGAGGAGCTTATCGCTGACAGGCGGTATGAAAGAGCGTTCAAGCGGCGCACGATTTACAACGGCATGACCGCCGAGCAGTTCATTATGGCGTGGGTGAAATCCGAATTTATCACGCCGAAAAGGCTATTGTTCGGCGCAAACAACATTTATTATGACCTTTTGAAAGGGGGAGAACAGCCGTGATTAAGACTTTGCGAAAGCAGAAAAAGCAGGACAAAGAGAGTTTTGCCGCACCGCAGACGGTTCAGGATGCGATTCCGATTCTTGCCGTTTATGAGGACGGCATTTTTGAAATCGGCGGCACTAAAGGAAAAGCCGTGAAATCCGGCAAAAAAGCGAAAGTATTGGGGCTGGGCGGCAACTCGCTCGGCTCTTATTATTCCAAGTCGTTCCGGTTTGACGATGTGAATTATGCCGTGGCTTCCAAAGAGGACAAAGAAGCCATGTTTTTGGAATATTCGGAACTTTTGAATGCTCTCGACAGCGGTGCGACAACTAAAATCACCATCAACAACCGCCGCATTAACAAGTCCGACTTCGAGAAGCGAATCCTGCTCCCGATGGAGGACGACGGGCTTGACATTTACCGCAAAGAGTACAACGCCATGCTGCTCGAAAAAATCAATGGCGGCAACGGAATTATCCAAGAAAAATATATCACGGTGTCGGTGTTCAAGAAAGAAATTGACGAAGCCCGTGCCTATTTTTCACGAATCGGCAGCGACTTAATGACCCATTTCAACCGGCTAGGCTCGGTCTGTGTGGAGCTTGATGTGAACGACCGTATGCGAATTTTGCACGACTTTTTCCGC
>Ga0099364_10006685_pt1 | contig 16716 bp, 10 predicted proteins | sample TergutTh196P3_FD_73070 | JGI IMG/M metagenome (GOLD analysis project Ga0099364, IMG submission 73070) | Microcerotermes parvus P3 segment gut microbial communities from Pointe-Noire, Republic of the Congo - Th196 P3 | ecosystem: Host-associated > Arthropoda: Insects > Digestive system > Gut ... | reverse complement strand
TGAACCGCGATGTCTCCGGTTATTAAAATCACAGGCAGCGTTGAAAAACTTTTGCTTGTTCTTATCATTTTTAAAACATCAAAACCGTTTTTATCCGGCAGATTTACGTCAAGCAAAACTATATCGGGATTTTCCACGGCCAAAGCTTCAATGCCGGACTCGGCATTAAAAGCCTTTATAACATCAAAATCTTTTGTTTTAAGCACGGCTTCCGCCGACTCTACAAATGAAGCGTCGTCGTCAATAATTAAAATTTTCTTTTTTCTGCTCACGATTTTATTCCCCCGCTCTTTCCGGAAGCATGATCACCGTTCTAAGTCCCAGCGAATCAGAAAGCTCCAAAGATATATCTATGGAAGATGCTAAATAATAGTTATCAGTCAAAATTTTATAATCGGGATAGATAAGAGTCATTTTATAATCGCCTTTAGGAAGTTTTATTTCAAGAGGAACAAGATCGGAAAGACCGATAAATTTATTATACCCCGTCTTTTCTTCGATTAAAACCTTCACGTTTCGCAAAGGAACCGTGTTTGAGTCTTTATCTTTAACAATTTCCTTTAAAATTTCAAGCCTGGAAATTTTATCGGCAGTCGAAAATATTAAACCGATTCTTTCGCTGCTCGGCGTACGTATATCCAAATAAAGGCCTGACATGGTGCCGGTAAGCTCATGAAATTCTTTTTCCGTTTTTTTATTTAATTTCGAACACACAAAAATGCCTCCGATGACAACGGCAACCGCTATGAAAGCGATAACTACGGGATTTGTAAAAACATTTACTTCTTTTGCCGCCTTCGGCACGTTTATCTCGAAAATTTTTCCGAATCTGGCAAGAATTTTGTCTTCAATTGAAGACTGCAAAGAGTCTTCGTCGCCGACGGTTATCACGCTCTGAGCATAATATTTCGGAGTGAAAAACGAAGATTTATCATCTTCGGCTTTCAAAGCTATGATGGTGGTATTGTCCCGCCCTCCGGCATTATTTGCCGCCATTATCAGCTCGTTTGCTATGGCATTAAGATTTCCTCTGTGAATATCAATGATTCCCTTTATGGCAAAGTCGTCAATCTCGCCGTTAAGTCCGTCACTGCACATTATATAATGGTCTCCGGGCTTTACAATCACGGCTTTGTAATCGACTTTAACAGTCGGACATGTTCCCAAAGCTCTCGTTATCATGCTTTGGAGTTCGGCGGTTTTAATCTCGTCTTCCCTCATTTTCCCTTCGCCTATAAGTTCGTTTACTTTGGAATGATCCTTTGTAAGCAGCTCTATAATGCCGCCTCTTATTCTGTAAACTCTGCTGTCGCCGGTGTGGTATATGTGCAAAAGACCTGTTTCCTTCTCAAATTTAGCGGCTGCCACCGTTGTTCCCATCCCCGCAAGTTTAGGATATTTGAGAGTAAGATTATTAAGCATTCTGTTGGCAAGCATAATCGCAGCCGCGGGACGCAAAAGCTCCGCTTTTATATTGGCAAATCTATTCCCTGTTACCGGCCGGATATCAGATGAATCCAGATTTTCAAAAGATTTCAGTATGACTTCAACGGCGCATTTGCTTGCGAAATCCCCTGCAGCTCCGCCGCCCATTCCGTCGCAGACAACAAAAAAATCCTTAGCGAAATTAACGCCGAACGCGTCCTGGTTTTCTTTTCTGACTATACCGGTGTCTGTTTTTCCGTAATACAGCATTTTCATAAAAATTGGACCTTAACCCTTTTAGCGTTTCTCGACACTACTGATCTGGTCTTAAAAAACACAAACAATATAAAGATAATCAACCCCGCAAAAAACTGTTTTCTGTACTTTGACTTAAACTTGTCAAGACCGGAAAATCCCGTGTGGTCGGCGCTTCCTAAAAACATCGGCCACAAGACTGCATTTTTAACAGCCCTAGCATTAGTATTTATCGCTTGAAGGGAATCCGCTGAATTAGAAAAAAGTATATTAATTTTACCGACGCCGAACAAGTCGGCTAACAAAGGAGAAGATGTGATAGGAACATTGCTGGCCTTTATTTCCGCCATTACTTCAAACTCTTTGCGTCTTGCGTTGCTCTTTATAACCATGATTCTTCCGTCTTCAGTCCCTATTACAAATTCTTTCAATCCGTCTTTGTCAAAATCATACATTGCAGGAGATCCTACCATTCTTTTTGCTTCCTGAATCTGCATTTTCCACAATAATTCGCCGGCAGAATAACCCGTTTTTCCTCTCAGTCCGATTACGCTGCCGTTGGCGGAAACGGCAAATACGTCGTTAATGCCGCTGCCAGTAAGGTCCGCAATTACGGGAGAAGAATTATGCTTAAGTCCTGCCGGAGGGGTAGGTTCGACGAAATATGTCCACATAACGTCAAATTTTGACACGTCTATGGCGGAAATATACTGAGGAACGTTAGACTGAACTACAACATTCGGAATTCCGTCTCCGGTTATATCTCCAACCGCGGGAGCTCCGGCTATCAAATGCGCTTTGGTTGTTTTTTCAAGTAAATCAACAGTCTTTCTCGTTCTGGATTTACCGTCTATAAAATAAACCTTGCTGGAATAGCTTGCGACAACAACCATGGGAGTAAAATCTTTGGACTGATACAAAACAGGGCTTGCGTATATCGGGCCTTCGACAAATTCCGTGAATCTCTCATAATCGCTTTCATATCCTACGTTGTACAGAAAATGCACGGCGCCGTCTTCCGAGCATGCCACAACGTCCATCTTGCCGTTTCCCGTAAGGTCGGCTACAAGAGGAGTCATTTCAGAGATAACTCCGCCGAGTATTTCCCTTCTTATTATATTGCCCGTCTGCCCGTCAAAAACAAATAACATTGACGAATCCGAAAGCGTAACAATATCAAGCACGCCGTCGTCATTAACGTCGGCAAGTATGGGAGAAGTCTTTCCGGAATTAAAAATTTCTATCTGCCTCCATAAAGGCTCGCCCGTTCTTGCGTTCCATCCGTATAAATATCCTGCCGCGGTAAGCATCACTATGTCATTCTTTCCGTCGCCGGTAAGATCGCCTATGGCGGGAGTTGAAGTTATGCCGTACTCTTCAGAATTAACATTTCTTACCGGAGTATCTTTTCTGAAATCGCTGTTGAGTTCAAGGGTAAGTTTAGGAGGTTTGCTTTTCAGTAAAGAAAGCCCTGACCAGCCGAACCAAATCAGCCCTATGGAAGTAATAATTGAAGCAAGCATAATTATTAACGAAAGCGGTTTTTGTATCTTCAATAAAAATATCTGCTGCTTCGACGGAGTCGAATAATCCTCGTCAAAAGCGTTGGCAAACCTGAATATTGATCTTCCTATTGATATCTCATCGTCGAACTTTATATTCATGCTGTTCAACTGTCCGACCTTGTTTCCGTTTACGGCAACTCCGCCGGTGCTGCCGACGTCGGTAATGGTATACTGCCCGTTATTATAAGATATCTTCGCATGCCCTTTGGATACGGTCATGTCTCCGGCAAGTACGATATCGTTCTCAACGCCTCTGGGAGAAAATTGATCTCTGCCTATAAAAGTATCGTCCTTTTTCATCATAAATTTTTTGCCCGTAAACCTGCCGTAAATACCTAAAAGAAAGCCCGCGGGGCTTGCATCGGGAGTACCCGAAGTAATGTCAGGGTACATAACTATGCTGTAAGGACCGATTCCTATCTCGTCGCCGATTTCCAGCTCTTTTTCAGAAATAGTTTTTCCGTTGACTTTAGTTCCGGTAATCGTGTTTTGATCTTTTACTACGTATTGATCATCGTCGTCTAAAATGATGCTGCAATGATGTTCCGATATATTTTTGTCTTTTATCAGAATATCATTGCCTTTTTTACTTCCTACGAAAATTCTTTTTTTTCTTCTTAATATGTACTCGCCCAAGATTTCTTCTTTTCTTTTCAAAAACAGCCTTGGCATTTGTTTCCCCTTTTAAAGACAAAGTTTAAAGTTCAGAGTTCAAAGTTCAAATGATGTGTTTCGCCTTCGGCGAAACGTATTAACAGGTTTTCGCGAAGCGAAAACGACTAATTTGAACTTTACGCCTTGCACTTTGAACTTTGCCGTTTTGCTTATCTTGCAGCAAAAAGCGCTGCAATCATTGTTATTCCCAAACTTATTGTGGCTATTGCCGCTCCGCCTGAAGAATCTCCGCCTGAAGACCCTCGGGCTTTTGTGTTTTTATTTGAAGAACCGAGACTTGTCTCAGCTATCGCCAGTCTTATTGAAATTTGTTCAAGCCGCTCATGCATCTCCGCTATCTCTTTGTTTGAAGAAGCGCGGCCGCCCAAGCTGTCTTTGCCTGACGCTCTGCCGCCGGAAGCAATCTGCCGCTGAAGATCCATAAAAACTTTTGATTGTTTTAAGCTGTTATCCAGAAGCGCCGGCATGTTTGGTTCCAGGTCGGCTATAAGTGCAATCATATCTACATTACCGTCTGATTTCGAAGACGGCTTTGCCGATGAAACGCCGCTTTTTTCCAAAGCGGCAACTTTAGCTCTTAAAGCTTCTAATTCCTGCTTTGTAATCTGCGAAGCTGCCGGAACGGCGGTTTCCGCGGGAGATTTTGTTCTCCTGTCATATTCATAAATAGCGGCGATCAGCGCGCCTCTTGTTATCGGTTCATCTTCCACAAAAACAGTTTCTCCGTACTTATTTATGAATTTCGGCATCTTCTTGCTTAACTCATTAATAATTTCACGCAAAACCGGATCATTCACGTCTCTTTTCGACTGCGCAAAAGATAATGACGCCCCGTTAAAAACAATTGCCGCGGCTGCAAGCCAAGACAGAAACTTTTTTGTTTTTTTCATTTTTTCCCCTAGAAATAAAAATTTAAGGAAATTTTACTCTGCCGGTCAAAAAGATTGCCCATACCCATGGCATAATCAATCTGTAAATATCTCCCGAATACGGTCATATCTATACCGACGCCAATCGTATATGTTATATTTTTATTCACGTCATCTTTTACGCTGTAACGGTTTTCCAAGGCAAAACCTTCAACGCCGCCTCTCAAAAATAAACCGCTTAATCCGAAAGCGTCGCTGTCATAAATATTCATATAACCAAGCTCAAGCCCCAAGTTGCTTGATAAAGGCTCCTGCTGTCTCTGAACCATATCCGCGCTTCCCAGAAGAGTCAGCTGGTCTGTAAGTTTGAAAGTATTTGAAACTCCGAATTTGGCTGTTAACGCGGCGCCGTCACTCTCGCCGCCGTCCCACTTCATCGAAGCGCCTTTGCCTATAAATAATCCGAAATTTAAAGTTTCAAAGACATTGTACAAAACGCCCGCGTCCAAATCGTATCCGATAGCCGACCCGCCTTCAATGCCGTCCCATTTTTCCATTATGTATTTCAGCGATACGCCCGCATATAAATTAGTGTCGCTTTCCCAAACAGGCATACCCCAAGAAAGGTATACCGCATTTTGCGAATCTGAAAAAGAAGGCAATTCGCTTCCTGAGTCATTATAATGCGAGATATTATCCATAGACGAATTTATAAGACCTAAAGCAAAAACAGAACCGCCCAGCGAGTCCGTAAATTTGCTCATGGGAACGGATATCGCGACAAAATTGTGGGAAGGAGTCACATCCTCAAGGCCCGGCCATTCGTCCGACGCGCCCGTAGAACCCGTCACCGTTACGCCGTAATCCTGAACCTGCCCCAAACCTGCCGGGTTCCAGTAAACGGCGCTCGGGTCGTTGCTTATAGACGTAAAAGCTCCGCCCATACCAAGAGCTCTCGCTCCGACGCCTCTCTTAAGGAACGCGGCTCCGCCGAAAGAGGCATAACTGTTCGCCGTGAGCGCAAAAACAAGAAAAAGAGAGATTAGTGTGTATTTACGCATATTATTTCCTTAATATGGCAAAAGATTTATAAAGCCTGTTTTCCTTGCCGCCGCTGTTTGTTATTATTTCGCATATGTATATGCCGTTCGCAAGCCTGTCGCCCGCATAACTCTTCCCTTCCCATTGAACGGAGTTATTGCCCGAGGGTCTTTGCTGTGAAGACATAAGTTTGCTTACAAGCTTTCCGGCTCTGTCATAAATATTAATTGACACGGACGCCTGCTGGTCTATAACAAAATCTATATTCATGCTGCCTTTATTGGGATTATAAGGAGAAGGGTAAGGCTTTAAGCCTGAAATAGGCTCGCTGCTGACTTCAAATCCTGAAGTCGCGCTGAAAGAGTTTAATGCGCCGCTGTCGTTAAATGCTATCTCAAGAGTATATATTTGTCCCGGAGTTAATTCAGCGCCGTCATATACATAATTAAGTTTTCCTGTATTCGTATCCAGCATGGTATTGTCCGCAGTTTTAGAATAAATAGGAGTGCCTATCGCAGTATCTCCGCTATACAGCCTGACAGTTACAAAATTAGCCTGGCTTATACCCGACTGTGAAACAATAACAGCTTCAATCACGGGTTTTTTGCCTGACACACCTCTGGGCTGTATGATTGTAATATTATTATCCGTTTGGCCTATTAATATTGAGTATGTGTTTGTATTACCGTCATCATTGCTGGTTTCTCTTGCAAACCACTGGACAAAGTACTGCCCCGGCTGCAGAATAACATTAGTGCTTACTTCAGCCGATTTCTGAAGAGCAGGAAAATCCGTGCCCATATTAAAATATGTAAAATTCCCGGTCGTTGGAGGAACGTCTTTCGCTATTCTATAACCTATTTGATCGATTGTTCCGGCCGAAAGAGCTGTTGATACGACAACTCTTACGCTAAGCTCAACATTTGTAGACGCGGAAGCGCTCGAAGTCATATTATAAAACTGTATAGACGGATTCGTATTCATTTTGGACGTCAATAACAGAGTGGTATTTATTCTGTTATCATGATTATTATCATGCAATGCAGCCGCATCGCCGACAACAAATGAGTTTTGATAATTGCCGGCAGACGAATTAGCCGAAGTATAAGTAACAAAAGAACCTATCGTATCATCGGCAGCACACAAACGCGCCGCGGCTGTGCAGCAAAAAAATGATAGTAATATAACTTTAATATATTTCATTGCAGATTCACCAATGCCGCAATTTTACCTCTTGATCCAGTGTAATTTTCTAAAGCTTTGCCTATTATTGTTCCCGGCTTAGGATTTTCGGGCGCTTTCATCGCACATCCCGGAGAAGAAGAAGCGACAAGCATGTCCCCTCTTTTAATGCTTCCGCCCTCGCTGACAACATTAACCGGAACTTTACCTACCAAAGCAAGCTGGTACCCGGTCGCTTCAGAATTTAAAACAATTCCCGGTTTTGTGGATATAACGCCCGCTACTTTTGTATCATTTGCCGTTTTAGATTTTTCTATATAACCGTCTCTCGTTTCAGAAATAATAACAACGTCTCCCGGAGCCAAAACTTCCGCAGACGGATATATTTCCGCGAGGTCGGCATTTGTATTAAGAAATCCGTTGGATGAAGAAACTATGCCGTTCACTCTTAAAGCCGTACTTGCAATAAGTCCGCTAACGGAAGAGTTTGTTGTCGTATTAAAAGTACCATAACTCAAATTCGCAGAGCCTATTGCCAAACTATTGCCTGTTGCTATCGTAACATTAGCGCTAAAAGTTTTCGCGCCTGAAATAGTCTGCGCAGAGGCCAGATTAACATATGTTAAAGAAAGATTTGCCCATGATAAAGCTGTACCGTTATTAGTTAAAAATTGACCGCTTACCAAAGCCGGTATTGGATTTGTTACTGATATTGTACCGTTAGTGTTAGTTAATCCGTTACCTGCAAAATTAACCCAGCTCGTGCCGCCGGCATTTGCCATAAGATACATATAGTTATTGCCTGGATTATTCGGAGTAGGTAATGTTCCGGAAATACTTGTCCAGGATAAATTATTTGAGCCGTCAGTCATAAGATATTGACCGCCGGCTCCGCCTGTCGGAACTTGTCTGATATTTGACCATGATAAATTACCGCCGCTAATTGACAGGAAATATCCGTTCGTGGCAGTTCCGCCGACGGACAGTTTATTTAATGTTACCGCGTTATTTGCAATTTTTCCATTTGTTATCGCGCCGTCTTTAACAGATAAAGCATAAGGGCTTGACGCCAGAGGAACTCTTAAACCTATTGCTGTGCCTTCCACATAAACCTGCAAATAAAGAGGCTGGTCAAAATTAAGACTGCCAAAGGCGGCCATTCCTGATACGCCTGTATCGCCTAGAAGTATGCTGTATATGCCGTTTCCTACATTTATGGAAATATTACCCGCTCCAGATTGCCACACTCTGTTGCTGCCGACAGCGCCTCCAGACTGGACATTCCAAATTTCAAATCTGAAATTTCTATTGCCGTTAATAGGATTCCCTGCCGTGTCAGTCAGCCTGCCTTGAAAGTTTAAAGTCGCGGGAACATCTGCAAATGTTTTACCGCAAAACAGCATAATCCCAAGAAGTAAAAGAACCGGCATCCTAAATATATTATTCATAACACCTCTCTGCTAAATTAATTCGTAATTTCCGTTTTTGCCGTTACTTAAGCGGTTTCGCGCAGTTGACGCAGAATCTTAATTTTCTTCCCGCCGGCACAGTATTTGTATACCCGCAGTGCGGACACTGAACATCCGATGCAGCTGCAGCCGTAGTTGTAGTTGTAGACGGATGCAGCTTCTTTGTTGTCGTTACACGCTGTTTTGTTGTAGCTGTTGTCGGAGTCGGAGATGAAACAGTAACAACAGTTTCCGACGACAAGACTACAGTAACATCCGGAAGAATTGTAGGGATCATCACAATCTTGACCGTTCCGCCTTTTGACGGAGAAACGATCGCTTCAAATACTTGTTCGTCATAATCTTTTACGACGATTTTCCCTTGCATCTTGCCCGGGCTAACATCTTTTGCCCAAGCGCCTTCAGCATCGGTTTTGCCGACAAGTTTATTATCAAGCCATATGTATGCGCTTTCCAAAGGAATTTCGTTATCGCCGCTCATTGCTACGACTTTTACGTTAAACGGAACTTTCGCATATTCCATTTCTCCGGTTATTGCGGCTCTTATGTCTAATATATCAACGCCTCTCATTGTATAAGGTTTAAATTCATCGGCAGAAAACGTAAAATCATACTTGCCGCCGGGCAAAGATACTGTTATGGGTTTGCCGGTACCGACGCTTTTCGTAACAGTACCGAATTCTTTTCCGCTTATCGTTAATTTTGCAATAAACGACTCCGAAGGATTATCTCTTGCCCTGACCCTGAAGGAAATCAGCTTGTTCATATGCACGTGAAGCTTTGGTTCTGAATTAGCGGTAACAGAGATGCTGCTAGCATATTGGCCGTATTTTCCTTCCGGATCAAGTATTCTTACTTTGTAGTCTCCGGCTTTTATGTTCACGGTTTTAGGAGTATTTCCCCTTGGCTGCGTTTCGCCGTCAATGTGTATACTCATATTGTCAGGAACAGACGTAAACGTGAACGGCTGAAACATGTGGCCTCTTATGCTGAAAACGTTTTCACCGTCAATATTTCTACTTTCTCTCCCCCAGAAATTTTCATCTACGCCCGCAAACATTTCTTTGGGGTCTGATCTTGAAAAATCTATATTGCATCTTCCCTCTTTTGCGCTGCCTTCCGCCGCTCTTGAGCCCAAATCTGAAAACCCTGCCAATGCAAGCCTTACGGTATGTTCGCCTGCCATAAGCTGTATCTTGCAGGGAGTTACGCCGAATTTATTTCCGTCAATATAAACGTCGGCTCCGGTAGGCTCGGAAGTCACCTCGAGCAAAAAGTCAAACATTATTTCTATCTTTTCGCTTCTGTCTCTGTTTGACTTGCTTGTCCTCCCTTCAATTGTTACAACTTTTTGCACAGGTCTGAAACCTTCTTTCAAAGCAGTTACTATATATGTTTGAGGCTGTACTTTCCTCAAAGGTATAGGCTCGGTCGAAGGCTTGTTTTGAAGAATTACCTGACCTTCTTTTGTTTTCATGCTTACGGTTGCGCCTGCGGGAACAGTGGTAATTATGACATCAGGCGGATAAAGCCATGAATAAATGCTCTTGCCGAACGGCGTTATCTGCATAAAAATATCTAAACCGAAAAACAGCAGAATTGCCAAAATAACGGCAATAATAATCTTTATTATCCTGCTTTTCATTTCTTTAAATTTTGTAACAAGCCAGTCTCCGACTTCTTCAAAAACGGTTTTGCCTTTTGCTTCCGACTGAGACTGCTGCGGAGACGGTATCGGAGGAGGCGTAAAAGCGGCATTTTGCTGCTGCGCCGAAGTCTGCGTCGGCGGAACGAAAGGCCGGGCTGGAATACTCCCCGCATCCGGCACGCTTGACGCCGGTATCTGCGGCGCGGTATTATCAGTCTGCTTAGCGGGAGGCATCGCCGGAGGAATAATCGCAGGCTCGGAAGATTCGCCGACTATAAAGTCCGTGCAAAGTATTCTCGGTATCGCCGTATTGTTTTTTATCTCCTGCCTGTCCAGCGCTTTAACAAGATTTATCGTTTCATCAGAATTTTTAAGCTCTTTTTCCATTACTCTTGAGAGAAATGACGCCAAATCAACGGCAAGCTCTTCAGTTTCAACGCCTTTAAGAAGTCTTCTTAAATCGCGGTACATCTCGATGGCTCTCTCGTATCTCATGTCTCTGTCTTTTTCAAGAGCCTTAGCTATAATTTCTCCGATTTCGTAAGGAAGCTGAATGCCGCTGAGCGAATCCGTGTCAAACTTTTGATTTAAAACCTGCGATTTGATTTCGGAATTATCTCCGGAGTACAACTGTTTGCCGGTCAGCATTTCATAAAAAACAACGCCGATTGAAAAAACGTCGGCGCGGTGGTCAATATCCGAAACGGCTTTTATTTGCTCGGGAGACATATAAGGATATTTCCCGGTGACAACATTCTGCTTTATGCCTTCATTTATTTCATCGGCAGTTTTAGCTATACCGAAATCGCTGAGCTTAACGTTTCCGTCAAAAGATATTAAAACATTTCCCGGGGATATATCGCGGTAAACTATTCCGTAAGGTTTTCCGGTTATGGAATCTCTCGCCACTCTGTTCGCATAATCAATCGCTTTAAGCATGCTTATGCATATAAGGACGCAAAGCTCCCATGGAATTTTTATTTTTAATTCGTTGCATCTTTTTATAAGGTCTTCAAGGTCAACGCCTCTGACAAAGTCCATTGAAATATAAAACGAACCGTTGCTGCCTTTCCAGAAGTGCTGGACTCTGACAATATTATCATGAATAATATTTTTGGCGATCAGGGCTTCTTTATAAAACATTTCAACAAACTTAGGCTCTGAAACTTCGCTCAGAAGTTCTTTGACGGCTATAAAATTTCTCAGACTGAAATCGTAAGCCTGCCATACGACGCCCATTCCGCCCTGGCCGATTTTTTTTACGGTCACGTACTGGTCGTTAATAAATAAACCTAGATCCAAACCTTGTTGCGATTTATTTTCGTTCATTTATTTTTTCACCTTTCAATTTAATATAAAATAACGATTTTCAATTATTATATACTATTAAATTCAATACGACAATAACTATTTCAAATTTCAACAGGCAAAACGCATGAAAAAAATGTCTCGACGACCGCTTTTACCCTGTGTCATCAACCCTGAACTCGTTTCAGGGGTCGCAGTGCGACGAATAAGGAGCACGTGCCTGCCCCGGAACTAGTCTTTATCATTTAACGACGAAATGCTGAAACAAGTTCAGCATGACACCTTTTCATGCGTTTGCCGTGTCTCCGCTCTTCAATTTTCACTCTTTTATAAATTGGCATATAATTATACAAAAAATATGAAATAAATTCGATATATTTGCTTGACATTATATCTATTTTATGACATTATTATAGACAAAATAAAAAATATCGCGGATCTGAAATGTTAATGTATTATTGTAAAAGAACGTCAGTATTCTTGGCGGCCTATGCGGCATTAGGCTTTCTTGTGACTATTGTTTTTACGTTTTTAAGCTTTAGCTCTATGGACTTGTCCGTATTTGCCATTTTAAAGACTTTTTCATTATCCGTATTTTTTCTTATAATGGAATCCGTTTTCTTTATCCTCCCTTTTGTTTTTTACCTTATGGTCTTACCCGCAAAAAAGCACAGCACAAAATTTGACAAATGGTTTACCGGAATTTTCTTTACTGTAAGTTTATACCTTACGGCGTTTAAAAGCATCGCTGAGTATTTTTTCTGGGATGAGTTTCTTTCAAGATTTAACTTTATAGCAGTTGATTATCTGGTATATACCCATGAAGTAATTAAAAATATTCATGAGTCTTATCCGGTAATAACCATATTAATTACGGCTTTTATACTTACCTGCGCCGTAAGTTTAGCGCTTTCAAAATTTTTTACGGCGCCGAAAAACACGGCAATTCCAAAATTTTCAAATAGGCTTGCGGTTTTTACCGTCAATTTAATTTTATGCGCTGTAATAGCTTTCTGTACTACGTTAAGCTGGTCGGAAGTTACAAACAACAGGTTTAACAACGAGATTGCCAAAGGCGGCGCTTACGGTTTTGTCTACGCGTTTACGCACAACGAGCTGGAATACGATGTGTTTTATCCGACGCTGCCGCAGGAAGAAGTCGATAAAATAATTGCCGGAAAAATCCCTTTTGGAAAATTTATTTCGCGACAGGGAGAAGAGTTAAATCCTAATATAATTATCGTGCTTATGGAAAGCATGAGCGCGAAATATATGGAGCGGACTGCCGGTGAAGATAATTCTCCTATTACTCCTAACTTGATCAGATACGCTCAGGAAGGAGTGTTTTTCCCCAATACTTACGCTACGGGAACACGAACTGTCCGCGGCATAGAAGCGCTTACAATAGCTGTCCCGCCTTTACCGGGCATGTCAATAGTGCGCAGGAATGACAATGAAAATCTTTACACTATCGGCACTATTTTCAGAAAAAAGGGTTATAAAACAGAATTTGTTTACGGCGGATACGGCGCTTTTGACAATATGAATTATTATTTCAGAAATAACGGTTTCGCTATAAATGACAGGACAGATTTTCCTAAAAATGAAGTTAGTTTTGCCAACGCGTGGGGCGTAAGCGATGAAGATTTGTTTATGCAGACAATAAAACGCGCAGACAGTTATCACGACAATAAAGAAAAATTCTTTTTGTTTGTACTTACGACTTCAAACCACAGACCTTATACCTTTCCGCAAAATGCCATAGATTTGCCGCAGGGAGAAAGAACAAGCGCCATTAAATATTCGGATTATTCCATAGGACAGCTTGTTGAAACAGCAAAAACTAAGCCGTGGTTTGACAACACTGTCTTTGTTTTTGTGGCAGATCACGAAGCCGGCATTGCAGGCAAAGACGAATTACACCCCAGAGAACACAAAATACCTCTTATAATTTACGCGCCAAAGCTTATAGAGCCTAAAACTTACACACACCATATAAGCCAGATAGACGCTCTGCCTACATTGCTTTCTTTGCTTAATGTCGAATATGAAAACAGATTTTTCGGACAAGACGCTATCGCTGAAGATTACCAAACGAGATATTTTTTGATAAATTACCAAAAGGTAGGCTTTGTTCAAGACGATACTCTTACATTGTTAAAACCTATAAAGCATACGGATTTTTACAAACTGCCTTCCATGGAAAAATCCGAAGATAAAAAAATAAACGAAGAAAATTTTAAAACCGCGGTAAGTTTTTTCCAAAAAGCAGACGACTGGCGAAATTTGTTAAAGGAATGAGTTTTAACGCGGTAAAATTACATATCCCCAAGCAATGCAATTTAACGCGCTGCTTGGGGATTCAAAATTTACATTTTACAGATACTTTGTCATCTACATATATGCAAGCGCTTTTTTTACCGGCATGCCTTCTGCAATACCTGCTTTTTTCGCCGCGCTTGAAACAGCGACTATTTTTGTTTTTAACATATCGTCAACGGTTTTAACGCCGGCGGCAATTGCGGCGATATTTCCTTTCTTTTCAGCTGTTTCCATGTTCAGATAACCGCACATTATAAAACCTTTTGCGCTCATGATAAAAACCAGAGAACTTCCGGGGACTATCTCGCCTTCAAAAGCTTTATATGTCCTGCCGTTAACAGCTATTCCTTTTATTTGCACATTAACTCCGTTTGAAGCTCAGCAGCTCGGAAGTTCGGCAGCTCGGCAACGACCAAAACTTTTACTGAACTTATGTCTTTTACTTTAATTGTGTCTTTTGTCTTTGCTGAGCTGCCGAACTTCCAAGCTTCTGCAGTTATATCGTCCAGCTTAAAAAATTAAACCCTTCCGAAGGTTTCGGAATTATTATTGAAGATTGATAAGGCCATCTTTCTATTTCCATACTGTTTTTATCAACGCTTACGGCAAACTCAATGTTTTCATAATCCGCAGGAAGATCTAAATCGGCAAAAGGTACGGCTATTTCTATAATTTTATCAAACGCCGCGTTTTCAACATTTAAAACTTTCTCTTCCTTTTCGGTTTTAAGAACCAACCGCAAAACTTTTCCGTCGGTACTAAAATTAAGCGCAACGTTACGCTTAACCGGCGCCAGAAAAATCACATGGAAAGTTAAATCCTCAAGCGACTTAAGAGAAATATCTCCGCTTAAATCAAAACGGACATAAAAATTCTGCATATCGAACCCATAGTAAAAACTGTCAACTGCCGCCGAAACCTGATGCATGGAACCGCCTGCATGCCCGACTTCATAATATCCGGCATTTTTCCACTCAAAAAAGTTCGTGACTTTACCGTCGATTCTTGGGCTTATAAAAGCTGACGGTTTTGATTCATTATATTTTTTTGGCGCGCTTTTAATAGCCTTGTATAAAATATCTGGAGGCTTCTGGCCCATACACTCGTAAACTTTAATCAAATGCCGCCTGTAAATAAAATCAAAAACAGAGTCATTAGCGGAAGAATGGTCAGGCCCGTACCACCAGTTCCAGTCTGAACCTTCAGCAGCGTAAAAAATGTCCCACGCTTCTTTTTCCTGTTTAGAACCTTTAAAACCGGGATTTTTCTCAATAAAATCAACAAGGAAATCTCTTGTCATCCCGAGGTAATCCCAAGACGTATTATCTTCATTATGGCCTATCCAAACGCCGAAATTTCCGTTTATCCATGAACCTGCAGTAAGCCCGCGCAAAACATTCTTCGGAGGAAATTTTTCAAGATACTCGCTTATTTTGACAGTTTCAATTACTGTGTCATTACCGAGCATTTCATAAAGAGCTTCCAGAAAATCCCATCCGTCGTTTTTATAATATTCCCAGCAGTTTTCACCGTCTAAAATAACAGAAACCAAAGGCGCGTAGTAATCGTTTCCCACATAATCCGCTATTCCCCGTATTTTGTTTACGAAATCAGCGGCCGCGTCGCGGGCGTTCCATTTGGAGTAAACAAAACCTATGGAGTCCGATAAACCGTGATCCCTGAAAAGCATGTTGATCTCTATTCCGTTTACCGACAATTTATGCGGTCTGAATAAAAATCTTCTGTTTCCGTTTATTTCTTTTGAGCTGTTAAAAAGAACGGTTTCATCCGTTGCAGTCCATTTTATTCCGGCATTAGCGGCCAATACCGCCATATCGTTTGAAACTGAACCTTCAGACGGCCACATACCGGACGGCTTGCGTCCGAAAAGTTTTTCATAATAATCTATGGCATTTGTTATATGCCAATTTGCGTCTTGGGGATGAGAAAACCTGCTTTTAGGCAGCACCATTCCCGGTGTTGCCTGATGAGCGGCGTTTGTATCGCATAAAAGAGGCAAAATCGGATGGTAATACGGCGCTATCGAAACTTCTATCTGTCCTCTGTCCTGCGCTTCTTTGTGCTTTTCAACTATTTTGCCGCAAATCTCAAGCTGTTTAGCTACAAGCTTTTGCTTATCTTCTTCGGTAAAATCTCTTTCTTTATCGTAGAGATAACCGACCAATTCATCGGTTTTGCGCCAGTAAGGATCCATCCAGGTTAAATTAAACCATACCTGCAAATCCCTGAAATCTTCAACTTTAAAATAGTTCAGCGTTTTTCTGATTTCTGCTTCAGTCGTATGCCTTCCGCGCTTTTCAAGAAGCTGTAAATATCTGTTGTACGGAAAAATCATATTGTCCCAGTTAGCCATAAAAAAATTCATCAAAATAAAAACTTTTTCGTCTTCCGCAAGCTGCGAAGCGTCTTTAAGAGTCAAATCAAGAAATTTGTCTTTTGCTTGTCCGGACGCATACTCTTCAAGCTGGATTAAAAGAGACGGAACAAGATTAAAGTTAGCTTTTATTTTCGGATAATTGTCCAAAACCGCAACCATATCATAATAATCTTTAGTCGCGTGAAGCCTTACCCACGGAAGCTCATAATTGCCCGTCGAAGGATTTTTGTACATAGGTTGGTGCTGATGCCATAAAAAAGCCAAGTAAATTTTTTTCATATTAAAAAAACCTCTAAAAATCTATCGCAGTGCCACCTTACACAGGCAAAACGCATAAAAAAAATGTCTCGACGACCGCTTTCACCCTGTGTCACCCTGAACTCGTTTCAGTGGGAGCAGTGCGACGAATAAGGAGCACGTGCCTGCGACGGGCGGCCCCGGAACTAGGGTGTGTTGACACATATTACGCACATGCGCTGCTAAGATTTTTGAGGAAATTTTGGTTTTTTTGCGACAAAGATACAGAGACGTATCTGCGAAGCAAAAAAAGCAAAATTTA
>Ga0099364_10006684_pt1 | contig 16717 bp, 11 predicted proteins | sample TergutTh196P3_FD_73070 | JGI IMG/M metagenome (GOLD analysis project Ga0099364, IMG submission 73070) | Microcerotermes parvus P3 segment gut microbial communities from Pointe-Noire, Republic of the Congo - Th196 P3 | ecosystem: Host-associated > Arthropoda: Insects > Digestive system > Gut ... | reverse complement strand
CGTGTAGAGACAGCTTTAATATAAACCTTGTTTACAAGGTTTATATTAAAGTGGCTAAATAATTGTTTCTTCTAAATAATAAAACCCCACAGCATATTTTTATGTTTTAGGGTAAATTTGCCAGTACTGCTTAAGGGTGTTCATTGTTTGGCTTTAGTTCAGTTTTGCATTAAGAGGACTTTACTTTTTATTCGTTTTTTTATACTTTTAAACATGGATAATATGAATGATGAATCCGGTTGTATCAGCAGGCGTGATTTTTTAAAAATTGTCGGTGCAGGGACTGCGGCAGGCGTCGCTCTTGCAACTTTTAGCGGATGCGGGCCTGGCGGGCAATTATCAAGGGGGCGGGAGGTACCGGTCGGGCAGATGACTTACCGGACAAACCCGCGCAACGGCGATAAGCTGTCTCTCCTGGGTTTTGGCATGATGCGGCTGCCCCGCATAGCGCGAAGGCGCGGTGAATCGCTGCCTGACACTAACGACCTTGACCAGGAAGCGGTAAACGAGCTTGTTGACTTTGCGATTGAGCACGGTGTAAATGTTTTTGACACGGCCTCAGCTTACGGCAAGGGTTTTTCAGAAGATGTTACCGGGAAGGCTTTATCCCGCCACCCCCGCGATAAATACTTTGTCTCCACAAAACTTTCCAACCAACGCCCGCAGGCAAGAAGCCGCGAGGCCTCTATCGAAATGTACCGCAAATCGTTTAGAGATTTACAGGTAGATTATATCGACTATTATTTCATACACAATGTCGGCAACCACGCTACTTTTAAAGAACGTTTTTTAGATAACGGCATTCTCGACTTTTTGATGGAAGAAAAAGCGGCAGGTCGCATAAGAAATCTGGGCTGGTCGTTTCACGGGCAGGGTGAATTTTTTGAATATTTGTGCGGCGCCTACGACTGGGATTTTGTGATGATCCAGCTTAACTACCTGGACTGGGGCAATGTAATCGGGGTCGGGCGCACAGATGTAAATGCGCAGCACCAGTATAATATCGCTTCGGCGCATAACATCCCTATTTGGATAATGGAGCCGGTTATGGGCGGGGGGCTTGCCATGCCTCACTACAAGGCGCAGGAACATATGGTAAGGGCCGACCCGGATGCAAGCCCTGCATCATGGGCATTAAGGTTTGCAGGTTCATTCCCTAATGTAATTACTGTTTTAAGCGGCATGACCTTTATGGACCACCTAAAGGACAATATTATTACATACTCCCCCTTAAAACCGCTCTCGGACAGCGAAAGGGAAATGCTGTTAGGCGATGTCATGGAAGTGATGCTGCAGCACCGCAATATACTTTGCACAAGGTGCCAATACTGTATGCCCTGCCCCTACGGCATCGACATACCGGAAATATTTAACCATTACAACCGCAGCATGAACGAAGGCTACTACCCTGCCGACAAACAGAGCGAAGATTTCAAGCGCGCCAGGCGGGCATTTTTGGTTGGAATGGACAGGCGTGTTTCGAAGCTGCGTCAGGCAAACAGATGCATTAACTGCGGATTATGTACTTCAACCTGCCCGCAGAGAATCAATATACCTCGTGAAATGAGGCGGATTGATAAATTTATCGAAGATATGAGGATGGAGGCTTAATATGCTTAAAAAAATACGCGTTGCCGTAGCTTTGTTTTTTATAATTGCTTTAACATTGCTTTTTCTTGATTTTACCGGAACATTACATTCCTTTTTAGGATGGACTGCCAAAATACAGTTTTTTCCGGCTCTTCTAGCCCTTAGCCTTATCCCCCTTGCCTTTTTAATATTGCTTACATTGGTTCTAGGCCGCGTTTATTGCTCTGTGATTTGCCCGCTGGGAATTTTTCAGGATGCAGTTTCGCGCTGCGCCGGCATCAGAAAGAAAAACCGTTTTTCATACAGGCCGCCGCATAAGGCTTTTATTATTATTCGTTTCACTTTGCTTGCCGTGTTTGCGGTTTCCGCGGGATTTGGCATCATCAGCATTGTTACCGTGCTGCTTGAACCTTACAGCGCGTTTGGCCGCATGGTTTCACAAATTTTTAGCCCGCTTTACCTATGGGTTAATAATATTTTTGCTTATTTTGCCGAACGCTCAGACTCTTATGCGTTCTATTCTGTGGATATTTGGCTTAAAAGCATACCCGCTCTTGTCGTTGCAATATTGACTTTTGTTACAATAGGCATTTTTGCATGGAAAAGCGGGCGCGGTTATTGTAATACCGTTTGCCCTGTCGGGGCTTGCTTGGGCATTTTTGCAAAATATGCGGCGATAAAACCGCGTATCAATAAAGAAATGTGTTCAAAGTGCGGGATCTGCGCAAAAAATTGCAAGTCCGGCTGCATTGATCCTGTCAATAAAGAAATTGACGCTCTAAGGTGCGTTTCATGTTTTAATTGCGAAAGCCGTTGTCCCAAGGGGGCTATAACTTATGCTACAAAAGGAAAAACAAACATGAAAAAAGAAAAACCTGTTTCCGAATCTGAAGGTTCAGGCAAATTGACAAACGAAGGCGCTACCCGCCGAGGTTTAATTTCCACGGCTGCTTTTCTTTTAACCGGCATTTTTGCCCGCAAGCTCCATGCCTACGATTTTGACGGCGGCCTTGTCCCGCTTGAAGATAAAAAAGCCCCTGCTCGTTCAGTGCCAATAATTCCGCCGGGGTCTTTAAGCGCGCGTAATTTAAGCAGGCGCTGTACAGGCTGCCAGCTTTGCGTATCAGCATGCCCAAATAATGTGCTGCGCCCTTCAAACAGTTTAAACGATTTTATGCAGCCCAACCTTTCTTTTGAGCGCGGTTATTGCCGACCTGAATGCGTTAAATGTTCCAGTGTCTGTCCTTCGGGCGCTATAAGCCCAATCACAACACCCGAAAAATCAGGCACACAAATAGGGTATGTAGTCTGGGACAAGGAACTTTGCATTGTCAATGTTGATAAAGTTCAATGCGATCTTTGCGAACACAAATGCCCTACTGCCGCAATCAGAATGATCCCTAAGGATGCGGACGATCCGACATCGCTTAAAATTCCCATGATAGATAATAGCCGCTGTATAGGTTGCGGAGCCTGCGAGCACCTTTGCCCGGCGCGCCCCTACAGCGCAATCCATGTCGAAGGTATTGATACTCACAGGATTATATAAAGAGAAAAATATGGATAATAAACCAGATTGTATCAGCCGGCGCGATTTTATTAAAATTATCGGCGCGGGAACAGCCGGGGCTGCTATTGCGGCAGGGATGGGAGGCTGCGATTCGCAAAAAAAACTGCCCTTATTCGAAGAAGGCCCTTCAGGGCAAATGACCTACCGTACCGACCCTCGTAGCGGCAATAAAATGTCGCTTTTGGGCTTCGGCATGATGCGTCTGCCTTTGATTCAAAGGAGAAGGGGCGAATCCCTGCCTGATGTAAATGATATTGATCAGGAAGCGGTTAACGAACTTGTTGATTATGCCATAGAACACGGGGTAAATGTTTTTCACACAGCTCCCATGTACGGGAAAGGTTTTTCCGAAACGGCTACAGGGGAAGCTCTTTCCCGCCATCCTAGGGACAAATATTATGTTGCTACTTGCCTTTCAAGCCAGAGAGGACCTAGGACAATGGAACACGCTGTCAGTATGTATAACAATTCCTTTGAATACTTAAAAACAGATTATATAGATTATTATTTTTTGCATAATCTTGGAAGTTTTGAAGCATTTAAAAGCAGGTTTTTGGATAACGGCGTGCTTGATTTTCTTTTTAAGGAAAAAGAGGCAGGGCGGATTCGCAACCTTGGATGGTCCTTTCACGGGGAAGGGGATTTTTTTGAATGGATGGCAAAAGAATACCCCTGGGATTTTACAATGATAAATTTAAATTATCTTAATTGGAGCCGTGGAGACTGGAGGGCAGGCGGCGGCGTAACCGATGTAATTGCGCAATGGATGTACGAAGTGTTAGCTGAAAGAAACATTCCAGTCTGGATTATGGGACCCCTCATGGGCGGAATTTTAGCCAGGGTGCACCACAAAGCAAGAGAACTTATGATGCAGTACGATCAAAATGCAAGCCCTGCATCGTGGGGGCTTAGGTTTGCAGCTAGCTTGCCCAACGTGGTAACTGTTTTAAGCGGAATGACTTTTATGGATCATTTGAAGGAGAATATTTCCACATACTCGCCGCTTGTACCGCTTAGGGAAGAAGAAAAAAATATATTGGTTGAGCAAATATCACAGATTGCGCATCAGTACCGTAATATAAACTGCACAAGATGCCAATACTGCACGCCCTGCCCTTACGGCATCGACATACCGGGAATTTTCACGCATTATAACCGCTGCATGAACGAGGGCAATTATCCAGAGGACAGGCAAAGCGAAGATTACAGAAGGGCAAGACGCGCTTTTTTGATAGGGATGGACAGAAGCGTGCCGGCCTTACGCCAGGCAAACAGGTGCATAAACTGCAGGCTCTGCGTTCCAAATTGCCCGCAAAGAATTAATATTCCGCAGGAGATGAGGCGGATTGACAAATTTATAGAAGTCTTAAGGCAGGAAACTTAAAATTATAACTATGGAGGATTTATGTGCGCTAGTATAGGCATTCAGGAATTACTATTAATACTTTTTATAGTATTGTTTTTGTTCGGAGCGAAAAAACTGCCCGATATGGCAAGGGGCATGGGTAATGCAATTAAGGAGTTTAGAAAAGCTACAAAGGACAGCGGGGTAGATGATTTAAAATCAGAAATTTCCAAGGCTATTGATGACAAGCCTGAGGAGACTAAATCATAAAGCGTAAAAAATCCAAGACCGTTCCCAGCACACTGATGGGGCATTTGGATGCACTGCGTTGGACTATATTACGATGTTTATGCGCTATAATAATTTGCGCTATTCCATGCGGTATATTTTGGCAGACTATTTTTAAATACTTTGCCCTTTGGCCTCTTCACCTAAGCGACCCCGTCCCTCAGTTAATTTTCACGATGCCGACTGATACTATATACTTTATTTTCAAAATGGCCCTTGTCTGCGGCGCTGTGGCGGCTTCCCCTTTTTTGTTTCACCAAATTTGGCGTTTTATAGCACCGGCTTTATACAAAAATGAAAAAAAGGCTATTCTCTCTGTCGTAATAGCGTCTACCGTATGTTTTCTTTCCGGTATTGCCTTTTGCTATTTTTTTCTTCCCTTGTTTCTAAGATTTTTAATAGGATTTGCAGGCGGGCTTATTGACCCTTTATTCAGGATTAACGATTATTTTGGATTTCTTGTAAAGATGTGTTTAATTTTCGGCCTTGTTTTTGAACTGCCGGTTATCTCATATATATTGTCAAAGTTAGGGATTATTAATCACCGTTTTTTGATCCGTTATTTCCGTCATGCGATAGTAATAATATTTATTGCCGCCGCAATTCTTACCCCGCCGGATGTCCTGTCCCAAGTGCTTATGGCCTTGCCTTTGACTGCATTCTACGCTATTAGCATTTTAATATCTTTTCTTACAAGACCATCTCCCCGCAAGCAAATGCCCTGACAGCATCTTCCCCATCAGGCAGAATCAAAAGTTCGCCTTCCTGCCCTATGCCCTTAATAATGCCCTTTACGGTTTTTTCAAAACCGGCGGCGCCTTCAATAAAGATTGCATTTTCACCGTTTCTAAACAAACGCTCTTCGATACGTGATCTCCAGTCATTGTTTCTTTCTTTTGAATTTAATTCTTTATAAAGATATTCAAGAACAATTTCCAGCAATGAAAAACGCTCTTCATCTTTAATGCTTGCGCCGCTTGACAATGCAATGCTTGTCGCCTTGTTTTTAAGATAGGAGGGGAATTTTTTTTGGCGTATGTTTATGCCAAATCCAATATGAATATTTTTATTATCCGCCTCTGCAAGAATCCCTGCCGTTTTTTTAAAAATTGAACCGCTGTCAGGGATCATAATATCATTAGGCCATTTAATTTTAATTAAATTTTTAAAAACAGGATAAAAATCTTCAATAGCTTGGGCAAGCGCCAAACCTGCCCTAAGGGTAATGGCGGAAGGCACTTGTGAAAAATGCGGGTAATCAAGCTTTATCGAAAACAGAAGGCTTTCCCTGCTTTTTGATTTCCAGCTTCGATCCTTTTTCCTTCCCCTGCCCTTTTTCTGGTAATCGGCTGAAATTACAGTGCCATTTGGTTCACCTGTAAGAGCCAGTTCCCTGGATATATCCATAGTGCTGAGGGTTTTTTCTTTGTGGTAAACCGGAGCATTATACGGATTGTTTATATTCAATTGCCTCATTGCTATTTTATAGCATATTTTGATAAAATAGTAATATGAATATTGTATGCCTTGACCTCGAAGGAGTGCTTGTTCCTGAAATATGGATTTCCTTTTCAGAAAAAACAGGAATTCCTGAATTTAGAAAAACAACAAGAGATGAACCTGATTATGATAAATTAATGCGTTACCGAATTGATCTTCTTGCAAAAAACAATCTTAAACTTTCTGACATTCAAAATGTTATTTCTCAAATTGATCCCCTGCCCGGCGCTTTGGAGTTTGCCGATAAAATCCGCAGTAAAACGCAGCTTATAATACTCTCCGATACATTCGAAGAATTTGCAAAGCCTCTTATGGCTAAACTAAACTGGCCTACGCTTTTTTGCAATAAAATAATATCTGACGCAAATGGCTGTGTTACATCTTATAAACTAAGGCAGGAAAACGGCAAAAAAGAAGCGGTAAAAGCCCTTAAAAGCATCAACCTGAAGGTTTTTGCCGCAGGTGATTCTTATAACGATATTGAAATGATAAAAGAGGCCCATTCTGGCTGCCTTTTTTGCGCTCCTCCTTCCATAAGGAAAGAATATTCTAATTTGCCCTGCGCGGATTCTTACGATGAACTGTTTTCAAAAATAGAAAAGTTTTTAGATTTTACTCAATGACCCAATTTGGATCTCTGGATGCATCATAGTTAATATCAGATTTAATGAAATCAATTGGCGTCCATTTTAAAGAAAAACTTATTTCATTATTCATTTCAAATTTGCTCCTTGAGTCCTTACGCCATGGGGCCATTGTCCAGCTTAATGAAGCTGTCCAGTCGCCAAGGTAATGCGTTAAATTGACCATAAAATTTTTCATTTTAAAACCGGATCTTTCCCTAAGCTGCCTGTCGTCAAATCTGAATGAGTTAAAAAGGTCTTTAAAAAGATTTGTTTCAACTCCCTCTAATTGTATATTAGCGGAATTAAAAGGGTATATATTTCTGACATAATTGTAAACTGAACTGTTCACAGACCTTGTCGATAATGTTAAATCTAGAAATTTATTAATCGATAAAACAAAACCAAGGCCAAAAGTAAATTCTGAATCTGTATATTTTTGAAGTTTAAAGTCAAGGCTTGTATCCAGATTTATTGATAAAGTCATTCTGTTTTTAAAAAGGTTAGAAAAAGAAAATCTGTGATTATAAGAAAAATTCAGGTAATCCGGCCTAAGCTCTTCTTCGTCTTCTGGACGATCATACCAGTCAAACTCACCGTCATCACCCAATCTCCATTCAGAACCTCTCATACGGTTCATTTGAAAAGAAGCGTTAAAATTCTGCAATCTTAATGTCGAAGACAATGACCTTACAGGTTTATCCTCTTCAACATCAAAATTAATATTTTGCGTGAAAGCCCCAATAGGGAAGGTAAGCGTTTCTGTAAATCTAAGCAGGTCAAATGTCCAATCTTCTTCATCTTCTTTTTTGCTCATATTTTGGCTGATAGAAGTGCTTGAAATCCAAAAATTAAATCTGGCGCTCCATCTTAATAAAGGATCCCTGGGGGGAAGATCGGCCTGGAATTGTAAATTTTGAGTTTTATCCAATATTGATAATGAAATATTTGTATTTAAGTTGTGAACATTAATTTTTTCTTTTTTCCATTCGCCGTACTCAATATCCCATTTAGGCTCGAAAGTTGCCGGATCGCCTTTAAATACAGATTTAATTGCATCTCCGGTTAAGCTGTATTGAAGACTGGTTTGACTAAGCATTGGATTTCTTATAAAAGGCCGAATTGACGATTTTAATTCATAAGTAGTTGTAAAGAAAGTGCCTCTTTCTTCATTGTATCTGGCTGCATCTTCTTTATCTTGATCGTCTTCATTAATATTATGATAATGCCCGTAAGCTCCGCTTCCTGCAAAAATGAGCGAATTTTGAAAAAAATTCAACGAGTGGTTAAAAGAAATACCGGTTCTGGCATTACCCCTAACGTTTGTAACAATCGAGTTGGCATCACTCCAATCCACTTCGGAATAATTATTCCAGTTTTGATGATTAAATCTTAAGGTAGATGACATAGACGGCAGAATTGAATAATCCCATGTCAATTTTGAATTTCCTATTTGCGCGGCGCTAAAAGTTTGAGATAAAACAGGCGGTACCAATTCATCAATCGGATCTTTTTTTTCTTCCTCGTCTTCTTCTTCCGGTTTTTCAAAAGGAGAACGCGGCACGCCGATATTTTTAAGAACATCTTCATATTCAGCAGTATTTCTAGCCGCCGCTCTTGCAGGCGCCCCTCCTATATTTAAGGGAGCCCCGCCAATAGTTAAACTTAATGATATTATCTGCCAGGTCTCAGGAGCATAAAATTTTCTGGAAGGGCGGTACCATTCAATATCTTGACTCTGGTTATAATTCCCCCATTCAGAATCATTGTAGGATTTAAAATTAAGAGCGCTGGATAGGCTTCCTATTGATAATGAGTTGATATACGGAGACATATTTGGAAAATTTTGCTTGATGGTGCCTGAAAATGTCCAGGTATATTGGGTCAATTCAGTCGTAGACGATATTTCTGCCTCTAAAGCCGAACCGCCCTGCTGAATCATATTTACCCAATCCATATCTTCCGCCCTGTTCAGAAAATCAGTATCTACGTACGGATCTGAATAATACGGAATATTCCATGTAAAAGAGCCTGCTTTACCGGTGATTGTATTTCCAGCCTTAAACCTGTAACGGAAAGGCACTCTGTTAAAGAACAAAAAACTCGACCAATTCCAGTCAACTCCCCCGTCATAATTTGGAAAATAAGGCGTATAATTATTTCCAACCAAAGCGATTGTCTGTGTAAAGCCCAGGCCTAAACTTAAATCAAGGGGGCCGAATATTTTTCTCCCGGGCAGCTTTAAATCAAAACCCAGGTATGCTCCAAGATTTGCATAATAATCAAGCATCATTACAAGGCTCGTTGTTCCCGGATCTGTTTGTTTTTTTCCGGTACTCCTTAAGAATAAGCCTTCCCGCTTTTTTTCCATATCATTTGAACTGCCCATAATTCTGGACAGCGAACTGTTTGTAGCCGGGGCCGAAGTCGGCCTTCCTAAAATATATGTTGTTGTCTGAACATAATTCCCTTCCCTTGTTCTTGAACCAATAACCGGATGAAAAATTACTTTGTCAGAGGGAAAATAGAAAAAAGGAATGTAAATCAAAGGTATTTCGCCGACTTTTAAGACAGCATTTAAAATGGCAAAATCTGAACCCGGCAAAAGCCATACCCTGGAAGCGCTTATTGACCATAGAGACTCTTCGTCTTTTGCATTTTTAATCGTAGCCTTGCTTAGTATGGTAACGTCTTGATCGTCTCTGGAAATTACTGTTCCTGCAAATACATAAGTAGTGTCTTCGTTTTGTATTGCACGTTCCGATACTCCGCCCAAAAAAATGCTTGACCAATTATCAATATCTACAGTGATTGTCTCTCCCCTGAATACTTCAATTGTATCGCCTTCTGTTTTTCTATACTCAACCCCTCCGGACGCGGTTATAATATTCCTTGTCCTGTTAAAAAGAATATTCCATGCGCTTATTTCATGAATAGCATCGCCGTCTTTCAGGCTTATTCTTACTTCACCCGAAAGCCTTGCATAATCTTCATCTATAGCCTCAATTGTAAAATATTCGGTGTTTCTAGCTGATTCTATTGTGATTATTTTCCTGTTGTCCTGTAAAATCTGCGGGGAATAATCCGAAATTTCAAAATGCTCCCTTAAACGCCGGGCTAAATCATCGCTTGTGCCGGCTTCCGAAAGGCCGAGCGCCCTGCACCAAAAAGCAAGTTCCGAAAGCGATGAGGTCATTATATCCATATTAATCATATTTTGTTCGGGGGTTAATTCTTGTCTTACAATTTCCCTAAACTCTTGCCCATCATCCTCAGCCTCGGCATATTCAAACTCATAAATTTCCCTTATTACATCATCTTCTTCAATTTCTTCCTGTGAAAATATTTTTACATTTGCAGAAAAAAATATTAAAAATGAAAATAAAAAAATTTTAAAGAATGATAATTTTTTCATATTGCCGATTTTTTCTCTTTAAGAGTTTCTTTAATAAATTTTCCTGTCCAGGAAATATCACTAAGGGCAAGGTCTTCCGGCGTTCCTTCTGCCAAAATTTCCCCGCCTTTATCGCCGCCTTCAGGGCCAAGGTCAATTAAATAATCCGCCTGCATTAATACATCCAAATTATGCTCTATCATTAAAACCGTATTCCCATGATCTACAAGGCGTTGAATTACAAGCATAAGCTGTTTAACATCTGCAAAATGCAAACCGGTAGTAGGTTCATCAAAAATATATAAGGTATTTCCTGTGGAACGCCTGGAAAGTTCAAAAGCAAGTTTAATCCGCTGGGCTTCCCCGCCTGAAAGGGTTAATGCAGACTGGCCCAGTTTAATATAACCTAGCCCGACAGAAAGCAGGGCGTTCATTTTACGGGCAACCTGGGGTATCGCTGTAAAAAAAGCCGATGCTTCCTCAATTGTCATGTCAAGAATTTCTGCAATATTTTTGCCCTTGTAACGTATTTCAAGCGTTTCATGGTTAAATCTTTTGCCCTTGCAAACATCGCAGGTAACATACACATCAGGTAAAAAGTTCATTTCTATTTTTATAGTTCCATCCCCGCTGCAATTTTCACAGCGGCCCCCTCTTACATTAAACGAAAAACGCCCGGCTTTGTAGCCCCGCATTTTAGATTCAGGCAGGGCGGCAAAAAGGTCCCTTATTGCGGTAAAGCCTTCTACATAAGTTATAGGGTTTGACCTTGGCGTGCGACCGATTGGGCTTTGATTAATATCAATAATTTTATCAATAAATTCAGCCCCTTCAATTTTTTTATATGCGCCCTCTTCTATATTTGATTTATTGATACAGTTTGCAAGGGCGGGATACAGAATGTCAAGCAATAAAGTTGATTTTCCAGAGCCGGAAACGCCTGTTATGCATGTAAATAATCTTAAAGGAATGTCAACATTTATATTTTTAAGATTGTGCTCTTTAGCGCCTTTAATTTTTATAAATTGCCCTGTTGCTTTTCTGCGCTCTTTAGGAACGTTAATCGTAAGTTTTCCTGCAAGGTATTGCCCCGTAAGGCTTGTTTTTACCTGCATTACCTGCCTTGGGCTTCCCTGCGCGACAACATTTCCCCCGTGAATACCGGCTCCCGGCCCTAAATCTACGATATAGTCCGCGGAACGCAGGGTTTGTTCGTCATGCTCAACCACAATTAAAGTATTGCCTATATCGCGCAGATGTTTAAGCGTATCCAGCAGGCGCTGGTTATCACGCTGATGCAGCCCGATTGAAGGCTCATCGAGAATATACAGAACTCCAACCAGGCTTGAGCCGATTTGGGTTGCAAGGCGGATCCTCTGCGCCTCCCCCCCTGAAAGTGTTGAGGCCTTTCTTTCAAGGCTTAAATAATCAAGGCCGACATTCTGCATAAATTTGAGCCTTGCGGTAATTTCTTTTAGTATCTGATATGCAATTTTTTTTTCGTTGGAATTTAATTCTATCTTTTTTAGGAATTCAAGGGAGTCGCTGACAGAAAAGCTGGAAATATCATGTATATTTTTTCCAGAGACTGTAACAGAGAGCACTTCCGGTTTTAACCTTTTCCCGCCGCAGGTATCGCAGTGCCTTTGGCTCATGAACTTTTCCAGCCAATCCTTAACCCCCGGCGATTGCGTTTCAATATAACGCCGTTTAAGGTCTTCAAGAACCCCGGGAAACCTGGACTGATATTCAAAACGGCCTGTTCCTTCACGGTTTTCGTAAAGCACTTTTACTTCATCTTTACTGCCGTTAAGCAGTATGTCCAGTATTTTTTTTGGCAATTTTCCCAAAGGGGTATCAAGGTTGAATTTATAATGCTTTGCAAGGCTTTCAAAACGGCTTTTATGCCAGGCGCTTTCCGGGTTATACGGGACAATTCCACCGGCGTTAAATGAAATTGAATAATCGGGAATCACAAGGTCGGGATCAAATTCAAGCCTTGCCCCAAGGCCGGAACAGGAAGGGCAGGCGCCAAAGGGGTTGTTAAATGAAAACAAACGAGGTTCAAGCTTTGGTATTGAAATACCGCAGTCCGGGCATGAATTTTTTTGAGAAAATAACTGCGGGGCGGTTTCGTTTTGATCTATGCCTAATACTAACAGCAGCCCGCCCGAAAGCCCCAGGGCAGTTTCCGCCGATTCTGCCACCCTTGATCTTATTTCCTTTCCGATAATAAGGCGGTCTACAATAATTTCGATTGTATGTTTTTTTTGTTTATCAAGTTTAATATTATCTTCAAGGTCAACAGGAACCCCGTTTATCCTTGCGCGTACAAAACCTGCTTTTTTTGCATCATCGATAATCTTCTGGTGCTCGCCTTTTTTACCGGCAATTACAGGGGCCAAAAGCTGCACCCTTTTGCCATCCCCCAGTTGCATTATGCTTTCAATAATTGAATCTATGCTTTGCTCACGAATTTCTCTTTTGCATTTAGGGCAATGCGGTTTTCCTATTCTTGCAAAGAGCAATCTGTAATAATCATAAATTTCCGTTACAGTTCCCACGGTAGAACGCGGGTTACGGTGAGTTGATTTTTGCTCAATTGAAATTGCAGGAGACAGCCCTTCGATATAATCGATATCAGGTTTGTCCAATCTGCCCAAAAACTGACGGGCATAAGCGGAGAGGCTTTCAACATAACGCCTTTGACCTTCTGCAAAAATTGTATCAAAGGCCAGGGAACTTTTGCCGGATCCGGATATGCCTGAAATGACAATAAGTTTATCCCTGGGAAGTGTTAAGTCTATATTTTTTAGATTATGCTCCCGTGCGCCCTTGATAATGAGTTTATCCATAGCTTAGTTTATACTATTTTACCGAAAAATACTATCCATTATTGCGATCTCCAGAGACACTAGTAATTTTTGGCTGCCTTCATTTGAATATTTAAAGTGTTCCTTTCCCAGAAAACACCGTTTGAATATCCCTGAATATTTGCATCGGCATCTGATAAATACAAGCGTTTTTCAGCCCAACAGCAATATTCCTCGTTTATTTCTATTCCAACATAATTTCGGCCCAGTTTTTTTGCCACTACAGAGCTTGTACCCGATCCTAAAAAGGGGTCTAAAACAATCCCGTCTTTTGGACAACTTGCCAAAATAAGTTTTGCGATTAATTTTTCGGGCTTTTGTGTGGGATGATCCGTATTTTCAGGCATTGACCAATAAGGGATTGAAATATCATCCCAAAAATTACCAGGGCAAGTTAATCTGAAATTACCGTCTTCTGTTTCTTCCCAATCTTTTGGTTTTCCATTTTCCCTATAAGGCGCTATCACCTTCCGTTTTTGTTTTACGGCATCAATATCAAAATAGTATTCATCGCTTTTTGTACCGAACCAAATATCTTCGGCAGCATTTTTCCAGTTTGCTTTCGCCCCCCTGCCCTTTTCACGCTGCCAGATAATTCTATTTCTTATTATCGTGTTATCACGCATAATTTGATATAAACAAAAAGTGCTTTTCCAATCACCGCAAATATATACAGACCCGTTCGGCTTTAATGTTTTAATAATTTTTGGAAACCAGCTTTTCAAGTATTCCAAATAGGCATCATCGCCTGATTTTGTAAATTTAAAACCATTAAAATTTTTATCTAAATTGTAAGGAGGATCAATTATTAGCAGATCGGCAAATTCGTATGGCAATAAATCTATTATAGAAAACAAATCGGCACAAATTGTTTTATTAAGGATTTTTTGAGCCGGCATTTTTTCTTTATTCGGATAAAACAACCTTTTCTTGAGAATAGTTTGTTCTTGTCCCGATAGTGTGATTGTTCTATTTCTAGGCGCTCGTTCCTTTACCATAGGTTAGTACTATACCAGTTGTTTTTATTTCTGTAAACTATATATATCTAACCGAGCATTTCCTGCAAGGTCTTTTTCACCAATTCAGGGTTGCCTGTGCCGCCAAGCTTTTTCATCACCTGCCCCATAAGGAAGCCGAAAACTTTTTCTTTGCCGCAGCGGTAATCGGCTGCTTCGCCTGAATGCTCTGCAAGAACGGCATTCACGGCTTGGGTAATGACATTGTTGTCGCTTACCATCATCAAGCCTTTTTCGGCTATGTAACTTTCCGGGTCAACATTTTCCTTAAACACTGCCTCGGCAACTTCTTTATACGCATTGCGGTTAATTTTACCGCCAAGAACAAGGCTTATTATGTATGAAAGTTTGCTTGCATCTATATGTAAGTCTTCCGGCAGGGTAGCAGTTTCGTTCATAAGCCGCATTATTTCACCGGTAATCAAATGCGCCGATTCCAGGGGTTCCCCGCTGTTATGCGCAAGAACTTCAAACAAATCTGATATATTTTTGTGTGATGTGATAACCGATGCTTCATTTTCACTAAGCCCGTAAGTTAAGACATACCGTTCCCGTTTTTGATGCGCCAATTCCGGCAGCTTTGCCTTTATTTGTTTTAGCCAGTCATCGTCAATTTCAAGGGGCAATAAATCAGGTTCCGGAAAATAACGGTAGTCCTGGGCATTTTCTTTTGAACGCATGCTGAAAGATTTGCCTTCATCATCGTCCCAACGGCGTGTTTCCTGCACGACACGGGAGCGGTTTTCCAAAACTGCAATCTGGCGCGCGGCTTCATACTCAATGGCGCGGCCTATTGCTTTGAACGAATTGAGGTTTTTCATCTCGGTACGCACGCCTAACTCTTCCCCCGGCTTTCGTACCGAAAGATTGACATCGGCTCGCATGGAACCTTCCTGCATTTTACAGTCGCTTATACCGAGGTAGAGCAGCGTTTCACGGAGCTTTTCCAGGTAGGCGGTAACTTCGGCGCTAGAGCGAAAATCAGGCTGTGTAACTATTTCCAGAAGAGGAACGCCGCAGCGGTTAAAATCCATAAGGGTAATGCCGCCACCCGGATCGTGGATAAGTTTTCCTGCATCCTCTTCCATGTGTATCTGGCGGATACCGATTGTCTTTTTTTCTCCGTCAACGTTAATCTCAATCCGCCCGTCAAGGCAAATCGGAGCGTATAACTGAGACACCTGATATGCCTTGGGCAAATCGGGATAAAAATAATTTTTACGATCAAACTTGCAATTTTTGTTAATCGTAAAATCGAGGGCAAGGCCAAGCCTTAGAGCGTATTCTACTACAGTACGATTCAAACTTGGAAGCGTTCCCGGCATTCCAGAGCAGACAGGGCAGACATGGGTATTCGGTTCTCCCCCGAAAGCGGTGGTACAGCCGCAAAAAATTTTTGACTGAGTTGAAAGCTCTGCATGAACTTCAAGCCCGATGACGGTTTCCCATTTCATGCCACACCTCCGTGTCCTCTGTGGTTAATATTTTTAATTTTAATATGGTGATTCGTACAATGCTGGTACACCCGTGCGGCTTGTACAAGTTTATTTTCCGAGAAGGCATTGCCTATAAGCTGAAAACCAATTGGCAGGCCCAGTGAATCAAAACCGCAGGGGAGAGCCGCGGCGGGAAGCCCTGCAAGATTGACCGATACGGTGTAGATATCCCCCATGTACATCTTCATTGGATCACCCAGGTTTTCTCCTAACTTGTACGCTGTAGTTGGCGCTACGGGGGAAAGTATCATATCAAAGCCTTCGAACAAGCGGCTGTAAGCGTCTTTAATAAGAGCGCGGGTTTGCAGCGCTTTCTTATAATACGAGTCGTAGTATCCCGATGAAAGCACAAAAGAACCTATCATGATTCTTCTTTTTACTTCAAGCCCAAAACCTTCGCTTCGTGACATGCGGTAAACATCTGTTAGTGTTTTTGCCTGTGCGCTTCGGCTTCCGTATTTTAAGCCGTCATACCGTGAAAGATTGCTAGATGCTTCGGCACAGGCGATAATATAATAGGCGGGGATCATATAATCGATCAGAGGCATTTCAAATTCTTCGATACGCGCGCCTGCCGCCTCAAACTCCTTTGCCGCCGCAAGGACTGCTTCCTTAACATCCCCGTCTATGCCCTTGTCAAAATAATTTCGCGGCAGCCCTAACTTAAGCCCGTCCAACCTGTCCTTTTTGGCGTTGTCAAACACAAAAGGTTTTTCGATGATACAGGTATTGTCCTTGCTGTCCTGCCCGCTGATGATTGACAGCAGGGCGGCGCAGTCGTCAATGTTTTTTCCCATAGGCCCAATCTGATCCAAAGATGATGCATAAGCGATGAGTCCGTAGCGTGATACCGCTCCATAAGTCGGCTTTATTCCTGTTACGCCGCAGAAAGCGCAGGGCTGGCGTATGCTGCCGCCTGTGTCAGTGCCGAGTGAAATTGGTATTTCCCCGCCGACCAGGGCTGCGGCGCTCCCGCCAGAAGATCCGCCCGCTACACGCAATGTATCCCAGGGATTGTGTAC
>Ga0099364_10006683_pt1 | contig 16718 bp, 9 predicted proteins | sample TergutTh196P3_FD_73070 | JGI IMG/M metagenome (GOLD analysis project Ga0099364, IMG submission 73070) | Microcerotermes parvus P3 segment gut microbial communities from Pointe-Noire, Republic of the Congo - Th196 P3 | ecosystem: Host-associated > Arthropoda: Insects > Digestive system > Gut ... | reverse complement strand
AACGTATTTAGTTTTAGAAGATTTAAATAAAACTGTGAATGAATTTCACAGCGACAGCGACGCTGTGCATCATAAAAATCTCGGGAATAAATACAGAAACCAAAAGAAATATATTGAATCTATAGAAGAATACACAAAGGCAATAGCTCTTGACCCTAATTATACATGGGCGTATTATAATCGCGGTAGTAGTTACGCAGAGTTAGGCGAATACAAAGAAGCAATAAAGGACTGTGATAAAGCGATAGAACTTGACCCTAATTTTGCGTGGGCATATAGTAATCGCGGCTTTAGTTACGGTAATTTAGGCAAATACGAAGAAGTAATAAAGGACTATAATAAAGCAATAGCTCTTGACCCTAATTATGCATGGGTGTATTATAATCGCGGCGTTAGTTACGATAATTTAGGCAAATATGAAGAAGCAATAAAGGACTATAATAAAGCAATAGCTCTTGACCCTAATTATGCATGGGCATATAATAATCGCAGCAATACTTACCATAATTTAGGCAGATACGAAGAAGCAATAGCAGATCTCACAAAAGCGATAGAACTTGATCCCGAAGAAAAATTGTACAGAGATAATCTTGAAATAGTGAAAAAAATAATGGAAGGATAAATTATTATGAAGTTTACTAACAAATTTTATAACAGCGAAACTTTATTAAGAGGTGTTCCTAACATACCCAATTTTTGGGACGATGAATTAAATCGACCGACTTCGGCGGCTTTCAAAGACCCCAGAGGCTTATCTGTAAACCGAACGGACGAAAATAAAAGATGTTATGATGAATCTCTTGACCAGTTGAAAACAAGCGAGAGGGTAAATAGGTTTAAAGCAATCGCTGAAGTAAGCGTTGAGTTTTGCAGAAGTTTAGGGCTATGTTTAAAATATGAACCTACTGAAGACAATATTTACCACTCCGAAATACATAAATCAGAACACGAACGGAAGTTGTCAAAATCAGAAGCAAGAAAATTAGCGACAGAATGTCTGATAGTATCGTGATAAAAAAATAAGGAGAGTTTATTTGATAACCCAAATCACACAACAACAAAACACCCCGGTAAAACTTTTGCTCGTCTACCCCGACTACACAGAGGGCGACGCATATAATAAATCGTACGGCGGAAACTACAGCGAAGGTCTCGCCTCTATTTCGGCGTCCGTAAAATCCGGCGGGCACGACTGCGTTCTGTTTCATCTTCTCTATGACTACTCCGAACATGAGTTTAAAAATAAAATAAAAGATTTTGACTGTGATATTATAGGGTTTTCGATTAGGACGACTATCTTTAATTCGTGTAAGAAATTAATAAAATGGACGAAAGAAGCTCTGCCGGATTGCTTTGTTTTCTGCGGCGGCTATCATGTGACGCTTGTTCCGGACGAAGTTCTCGAAACGGACGGCGTCGATGCGGTCATGGTCGGCGAGGGCGAGCTGCCGACGCTTGAATTCTGCGATAAAATTAAATCCGGAGAAGATTACACGGATATTTTAAGCATGTATTTTAAAATGCCCGACGGTTCGGTCAAAAAAAATAATATTATGCCCCTGCTTGAAGATTTGGACAAACTGCCCATTCCTGATTTTAATCTGTTTGACTATAAAAATCTCGAAGCGGCAAAAATAAAAACGGCGATTGTCATGATGAGCCGCGGCTGTCTATTCTCCTGTACTTACTGCGGAAATTCGCAGTTCAGAAACGTCTATCCAAATAAGAAAAAATACACGAGATTCAGAAGCGCGGAAAACGCCCTAAAATATCTCGAAACCCTTCTTGAATTATATCCCGGAATTGAATATATAAGCTTTCGGGATTCTATTTTTAATTCTTATCCCGATTGGTTCGACAGTTTTATAGAGCTCTATAAAAATAAAATAAACAAGCCGTTTACGTGTAATTTGAGGCTTGATTTACTAACTGAAGAAACAGTGAGAAAAATGAAAGAAGCCGGGTGTTATCTGATAGACGTGGGAGTTGAGTCCGGCGATTATGAAATCAGAACGAAATATTTGAAACGCATGATGACCGACGAACAGATGATTAACGCTTTTAATTGGTTTCATAAATACGGCATAACGACGCTTACGTATAATATAATAGGCTTGCCGCACGAAAATCTTTCGAAGGCTTTGAAAACCATAAAATTAAACGTAAAATTAAATCCCGACAAAATAATCCCGAATATATTTTATCCTTACCCGATGACCGTTTTGCGCGACATAGCGAAAGAGGCGGGGTTCTTGCCGGATATTATCCCCGCGGACTGCCGAGTACCGTTAAAACAGGATAATTTTAAAGAACATGAAGTATTATACGCGGCGAATTATTTCATGAAATATATAAAAAGATACAGGAGATGCGAAAAACTGCCGAAGTTTATCGGCAAACCTCTTGAAAAATACTATGATTTTGTGTTCACCGGTCCGCTGACCCCGAGAAAATTTTTAGTTTGGTGGTCGGACAGGAAGAAAAATATATATAAATCTATGCGGAGTCTGCTTATAAACAAAACGCCGGGACTATATCTCAAAATCAGAAACAGACGGCTCAAAAATATGCAGAGATAATTAAATCAAAATTTTTATTGGATTTCAGGAACGGCTGTTTGCCGTTCCGTTATCTTACCCGCAGCGTCAGCCCCAAATCCTCCGCGACCTTGCGGCACGCTTCTGCGTCGGTCGTTCCGTTTACGACGGAGAACCAAACTTCGGGAACGAATCCCCGGACTTTGACGGCGAAATCCAACATTCCCCGATACGATTCAATTCCGAAAGCCGGCCGGCACAGTTCATAATATTCAAAATCATCCGCCGCATTAAGCGACACGTTTATTTTATCTACCAGCCCCGCGAACCTATGCGCAACGTCGTATCCCGCAATAAGGCTCGCGTGTCCGTTCGTGTTCAGCCGGATAGGCGGGCAGTCCGTTTGTTTTAACTGACCGCAGAGCCAGAGCAAATCGTCGAGCCGCTCGGTCGGTTCGCCGTAACCGCAGAACACAAGCTCGCCGTAATCCGCAAGATTACGGCTTTTTATATCGTTCAGTATTTCCTCGCGGCTCGGTTCGCGCTCAAGCCAGAGAGTGTCCCCGCCGCCGACAGAATCGGCGGACAGGCGTATGCAGAACGCGCAATCGTTAGAGCAGCGGTTGGTAATATTGATATATAAACCGGCGCCAACATTGTAAGTTATTGTCATACCGCGGGTTTTATTATCCATAATTTTTATAAACTCCTCTTATTCCGTTTCAGTAATTATACACGATTAAGCGAAAAATAACAAGACGTAAATTGTTAAATTCTCAAAAATATTTTTTTATTTGGGCGAACGCCGTAAATTCCCGCAAGCCGCGTCTTGACAAATATAAAAGATTTTGATATAATATATGCAGTATCCCGGGAGTTGAGAGTAAATTAATTATGCGCGGCTGGAGACGGGTAATCTTGAAAACGTATGAATCCGAAGAAACTTATCTGGAAACTATTTTTATACTGGAACGTCAGGGCGGCGGCGCGCGTTCGGTCGATATCGCAAACGAACTCGGTTACAGCAGACCGAGTATAAGCGCCGCGATGAAAAATCTGCGAGGTAAAGGCTATATTAAAACAGATTCGGCGGGTTATATAAAACTTACGCCCGGAGGACGGGAAATAGCCGAAGCGATGTACGAAAGGCATACGATTATTTCGGACTGGCTCGTCTATTTGGGCGTGGACGAGAAAACCGCGGCTAACGACGCGTGCCGTATGGAACACGCAATGAGCGCCGAAAGCTTCGCCGCAATCAAAAAACACATAGAAAATATAAATAATAATTAAATAAAAGGGGTTATATTATGCAGAATTTGAATTTATCGGGCACAAAAACAGAGGCTAATCTTATGGAAGCTTTCGCGGGAGAATCGCAGGCGAGAAACAAATATACTTATTTTGCCTCAAAGGCAAAAAACGACGGTTATGAGCAAATCGCGGCGTTTTTTCTCGAAACGGCCGAAAACGAAAAAGAACACGCAAAAATCTGGTTTAAACTGCTTAACGGCGGGTCTGTTCCGGGAACACCGGAAAATTTAAAGGCGGCCGCCGCCGGTGAACATGAAGAGTGGACGGATATGTACGCGAGAATGGCGAAAGAAGCCCTTGAAGAGGGCTTCGAGAGAATCGCGTTTTTATTTGAGGCCGTGGGGAAAATAGAAAAAGAACACGAGGCGCGTTATCTCGCCCTTTTGAAAAACATCGAAGAAAATAAAGTTTTCAGAAAAGACCTTCCCCAAATCTGGCAGTGCGCGAACTGCGGCCATCGCCACGAGGGAACGGACTCGCCGAAAATATGCGCGGTGTGCAGTCACCCGCAGAGTTATTTTCAGCTCGCCGCGGCTAATTATTAATCAAGAAGAATTACTTCTATGCTGTTTAATATAATCTTTCCGGTATTTTCCGCAACGCCTTGTCTAAGTTCGATTCTGTTATTTTTCCCCGGATTAAGAGCTTTAACGGTAAATTCGGCTTCGGCGAAGAACTCTTCCCCGCCCGTTTTGATAAAATTAATATAAGAATAGTTTAGACCGTTTACAATAAGTTCAAGCTTCGGCAAATCGTCGGACGTCGAATAATTGAAGACAAGCGTCGCGCGGCTGTTTTTTTCGCCGCCGTCGACATTATCCAATATATATTTACCGCTTATATTATAAACTGTCCCCTGCGGTCTCGTATAATCAGGGCCGTTTTGTTTTACTCCGTCTAAGCTTTTTGCAAAAGGCTTAATACTCCCGTCTGGGTTAAATTCAAATTCTTCGATACAGACCGACCTTTGCGTTCCGTGTCCGGATAAATCCTGCGTGTGATAGACAAAATAATATTTGTTTCTAAATTCGACGACAGAGCCGTGCGAAGTGTCGCAGCCCGTGGGGTCAAAAAACGAGCCTTTGTAATCCCACTCATGATATCTTGTCTGCGTTCCCCTGTCGGTTTCCTCGGTTACGGGTTCGGGCAGTAAATTGCCCAGGGGAGTCGAACCCGTCGCATATCTGAAGCTGTCGCCGTAGAGCATATTCTCGCGCGGGGGGTGTTCGTAACCGGGGAATATCAGATAATAAATCATCTCGCCGGAATCGTTTTTACGTCTGAATACAGACGGGCCTTCGTGATAATCGGGCAGAGCGTGGGAGATTCCCCCTGCGGGAACGCCGTTCTTATTTTCAGTCAGTTTTGTCAGTTCCCCGTCTGTTTCGACCATGTTGTCTTTAAGCTTACCCTGATAATAATTGCCGCCTCCGCCAAGATAAATATACGCCTGACCGTCGTAAACCCTTACGCTCGCGTCGATTCCGGCGTAGCCTATGCCTTCGATATAGCCTTTGAACCCGGGATAAGCGTCCTGTTCTGATATCTGCTCAAAATCCTTATGAGGGAAGCGGCTTCTTACGACTCCCGTTTCCCACGTGTTATTCCAGCTCGGGTAATCTTTCGGCGCGTCTTTTTTGTGATGACGGGCGAATCTCGGGGTCGGCCAGTAGTAATAATAGTAGCCGTTTTTATACGCGGCGTCGGGAGCCCACATAAACGTCAGTTCAGAACCGGTTTCCGGGTGAATATCCGTTACTTCAGTCCACGGCAAATCGCTTCTGCGGAGTATTTCGCCTTCGTCGACGAAATCGACCATGTTTATCGTTGAAAACACATGATACTGGTCCATATGGTCGCAGCCCGCGGACGGGTATCTGTCTCTTGAGGGATAGAGATAGAGCTTATCGGGTTCTGATTCCCAGACTTTCGCTTCGGGGTCGGCTGTAAAAATCGTCTTGATTACCGGGTTTTTGGGCGGGATATACGCTTTTTTCGGGGATGTTTTTTCCATAAAAAATATCAACTCCTTCTTATTTATTTTATATATTCTATCACATATTCATATAAAATACAACATAATTTTAAAAATGAAGAGAAAAATTTGCATTTTTCTCTTCATTTTGCCTTATTGCTTTATTATTTTATTACTTCGCTGTGAATATTTTCGGCTGCGACGGAGGTTTTTTGTCCGTTCCCACAGTCCAGTACATATATTTTGCGCCTTTCGTTACCTCAATGTCCGCCTTTGCCGCCAGCGTTGTCACGTCGCCGCCGTCGACTGTGTACGCCGTACCCGCCTTGAGTTTCAGGACGCCTTTTTTATCCTCTGCCTTGGGCGCGTTAGCCGCGGGTTTTGCCGCGAATTTTTTCGTCTTGCTCGGCGCGACATATTCGGTGTCGCTGACTTTGCTTGCGTTTACTTTAACGAACCATGTGTTCGCTTTAGCCGCCGCTTTATCGGTTACTATAGGCTGATGTCCGAACGAAGCAAACGTAACAAGTTCAGCGTCTGTCGGTTTCGAACCGGCGGGTTTAATCGCCACTAAATCACCCGCGGCTGTCGGGGTAGCTTTATTCGTCACGTTGGCTATTGTCCATTTTCCAAGATTCAAGTCGCCGCCGTCTTCTGTCGGGGCAGCCTTTTCAAGCCCTGCCAGAGCGTAATTCACCGCGAGTTTCGGCAGAGCCGCGCGCCCGTTTACTTTGGGGAACTTGATAATACTCGTGTCGTCAGCTATTACGGGCTTGCCTTTGTTCGCGCCTTTTTCTTTGTCTAACGCTTTATTGGCAATCCACAGCGTCGTGCCTTTTTTATTGCCGAGAAGCTTTGCGAGAAGTTTCTGGTCGAACTCTTTATTTCCGAGAGCTTTCCATTTAGTTCCGCCGTCGACGCTGTATGACAAGATTTTATAGCCCGCGCTTAAAGTTATAGTTTCCTGGGTTAAATTGATAAAGATTTCCTCGGGTTTCTCTACGCTCGGCATGATTACGTCGACGTTCGAACCGCCGCCGCCTCCTCCGCCCTCGCTCCAAATCGCGTAGAACGTTTTGTTTTCCTCTAATTTAATCGAAACGCGCGAGTAGAAGTTCGAATCCGGAAGCCATGACAGGGGCATAAAGTCAACGCGGCCGGTTCTTCCGTCGGCAGATTCGGCCCAGCCCACGAACGCCGCGGTAGTTGACGGAGGAGTGAAGCCGCACTCGGGATAAGTAAACTCTCCGTTCATGACTTCGACGGGTTCCATCGTTCCCCTGCCGCCGTTACCGTCAAACGTCGCTATCGCAGTCGGGAGGTCTTCCCACATCGCGGTTAATTCAAGACTGTGCATAACCGTGATTTTTTCGCCGGGTTTTTTAATTTTGCCGTCGAAAGTTATAGTTGACCACCCCGCGAATCTTTTGCCCGCCGGAGCGGTAAAAGCCGACGCGGGCAGAGTATACTCGAAGCCGTCGTCTATATTTCCGGCGTTGTTCTGTATATTAGCAACGGGATTCATAGTTCCGCCGCCGCCGCCGTCCTTGAAGTTGATATTTATAGAGTAGACCGCGTGAATATCCAACACATGAACGAAGAAATAATCATTGCTTATTCTCCGGCTTCCGTCATTGGGTATGATGTTTTGAGCATCAGTTGGTTCGCTGAGATGGCCGGTACCGTCTCCCACAGCCCAGTACAGGAAATTATCCCGCCCCGCTTGATTTAACCAACTCTGATACTCGTCTAACATTTCAGTCCATCTGCGGGCAGTCAACGGCTGTGATACTACTGCGTTGTATTCTGCAAATTGGATTTTTTTCGGATTGAAATAAGCATAATTCCTTGAGTCTCTGGTAAACTCAAACGGTGCTGCGTTAGCGAACACTCTTCCTATAGAGGGAGTTCCGGTGCTGGCACGCCCGTAAATGCCGTAGATTGTCGTGTCTTCTGTAAATACATGATTGTTCCATGTTCCGCTACTCGCGCCTCCGTCGTTGCGTCTGTTCGTACCTATCATGCCGTCTCCCCACGGAGTAGTGGCGAAATACGCTAGCGCGTGCTCCGTACTCCCTCCGGTGTCCGGACCGACACGAAACCACGGGTTTGTTCCAAGGTCAGTCCATTTGCCCTCTTCATTGGTTAAACGTATATACGAAGCGGAAGGGTGATGATTGATATTATTTACGCTTGTTCCCCCGCCAATCGGATTCGCTCTGATTGTAACCAGAGCCTGTGTCTCGGTTCTCCAAATTGCGTAAAGCGTAACGTCTTGATTTGTGAGTGTCCAAGTATCGCCGGGAAACCACCAACTCGAATCCCAGTTATGATAGTTCGTGCTCGTACTCCAGCCCGCGAACGTGTGAGCCGGCGACGGCGGCGAAACATCATCGGGCAACGCTATAATATCGAACACAACGGATTCTTTTTCGCCGTCTATCTTTTCATACGCTCTTGTGTCGCGATAGGTGAAGCCCGTGCCGCCGTTGAGATTGTAGGTTATAGATGCCGTCGTGTATTTGCTTTGCGCCCAAATTGCGTAAAGCGTAAGGCTTTCGGTTCTGTCCGCGATTTCGTCGCCGGGGTCGAACGTCAATGCGCCGCTGTCGTCAGTCGCAGAAGAGCTCCAATGCGAAAACTCTTTGTCTTTCTGCGCGTTGAAAGTATTTTCTATGGCGGTAAACGAAGTCTTTCTCTTGGTTTCGTCCTCCGCCTGAGCGTCAACGACGCGGGTATTTGTTATGTCAGCGGCGTTAACTCCGCCGTTCGCGCTGTTTGAGTTATAAGTAACCGTAATATCTTTTGGTTCTTTACCCAAACGGGGGTCTGTGTCAAATTCTTCGCCGGGGTCTCCCCAAATCGCGAACAGCGTCACGTTTCCGGTAACCCTGAACGGGTCGGGAACTATATACGCCTCGGTGTTTCTGCCGTCTGCGACGACTCCGGTCGCGCTTCTGCCCCAGCCTTTAAACTCTTTTCCCTCGGGCGGGGTAAATCCGTCGCCGTCGGGGAGCGGAAGCAGTTCGCCCTGCGCCCAGCCTTTCGCGGCGATATCAGTACCCGCCGCGCCGTTGCGGTCATACGTAACGGTCGCGCCGATTGGGTTGAGCCGTAAGTCAAATGCGGTAGACCTTAAACCTGCGGCAGTAGTTCCGACCATGATGTGATAATCTTCCGTAACGAATCCGCCGTCTGCGGGGTTAGTGTGCACGCCCGGACCTCTAAGGTCAAGGCTGTTGATGAAGTCTCCCGATAAGACAATCAGAGAATCTTCGACAGTAACTCCCGGCAGATTATCAATTCTCCAAGAATCCGCAACAACCTGCCATGATTTCTTGATAAAGACAAACGAATATATATTGGTGTTTGCTTCGTTCGTTACAAACCGCAGCCGGAGCTCATTTGCAGTACCCTTGCTCCTTGTAGCGCTATTGCTTTGATGTGATAACCAGCCGTCGCTCAGAACGGCTCCGTCTGCATCGTTGTAGGCCGCCAACGACGGCAGCGTCACCGCGGGCAAAATCGCGAACATGAGCGCGAGGGTTAGAATAACGCTCGTTATTCTCCTTAATAAATTTTTTGCCATGATAAATTCCTCCATAATTTTTAAATATGTTTTATATATAAATAACAATCTAACTCTATTCGTCCGCTTCGTCCGCCGGAGCCGCGGGCGCATCCAGAGTCAGGTTCTGCTTCGCCGACGCGGGCTTTTTCGCAGTCGCCGCCATCCAGAACAGTATTTCTTCGCCCGGTTCTTTCCATTCGCCTTTTGCAGTCATCAATTCCGCCGGTTTTTCTCCTGTCGGACACTTCACGCAATGAATAATCGTGTTCGCCTTGTATTTTATTTCGCCTTTGCTTACTTTATAATTCGGCGCTTTCTGTTCTCCCAGAACGTTTATTTTTTTCGACTTGCTCGCCGCGGTAAACTCGCCGCCGGCAGTCTCCGCGGGTTTCGGCGCGGTTCTGATAAAATATACCGTCTTCGCAGGTTTCGCGCCTGTCAAAGGCATTATGCTTATGCCGTTCGCAGTACCGTCCGCGCCGGCGAATCTGCCCCAGCCTTTGTCGTCGACGGTTTTGCCGTTCGCAACCCCGACTTCGATAGTTGCCTTAACCGAAGCCGTACCGCCTTTCGCGGACAAAACCCATTCTCCGGTCGTCACGCCCGAAACGTCCGCGCCTATGAGATAATTGACGACGAGTTTATCAATCTTCGGGCGCTTGTTTATTTTCGCGAAAGTTATAATATCAGCGTCTTCGGCAGGTTTTTTCGATGATTTATCTATGGGTTTATTTGACAAGTGCAGCGTCAAATCTTTATTCAGGAGTTTGTTAAATTTCGCGGCGCTGAACGTGTCCGCCTTTGCCGCTTTCCATTTTGCGCCGCCGTCTATACTGAACGCGGCGACTGTGTAACCGTCCGCAATCTTGATTGTCTCTTGCGTCAGGTTAATCGCGAAGCCCTCGACAGACCCCTCTCCCACTCCCGGTACTATTACGTCTTCGGCGGAGTAGTCTATGCCGCCGGAGGGTTTTACCGGCTCACCCCAGATTGCGTACAGAGTAGCGTCTTCAGTAAAAGTAAACGAAGCTGCGACCGCGCCGGCAGCAGACGTTGCCCAGCCTTTAAATTCCAATCCCTCCGGCGGAGTAAACGAAGAAACTGGAGGAGTATAACTGAATCCCTTGGGCGCTTGCGCGTCTTCCATTTCTCCATCGCCGCCGTTTTTGTCGAACGTAACCGTCACAATCTCCGCCCATATCGCGTACAGAGTTATTCCGGTTACAGGTATTTGCATAGTCACGCCGGGGAGCATGACAACTTTATCATTCCCTGTTGTTCCCCAACCGACGAACATCATGTTGTCCTCCGGGGGAGTAAAACCGTTGGCGGGTAACGTCTCGGACACGGCGCGTACCGTGATTTCGTCCATTTCTCCCGTTCCGCCGTTTGCGTTGAACGTGATTGTGCGCGGCGCAATATCTTCGTCTTTCCAGTAAGCGTAAAGCGTTATATCTCCCGTGACTTTTATAGTCGGCGTTGTTATTATATCAACCGTCGGCTCAATTCGTCTCGCCCAGCCGCCGAAATATTTTCCCGTTGGGGGCGTAAAGCCAGCCGTCAGGGGAAGGACATAGTCCGCGCCGTCCGCAACGGTCACGCTCGCCATGTTTCCCGTGCCGCCGTTCGCGTTGAAAGTGATTGTGTGGGTTAGTTGAATTTCCTCCCATTGCGCGTAAAGGTATATAGCGCCGCGCTCCTCGTCAATCATATCGGCGGTGACGTTCTCGATTATATCGCCCTCCGCGTAAGCCGTACCGTTTCCGTCACGATCCGTATTCCACCCTGTGAATATGTGTCCCGGGTATGTGAACGTATTACTACCTCTAACCTCGTGATTTCCGCCGTCATTAACAGTGCTGTGTACATTAGCTTGAGGCGCGCCGTTAGGAAAGTAAATTATACTATGCTTTATGTCTTCCCAATACGCGTACAGCGTAATATCAGCGGTGACATTGTTGATTGTCTCTCCCGCTACGTAATAAGGGTTGCTGCCGTTAGCCGCTGTGGTCCACCTCCTGAACACTTTACCCGCAGGAGCTGTGAAAGCGCTGTTGGGCAGTTTATAGTCTTTGCCGTCCTCAACGGTCACACTTTCCATATTACCCGTACCGCCGTTCGGCATAAACGTGATTGTGTGAGGAATACGCGTCCATTGGGCAGTAAGCGTGATATCGCTTTGGACGTTGGTAATTGTCGGGATATCCTTGTAATTTATACCGTTGCTGCCGACCCAGTGTGAGAAGTTATGGTCGGTGCGTGTAAAAGTGTTACCAGGAATGGTATAATCATCGCCCTCTTCTACTTCTGCGCTCGCCATTGTTCCCTCGCCGCCTGTGCCGCCGTTGAAGCTGACTGTATATTTGATTGGGTGCAATGCCTGTAAAATCGGGAAGCCGCGGTTTACGTTGTTGTTCGCGGGCATAGCCCAAGTACCGGTGTCGGCAGCGAAGTCGAAATTAGCGAAGAGGTTTTGCGTCCGCATTTGCGCTTCGGTAAGACGAAAGTTTGTACTTGATGTACCGAATCTACCGCTCCATCTGTTTGTTTGATCTGTATTTAAATTACCTCCAGTAGTCGTTATACTTACCGTTCCATTAAGAAAATAGCAATTTTCGAATGTACCTGGAGTAGCAAGTTGAACAGTATTAGGCCCGCTTCCTATAATCCCCCCTGGATAGGGGTCTTGGTTGGTACTTGAAACGGCTTCAATATTACCGGAGCTGTAAACGTATTTAATTTCACCACCGTTCATAACGTTTCCGACAATTCCCCCTGCCGAGCTGTTTCTGCCCGAGGTGTGCGTTGCCTTAACGTTCGCGGTGTTATAGCAGTCTGTTATTTTAGCGTCCTTGTTATTGATACTTCCGGCAATACCGCCCGCATTGGGAGCGGTTGCATTTTCGATAAAAATATGTCCGCTTACGGTACACTTTTCAATAGTCGCCGCGCCGGTTATGCTTGCCGCGATTCCCCCTGCGTTGGTAGTTATAGCGTTAATATACACATTTTGCATACGCAGGTTTTTGACTTTCGCGCCGTCGCCTAATACACTAAACAGCCCTGCTCCGTTTGCAAAGCCACCGACCATTCTCATATTTTTGATTGCATATCCGTTGCCGTTAAGCGAACCTGTGAAAGGTTGTGTGGCAGACCCAAGCGGCGTCCAGTTTGAGCTTGCGCCAGGTATATTAATATCGTTCGTTAGAATATATTTGCCGTCCATTGCCATAGTCTTTAACCCATCTAGTGTCGAAATGGGCGTAGGCGGCTTTTGCAAAATCGGGAAGCCGCTGTTTATAGTGGTGCTCGCGGGCATTTCCCATATGTCGTCGAAGTCAAAGCCGGCGAAAGTGGCTTCCAGCAGCATTTCGGAGGCGTTGAGGGATTTTGTTGTTGCGGCGTCGAGCGCGACGGTGCCAACACCCAGAGGCGCGGTGGTGGAGAGATAATAGTTGTCACCAAGTTCAGCTGTATAAGTTGGAGAAAACTCACCAATTATCCCGCCCATGCTAGGTGTGCCTTGTATAGTAGTGCTTACAATACTGCCGGAATTGTAGCAGTTGAAAATCTTGCCATAAGTAAGGCATCCAACGATTCCTCCGGCTGGGGGAGTTCTGTTCGAAGCGTGAGTTGCAGTAGCTGTAATAGTTGCAGTATTGTAGCAATTACGTATAATCCCCTTGGAGGCGCTCATGTGTCCGACAATACCGCCCACTATGGGATTATAACTTTGGTCAGAAGTTGAAGTAATAGTTCCGCTGACCGAACAGTTTTCAATGATAGTGTCCTTGTCGGTAGCAATGTATCCCACAATCGCGCCCACCCAAGAAGCATCTGTACCGGTAATATTCACATTTTCCATACGTAAATTTCTAATTTGCGCGTTATCGCCCGAAATGGCAAACAGACCCACATAGAGTTGATTGATATTAATAGTCATGTTTTTGATTGTATAACCTCGTCCATCAAGCGTGCCTGTGAATCGGTTGGTAGAAGACCCGAGCGGCGTCCAGTTGCCACCCAAAGACAGGTCGATGTCGTTGACCAAGTGATATGTGCCGCTCATATTGCTGTTAATCGCTTCTAAATCAGCCCTGTTTGAAATGGGCGTAGAAGTCGGCGCGTCGTCCGCGATAACGCTTAAATTCAGCGTCCCCGCGGGTAAAACCGCGAACATCATCGCGAGGGTTAGAATAACGCTTATCAAGCGTCTAAGTAAAAATCTTTTCGTTTGCATTTTAAAAGCCTCCATGATTTCAAATATGTTTTATATATTTTTTCACCAAATTGCGAACAAAATAAACCTTTGCCGTAGGGGCGATTATTAATCGCCCGTGTATTACTGGAGGAGAATTTTGTTCGCAAATCGGTATTTAGTATGTTTATCGTCAAACTTGCGCAAATCTTTAACCAAGTTATACTCACCCCGGGTTAGATTTATATTTTTATATTGACAAATAAGTAAAACTGTGGTAAAATGAATCGCATAAACATACTTTCTTAAAATTATATTAAAATAACGCGCGCATTGCAACAGTATGCGTTCTCACCCAGGGTTAGAAAATCCGTAAATTTAAACGAAATTTAAATTAAAATAAATAAAAAGGAATTAATAATTATGAGTATAAACCATGATTTCACGGGGGTTTTCGACGATGGAATCGTTTTCCGCGAGACTCTCGTAAAAAAAATTAAAGCCGCTTCAATTAAAAAAAATATTTTTTTGAGCGCTCCCGGCGGTTACGGAAAAACGACCGCGGCGAAACAATGGCTCGCTTCAGTCAGGAGAAAATCCGAAAAAATAACGGTAGGCGAAGACGATAACGATTCCGGCGTCTTTTATAAACGCATAGCGTCCTCCCTTTTATCTCTCGCGGGCAGATACAAAGACGCGCCGCGCGCCGCAAGCGTGACTTTCGACGCCTTACTCGAAATTATGGGTCAGATTTCCAGAAGAAATCCCCGCTGCTGTCTGGTTATCGACGACCTGCATATTCTAAAAAACGAAGATATTATAAATCGTCTGCCGATTTTTGCCTCGCGTATTCCCGGCTGGCTGAGCCTTTGCCTCGTAAGCCGTAGAGAGCCGTCCGATATTTTGAAAGACGCGGGCAAATTCGAGGTTTTCACCCGGGAGGACTTTTTGTTCACCCCGGAGGAAACCGCGATTCTCGGCGAAGAAAAAGCGCATAAGCTCACCCGCGCGCAAATAGAAGATTTGCTTGAGACGACGGGCGGCTGGGCAATGTACGTTTCGGCGGCGCTGTCGGGAGGCCAGTCCTATAAAACGGCGCAGACGCTGACGCAGTATCTCGAATCGCGCGTGTGGAGTCTGTGGGACGGCGAAACGAAAAAATCGCTGCTCCGCCTGTCGGTCGCGCCCGAAATAACGCCGGAACTCGCGGAGAGACTGACGGGAGAAAAGAACGGCGCGAATATACTCGAACGTCTGGCGAAAACAGAAAACGCTTTTTTATACCCCGCCGATTCGGCCGGTGGGAAATCATACAGGTTTCACGATATATTCAGGGATTTTTTAATTAAACGCGTCAATATTTTTCTTGACGGGAACGAAATATACAGGCTGAATAACGCCGCCGCCGAATATTATTTCGAACGCGGCGAATATTTTACGGCGATGAAATATTTTTACGAGAACAGAAACCACGAGGCTATAATCAAATGCGAACAGGCCGTGACCGTATATAACGAAAGCACGGAAAATATCTCGGTCGAGGCGACCTGCAATTTAATCGGCAGATATATTTTATCCCTGCCCCGTTCGTTTATTGAAGAAAATCCCTTTTTAATCGTCGAGTGTTCGGTCATATCCTTTCTGAACGGAAATCCGGACGAGTTTTTATATTACAGAGACATACTCGAACGAAAAATGCCGGAAATCGCGGAAAATTATCCCGATTTACTTGAAACGGCGGGATTTTTGTTCAGTCTGGACTGGAGAGTTCCCATGGTTGAATACGCGAAATCCCTTTTGGAAATGATGGGGCTTATGCGGGAAACCGAAAATAAAAATAAAGCGTCCGCGCGTACGAACACGGTCACCCAGAATCTGCCATTCTTTCACCGTTCAATGCGCGACTATTCGGAAATATACGAGCTTAAAGAAGAAGATTTGCGGTTGTTCAGGAACACGTTCGGTATGATGATAGGCGAAGACTATAAAATCATGGAGCAGTCGTTAATAGCGGGAATCTATTACGAACGCGGAGAGCTGGTTAAAGCTATGCGATTCGCGTTAAACGCATATTTTTCATGCGGGGAGGATACTCACCCCGAAACGGTATTTTCGGCGGCCATGATTTCGGCCTCCGCGTTATACGCGGCGGGAGCGTCGAAAGAGGCCGGGGATATAATGCGCGAAACCGAAATATTTACGGATAGCAAAGCCCGGTTTCTTCGTCCGAATTTTAAAGCGCTGCAAACCGGAACGGCGATTATATCGGGAAATATATCGTCGGCGAGGGAATGGCTCGATATTTACGCCTATAATTACGGTTCTGAAAATCAAGAGCCGCCGTTTTATCAGATATTCAGGCATTTTACGACCCTGCGTTCCTATATCGCCCTGGGAGATTACCCTAAGGCCGTTGATTTCGGGAAACGCCTGCGTAAGTTAGCCGGGGATTACAACCGTCCCCTCGATATAATCGAGAGCGGACTTCTTACCTCTCTCGCTTTATGGCATAATTCAGAAAAAGAAGAGGCGTTAACCTGTTTGGAACGGTCGCTGTCGGTCGCCATGCCGTACGGGTTTAAGCAGATATTTATAAACGAAGGAAAAGAAACCCTGCCGTTATTATGGGAGCTGCGCAAACGCCCGGATATAAATAAAAAAAAATCCGGAGATTTTATTTTATGGCTGGATAAACTTACGGAAGAAATATATAAAAAATATAATCTGTCAAAACTGCCGGAAGAAAAAACGCATAATCTGTCAGTCCGTCAGCTCGATATGCTGAGGTATCTCGACGGCGGAATGTCGTACCGTGAAATCGCCGTCGAAACCGGCTTAAATTACGATACCGTAAAGACCCACGTCAGGCTCGCGTACAAACGCCTCGGCGTCCATAACGCAAACGAAGCCGCGGTAAAGGCAAAGGCTCTCGGTCTGCTGTGAAATTATTGACCTCAACCCATCTCTCTCGTTATGCTGCGTATCCAGCGGCGGCTCTTTACCCGCCGTAAAACGACCGGGAATTTAAACAATTCGTCGCATACGAGGAACGCGTAAACGAACGGTACGCTTAACTTAAAATAATACGCGGCCAGAAATCCCAACTGAATCGAGATGAAATAC
>Ga0099364_10006682_pt1 | contig 16719 bp, 20 predicted proteins | sample TergutTh196P3_FD_73070 | JGI IMG/M metagenome (GOLD analysis project Ga0099364, IMG submission 73070) | Microcerotermes parvus P3 segment gut microbial communities from Pointe-Noire, Republic of the Congo - Th196 P3 | ecosystem: Host-associated > Arthropoda: Insects > Digestive system > Gut ... | reverse complement strand
CCGCAAAAAGCAACTCAGCATACCCGACATCAAGATTATCCTCAACGGCAGAGGTTATGACGTTTCGGAAGGGCTTGTCTACAGGGTTTGCGATGAGAATGGTTTCGCAAGGCTCCCCAAACGCAGTGTCTATACGCAATAATGCGATAAAATATTTACAAATATGATAAAATGCCGTAAAATTCCCCTAATGACTTAAACAAGGGGGAAATACAAATGCCGCGCACAGCTAAAATAGTAGAGTGTGATGCCAAGACACACAAGGAACTCACACGCATAGCGAACAGCCACAGCGAAGAACATCGAATCGTAAAACGCTCAAGAATGGTGCTTGGTTGTATAGAGGGCAAGCGGTTGATGGACATAGCTGCCGAGCTTGGGGAACACGAGGAAATCATCATTAAATGGCGAGACCGTTTCATAAACAAAGGCATAGCGGGATTGCTTGACGCTCCACGAAGTGGTAAACCTGTAACTTACGGCGATGAATGGAAAAAAGCTGTACTCAAAAAATTGGAAGAAACACCCCCAAATGGGTTGGCGCGGTGGGATGGCCCGACACTTGCAAGGACGTTAAATACTTCTGAGGATGCGGTTCAACGGTTTTTGAAGAAAGAAGGGATACAGCTTGCAAGAATGCGCACATGGTGTGTCAGCACCGACCCTGAATTTACTGCAAAAGCAGCAAATATTGTTGGTTTGTATCTCAATCCCCCGGAAAACGCCATTGTCCTAAGCATAGACGAAAAACCAAGTATGCAAGCATTATCCCGCACTACAGGGGTAATCAAAACATCAAACGGCAAAATAATGTCAGCCATAAAAAGCACATACAAGCGTAACGGCACTCAAAACTTATTTGCAGCACTTGAGGTTATGACAGGTACTATACATGGTAAAACGACCAAGACAAAAAAGCGCGTGGATTTCCTTTCGTTCATGGATGACTTATTGGAGGAATTGCCGCAAGGCGAAAATATCCACTACCATGCAATACTCGACAATTATTGCATACACAAACGTTGCGATGAATGGCTCGCCGCGCACCCGAATGTAACATTTCACTTTACGCCAACTTCGGCAAGTTGGCTTAATCAGATAGAAATATGGTTCGGTATCATGTCGCGCAAAGTGTTGCGTGGCGCAAGTTTTAACAGCACAGATGAACTTGTGCAGGCGATAATGGCGTATATGGAAGCATACAACGAAACAGCAGAACCTTTTGCCTGGAAGAAGCGCGAGGTGTGCGGTTCACAGATTAAAGATAATTTATCTAATTTACGCGGTTAAACACTAGTGCGGTGGTATATTAAGAATAACAATAGGGGAAGCGTACGTGTAAATAACAAAATCAAGCCAAAAATAGGTTGATTTAATACTATTAGTTATGTATGATAACTGCGGAGGTGTTAATCATGATGATCAATACAAGCAATATTGTTTCGATGACCGAGGCAAATCAGAATTTTTCTCGTGTAGCGCGCATGGTAGATGAAAATGGTTCTGTAATAATCCTGAAGAACAATACGCCGCGCTATTTACTGATTGATTTTAGTCAGGTAGAGCAGGAGCAAACCATGTCTGATGAGGATGTAATGAGCATTTCTCGCCGCATTATGGAGAAGAACAAGGAAGCCTATGAGGTTCTTGCGAAATGAAGAAGCTGACAAAAAAGCAAATACTAGTACTGCACCGCGAGCTGATTGAAGCCCACGGTGGTAGTGGTGGTATACGTGACGATGGCTTGTTAGAATCCGCACTAGCCGCGCCGTTTCAAACATTTGGAGGCCAGCCCATGTTTCCGACCGTTCAACAAAAAGCCGTTCGGCTGGGATATGGGCTGATAATGAATCATCCTTTTGTTGATGGCAATAAACGAATTGGCGCACATGCTATGCTGACCGTTTTAGCAATGAACGGGATAGAGCTTGATTACACGCAAAGGGAGTTATACGAGTTGATAATGAAAATTGCGGCAAGCGAAGCGTCATTTGAAGAACTGCTAAAATGGGTACTAGACCACGAATCTAAAAATAGGAAGTAGGTACTATCTGCATCCGGGCAAACGTCGTATAACAAGCGGCTTAGCGAAATGGCGGGAGGAGTGGTAACCTTAATTCTGCTGCTCCCTTTGACCACTGGTGATAGATTGGGTCACAGCACACCCAATCCGCCACTTCGCCAAGCTGCCGGGCGTTATGTGACATATACCCTACTGCGGTGGAAAACTGAGATATGCTTTTCAAGAATTCATAACGATACATGATTTATTACTCGAAGGAGGATTGGATAATGTTCAATTCAATGAGAAACCGTTAGCATTGCGAGTTATGTTGCGGAAATCCCGTATTATATTAACTCGCTCATATGAAACGAATTATGTAATATAGGAGGAGTATCTCATTGAATAATATTGTCGTATCGCCGGCGTGGAAAAAACAAATCATATTCTTTTTAGCCAGCCAAAACATTTCGCTCTTCGGCTCGTCTGTGGTCGGCTTCGCAGTTGTTTGGCACATAACACTGGAGACTTCATCTGGCTTCTGGATGATGCTTGCTACTGTATGTAACTTAGTACCGCAGGTACTTTTTTCCTTGTTCGCAGGAGTTTGGGCTGATCGATATAATCGCAAACACTTGATTATGCTGGCTGATGGGTTTATCGCATTGGTGACACTTGGATTAGCGATATCGTTTTTGCTCGGATTTCACAAAATAGAGTTGATGTTAATAGTATTGTCGGTGCGAGCTATCGGTGCAAGCGTTCAGACTCCTGCTGTTAGTGCGATTTACCCGCAGCTTGTGCCGGAAGAACGGCTTACCAAAGTGCAGGGAATCAACCAGACGCTAGGCTCGGTTTCTGCGCTTGTCGCCCCTGCCATTGGAGGATTTCTTTTAGGAACGGTGGGTATTGTGGGCGTATTATTAGTGGATGTTGTGACCGCTGCTATTGCCATAGTTGTAATTAGCTTTATTCATGTGGAAAACCCGCCCATGACGCATAAAAAACCAGTTTGGGCTGAAATAGGTGATGGCATATCGTATATCCGAGGGCATAAACAGCTTCGCAGGCTTTTTATTTGTCTTTTATTTACTTTCTTGTTCGTTACACCGTCATTTACCTTAAACCCTTTGATGATTGAACGCAGTTTTGGTAATGAGGTATGGCGGCTTACCGTACATGAAATAGTCTGGTCGAGCGCTATGATTGCAAGTGGAATTTTCGTAACCGTTAAGAGCAAGTTTTATGATAAACAGCGGACAATCGCACTGTGCATTGTGGGTTATGGCATTACGTTCATTTTTATAGGTTTATCATGGAGTTTTATATCATTTCTTGTATTTTTAGGTGTTGCGGGATTATTCTGGCCGGTGTGGTCAACGGCGCAAACCGTTTTCATACAGGAAACTGTCCCAACAGAGATGTTGGGGAGAGTGTTTTCTGTAGTTCACCTTATTATAACGGGTACTGTCCCAATTGCAATTCTTTTCTTTGGACCGTTAGCAGATGTTGTGCGGGTTGAAACCATTCTCCTGATAAATAGCATTTTGCTGGTGGCGGTGGGTGCGATATATGGATTTAGTAAGAAATAGCTGGACAGTTACTTTTTATAAACATTATCGACATCCGGACATACGGCGCACGTCCTAATCATCAATCGTCCTAATCATCAATCTTGATTGGCTCTTGATATAGTGCTATAATAATTACTATCCTTAATGATGTTTTGGCGAGGTGACGTTTTCGATGGAGTACATTCTAGGTGACATGATTTTTAACTGGAATGAGAAAAAGGCTGAGATTAACGAGCAAAAACATGGAGTTACATTTGAAGAAGCAGCAACAGCTTTCGGTGATGTAGATGCACAGATTTATGATGATGAAGGACATTCGGGAGAGGAGGAACGCTTTGTGTTATTGGGCATAAGTAAGATTTCCAGACTGCTAATAGTCTGCCATTGTTGTAGAGGGAGCGATGGTGAAATTATAAGAATAATATCAGCGAGAAAAGCAACAAAGCAAGAACGTCAAAAATATGAAGATAGAGGGTGATTTTATGAAAGATAATTATGAGCTTAAGAATCCGCGTAATAATCCTTATGCAGAGCGTATGAAAAATGGTTATACTATAATCATCGAGCGTGGTCCGGATAGCGATGAGCAAAAAGAGGAGCAAAATGTAAAACAAATTAATGTCCAACAACAGCCCTCCGTGTAAGCGTAGCCATCTGTAGCGTAGCGATATTGAAAGCATTATCTACATCCGGGCATGCGTCGTTTAACAGGCGGCTTAGCGAAATGGCGGTTTGTGTGGAAACCAGTAGTCTGCTGCGCCCCTCAACCTCTGTGACGCAAAGACGCCATTCTCAAGGCTGTGTCATTGCGTTTTTAAGGCCTTCAAAATCGAGGTAATCCTCGATAAATTGTTTTCGCAAAAGGTCGAGCGGGACGAATTCATTATACTTTCCGTCGATTTGCACCTTATCTGGCAGCGGCAGGCCATAAAGGTCGAGGTCGCTGGAAATGATGTCTTGGATGATTTCTTCCAGCTCCTCTTTCGTCCCGTCAAAGACCGCTTCCAAATAAACGCTTGTGATCCACGGGAGCTTGCTTTTGATTTTTCTGTGCCGCAAGGCATAATTCAACGTCATAAGCTGCCTTGTCCCCACCCAGGGGAAAATGGCGTATTTCCTGTCCGAGAGCGGGGTCACGAGATTATCCAATATGCCGCTGTTGCGGGCAATATACCGGATTTCGGCAAGGCGCTCCTTGCAGCGCGCGCTTAAATAATGATGCTCATCGTCATCAATTAATATGCTTCGGACTTTGCGGACAAGCACGGTATGAATTTCGGCGGTGAAATCCACATCCCAATCCACCAGCGAGACTCCCGGAACCCGCTTAACAAAAATGACTTTCGACTTTTCGTTGACGTCCACCGTTTCCCAAGCCATTCCCGCAAGCGCAAAACGGACGCCGACCGGATAAACCTTGTCAACCGTGCCGATGGTGCGGTTTTCATCTTTAACAAGCAGATATTCCGGCGTGATGAACACCGTCAGGAATTTATGGCTGTTGACGATCTTCTCGCCCTCTCGCCCTATGATTAGCCCGCCGTGTTCGGTGCGCTGAAGCTGATCCGTGTCTATCATGTGCAAGAGCAATCTCTTATAATCGTCCTGAGGGATGTTCTTAAAACTCCCTAGGGAAAGAACTGTCTGGGCCAGCCCCGCCGGAGACATTTCACCATTGCTTTTCAGGCAGCTCATTGTTTGATGATACAGGAGGTTGTAAGCGTGATTATGCGGCGGGATCGGCTCCATCCAATGCTCCTTTAAATAAAGCTCGATGATGCCGATCGTCCGGATGAACTCCCAATTTATCGGACCAAGTATTGCGTCGGAGTTGATCCTTATGTTCTCCACAAAAGTGAAAAGCAGTTGAGGGACCTGGCCGCGCCGCCCGCACCTGCCCAGACGTTGGGCAAAACTGGAGACGCTGAGCGGTGCGCCGACTTGCACGGCCTGGTCGAGAGAGCCGATGTCGATGCCCAATTCCAGCGTAACGGTGGCGCCGGTCACTATTTTTTCGTCCGCGGACTTCATTTCATCCTCTGTGTTTTCACGCAGCAGAGCCGATACGTTCCCATGATGCACCCTGTAGACATCGGGCGCTTTGTTTTTCAGGGCGATCTCGCGCAAATGCGCCATGATAAACTCTGTCTCTTCCCTGCTGTTCGTAAAAATAATGGTCTTTTTATCCAACGTCTGCTTGAAAAGATATTCGTAATGCTCACGGTCGCCGATATCCCCGGAATCGACGCTGACAACATTGCCGCTGCCGTCCCTTTCGACCAAGTCCCGCTGATCGGCGTAGTTTACAAAACGTTCGACGTGCAGCCTGACGCGCTTTTTCCCTTCCTCCGCAATTGGCGCCGCGCATTCCCTGCCGGTGCCGGTGTTGAGCCAATTCTGCGCCAGGGAGACGTCGCCCAAAGTGGCGGACAGCCCGATTCGCCTCGGGTTTACGCCTGTCAGCAATTTCAGCCTCTCCAAAACGCATAAAAGCTGTAGCCCCCGGACGTCGCGCATGAAATAATGGACCTCGTCGATAATGACAAACCGCAAGTCGGAAAACATCGAAAGGCATGCGCCGCGCTTATTCGTGATTAGGCTTTCCAATGACTCCGGCGTGATTTGAAGCAGGCCCTCCGGTTTTTTGACAAGCTTATTCTTTTGCGTCTGCGACGCGTCCCCGTGCCACTTAGTAACCGGGATATTGGAGTCAAGGAGCATCTGCTCCAACCGCTTGAACTGGTCGTTTATTAACGCTTTCAGCGGCGAGATGTACATGACGCCCACCGAGCTCGAAGGCTTATGATACAGCTCGGTCAATACAGGCAAAAAAGCCGCTTCCGTCTTTCCGGAAGCCGTGCCGGAAGAAAGCAGGAGGTTGTCGCCGCTGTCGAAGATGACTTCGCAGGCCGCCACCTGATTCCCGCGCAGTTCCTCCCACTTGTTGTTATAAATAAAATCCTGAATAAACGGCGCAAGCCTGCTAAACACGTCCATGTCTTTTTATCTCCATATATTCCTCACTGTGCGCCCTCCTTTGCCCAAGTGGTTAGCTTCTTTATCCACCGATCAAAATGTTTGCACTTTGCTGAAATTCCGTCAATCCCAATGTTAAGTGCGACTTTTGTGCCGTCGTTCACTTTTGAATAGCCCGGGATAATTTTCTCAATACGCTTAGAAGGGGAAGTATCGAAAGAGTCGTTAATATGTTCGGGCGTTTCAAAACTATCACAGATGTTTTGAAGCTCGGCGAGCTGCTTCTCGTTTGCTATACCATCAAATGCAGACGTTCGCGCGAAAAGCAGCCCCTCATGCTCATGTACAGTCAAGTTGAAGAGCAGGTTATCCAAGTTGCCTAAATCTTCTTCCACGGTCCTTTCGATGTGCTGCGCTTTTTCGTAAAGAGTACCGGTTGCGTTAGCAACGCCCTGTGTATCACTAGGCAATCCGTAATAATCCAGCATGGTTGTTATGGTTGCTGTCGGATCGCCTTTGCAAAGCCTTATCAGGTCTTTTTTAATTATGTTGTAGCGGCTCACTCCGCCCGCTCCTTTTGGCGCAGCAGAAACATTCATCTTCCACAAATAAGGAGCAAGAACCGCTGTAACAAATTGCTCCTCGGTAGGTCCTTCGCAGTAGACTATCAGGCGTTTCATCGTGCGAACCTCCCCCCGAAGATATTTTTATTCCATAATTCCCCTAGCGAATAGTCATCCAACCAATCTGCAAGTTGCTGCGGAGAAAGCCTGTCATAAATTCTCTTAAAATCTGAACCGTTTTCGTTTTTGTCTACCACAACAACGTCTTCCGGGTCAAAATTGTTGAGAAGTTCAACAGATTGCGTCGCTAAGATGATTTGCTTATCAACCGCCGCCTTTTGCACCATTTCAGCAAAAATCGTTATCGCAAAAGGATGAAGACCAAGTTCCGGCTCGTCAATAATGATTGTAGCCGGTTGTAGTTTTTTTGGCTGCAACAGCAAAGTTGCAAGGCAAATAAAGCGCAATGTACCATCAGATAACTGTGACGGGTTAAATATTTCCTCACAGCCTTTTTCTTGCCAACGGAAAAAAATAAGTTCTTCGTTATGCTCATTGGGTTCTAATATGAAATCCTTGAAATACGGAGCTATCATTTGCACAGCCCAAAGAATATTGCCGTATTCCGCCGGATAATGCTCCCTCAAACGATAAAGGAAAGCGGCAAGATTTGAGCCATCCCACTGGAACACCATGCTGTTTGACACGTTGTGTTCCCATTTTATTTTTGATGTCGAGCCGGTATCTTGAAAATGATACAAGCGCCATTGGTTTTTAGTTAATAGGTTATACGCACCACGCCATTCCTCGCTGATTCTTCTTGACTCATCTATGGGAGAAGGCTCTTCATAAAGAAACACGCGGTTGTTTTCAGTGATTCCAAGTTCAAAGCAATAGCTGTCCGCCGCTCCAAAATAAAACTCCATCAAAATGTTGTCTGTAGTTTTTACTCCATTATGAAACAGAGAAGTTGCTCCTTTTTTATGAGCGTATATTTGTAGACTTTTTGCTAAGATATTTTGCAGCAATGTAAACACTGAAATAAAATTCGATTTACCCGCGCCATTCGCCCCAATAAGCACATTGATATTTTTCAGCTCCAAGTCGCAAGCTTTAATAGACCTAAAACCCTTAATAACAATCCGGCTTAACTGCCCCTGTCTTTGTTCGCTCATCTCTGCCCCTCCTGCTCAAAAATCCGCTTTGTGGCTTCAATCAAATCCTTTGTTTCGTCAGTAACGGCAAGCTCGTCAAGCATAGCCACAAATTCTGTCTCTTTCTGTTTTATCTGTGTATTCAAATCAGTCATCTCCAGACTGAACGCCACAATTTCGATTTGCTCCTCAAACAGCTCACTCCACGTACTCCATCATGCCTGCCTCGACCCAGGCATCGAAGAGGGCTTTTGCATCCTCTTCCACATTGCCTGAGAACGTCAGGCTTTTCCCGAGCAGCCTTTTATATCTGCCGTGCAAATGATCCAGGCAATTTTTCGGGGTCATGTCGTCCGGCCCCCAGCCGCCATCGCACATCCCGACCGCAATCTGCTCCGCAGTGCCTTCGTAAATATCGCCGTTTACTTGAATTTTCATGGTGTTTTCTCCTTGTTTTATTCCTTTTTCTTGGGTTCGTGTGGACGGTCGCCCCTACAATTGTCATTTTTTTACTGGTTTTTTGTTGCCTGTGGCGCTTTTTGCTTTTGCGGTTTCCCCGGTTAAGCTGGCTTTCATTGTCTCTTCGATGGCATCTTGCTCGCTTTGCGCTTTTACCGCCCCTAGCTCTGTCATAAAACCATCGAATGAGATTTCTGCTTTGGCTGTGGATTTTTCGGCGGCGGGGGTGAGCATGGTTTGGGTTTTTACTTCCCCTTTTTTGGTTGTGGTTTCCAGCTCTTCTAGCGTAAGTTCTTCAATTTCCATAAGCTCGTCGTATTTAGCCCAATTATCGTAGGTTTCGGTGGGCGGTGGGGTCGGGATTGGCTGCGGCACTGGTTGCGGTTGACCGGTAGGCTGAGGTTGTGAAGCAGGCTGCGACTGGGTTTGCTGCGGTTGTGTTTCCTGCTTTGTTTGCGGCTGTGGTTGCTGCGTGGGCTTTGGCTCAGATTGCGCTGCTTCTTTCTTTGGGGCGATGCCCCTTTCTTGTTCTATTTCCTCTATCAGCGCTTGCCGCCTGCTTTTGCTTTCCTGTAATTTCTCTGGGGACGTGCGCTCTAAGAATTGCTGTTTTAGCCAAGCGATTTCCTCATCTACCATTTTTATGCAGCTTGTAGGATGGACTTGATCAGCTTTATTTTCCGGGAAACCAAAATACTCGGCAATTTCTTTTTTATACTGCGTGCGGGTTTCTTTTGCCAAATTTGTATCAACATTACCCTTAGCCGTGCAGAGTAATTTATTGCTCCCTTTTATATATTCTATCGTATGCTTATCAGCCATGTCAGCGGCTAATCTCTTTAATCCTTCCAATCTTTCGATTTCTGCTTCTAATTGCCCGGATGCTCCTTGTGTATCAAATTCACCGCTGAGGTATTCCTCTTTTACCTTTGCCAAACATTCGTCAGACAGGGAGCGTAACAGCACCCCTGCTTGGTTAATGTCATCATCGCGGCTATGGCGCAGCCAATTGTCATATTGCTTCCTGTTATCCAAGCCTATTGAAGATGACACATTGCGAAAGCCCGTACTATATAGATACCAGTCTGCTAAAGCATCGGAGCCTAGATCCAGACCTAGCCTTTGCTCATTATACACGATATATTTTTCAAAGGACCAAGACCGTCTTTGAATTAATCTCTCTTTTTGTGTAGGCACAAGACTCGAAGTGATGTTCTCCATATCCTTAAGCGCTTGCAAGGCAAGATTCGGGTCGTTTACTAATTCTTTTGTAAACAGCGAGTACTCCACCCCGTCGAGAGCGTTGCCGTTTGTGTACTTTCCATAATTTTCATAGTATCTGGCGAATTCCGGCGTGGCTTTCTGCGGCTCGGGGCTGAGATTTCCCGTGATGAGTCCGCGTGTTTGCATATGCTCATCCCCGCCCAAGCCTATTGCGGTAAGGAACTCGTCCATAGTTTTCTGCGGGGACTCCCCAATCCTCATAAGAGGCGGTAGTTTTACGTTCAGCTTGCTGGCGGTTGTAAGCGCGACCGAGAAAGCCGCATTTGCCCTTAGTTCCTGCGTGGAAAAGCGGGTAAGCCCGTTATATAAGCGAAATTCCACGGTACCGGGATTAATGAGCGCCACATAGTTAAGGCTCTTAAACCTATCTTCTTCATCCGCTGTATTAGTAAAAGCTTCAAATCTGTCTTTTTCATTGTTTGCATTAAGCGCTTGGCTTAGTGCTTCTTCGCTTAGCTTCTTGCAAAACTCCTCTTCTCTGCCCGAAGCCACCGCGAATCCTTTGTGGATTACGTCTTGGGTTACGAAGTAGTTTGCGTACAGGCGGACGAGGGGATTCTCAAACCCGTCTTTGTCGTTTGCCATGTCATCGGCATTGACATGGATATGGTTGCTGCATGAGCCGTCAATTTTATAGTATCTTCCTTCTTCGGTTTCGCGCTTGGATGCTATAATATCCACTACTTCTTCAAGGTACGATATTTCGTCAAAACGCAGCTTTGGCGACACCAGCTCCCCCGTGTCCTCAAGCCTGCCATTCAAACTTGGGTCCGTGTCTATCCCCCATGTGATCTTGCGGCCATTTATTTCCGTGTCTATGTTCTTCTGCCTGTATTCCTTTTGCCCTTTGCGCCTATCGGTCGCGGCCGCGCCTGTTTTCGCTTCTATGATTTGCGTGATTTGCGCGTGTGGTACTATCATCTCGATTTCCGCGCCGAAATACTGCGCGCCTAGCTGGTTTTTCAGGTCCTGCGGGGTCAGCTTGCGCGTTTGGGGTGTGGTTGTTCCTGTTCCTGACATTTTGTTTGCCTCCCGTCGGCGAGCTTCGCTCAAAATTCATTATTCATATCAAAGTCCCAAAGTGGGACTTTGATAACCGGTTATGCTTGATTATACGCGATTGCATATAAAGTAGCTCAATCCACGTACTCCATCATGATTTTCTGCACATCAAAAGCATTTTGCGCATACATATTGCCGTTGCTTTCACATTGTGTTATGATGATAGTCGCAAGCGACTTGTAGAAGTTATTATGGCACTAGTGAAAGGGTAATACAATGGAGTTCTTTGTGAATATAACATGGCATGACGATGAAAGGGTATGGATTGCTCAATCCTCTAGCGACAAATACGCAATGACGACAGACCATAATTCATTCGATGCGTTATTAGAAAGAGTGAAAGTAATCATGGAAGACATTGCCGAAGTGGAACTTGACTACAAAGGGGATATAAAGCTGCTGTTTAATGTGGAGCAATATGTAGTCAATATGAGGATGGTGACGGCGTAGTGGCTGATTATACTAGGCTTGTTCTAAAGATATTGTCGGATAATGGGTGTAGTTTCCTAAGACATGCAAAAGGCTCTCATAGTATGTGGTACAGTCCAATTGCGAACAGACCATTTGCCGTTGTAAGCGCTATTGAAAACAGACACACTGCGAACAAAATTCTTAAAGATGCCGGAATCAATAAGAAAGTTTAAATAAAGCCGGGTGGCAGGCGACCGGGGACGGTTGCCCAGTGGGCTGCGGCTCTGGCTTTAGCTCCGGCTCCTGTTATGCAGATGGTCTAGGCAGTTTTGCGGGGTCATGTCGTCCTGCTTCGAAGTTGCCTGTGGTTTTCAGTGCCGTATGTACTGTAACTAATCAAGCATTTGTAGGTGAACTTTACGGTTGCTTGTATTGATAACTAAGGCTATTCGTGTTACAATATATGCAAATCATCATAAAGGAGCGATAGATTATGGCACAGACTACCGTAAGCATACGTATGGATGAAAACTTAAAAAAGCAACTGGAATGGCTTTGCGGCGAGCTTGGGATGACAGTATCGACCGCTGTGACGGTTTTTGCTAAAACCGCTGTACGTGAACAGAGGATTCCTTTCGATTTGCAGATAGCCTCAACAAAACCGTCAAAAGCAATGGAAGATATGACCAAAGAAGAGTTTGACGCGAAAATCAGAGAAGGCCTGGATGCAATTGCGGCAGGGCGAGTACGTTCAGCAAAAGAGGCTCATCAAGATTTGCGGAGGAACTATGAGGCATGAACGAATGGACTGTTGAAATATCCTCTCCGGCTGAAGCTGATATAAACGGTATTTATACCTACATAGCTGAAACGCTTCTTGAACCTGTTGCGGCATTGCGTCAAGCAGACCGTATTTATGAGGCGATTTTTACGCTTGAAGAAATGCCCGAACGGTGTCCGTTGCTTGCAGATGAGCCATGGCGTTCTAGAGGACTACGCCGATTAATTGTGGATAGTTATTCCGTGATTTACGAAGTGCAAGAAGCCATAAATACTGTGTCAGTTGCTGCTGTCATATATAGCAAACGCGACATTAGCGCTGTATCATTTGAATTCTGACATAGAAAGCCGATATAAATTACATTAAGCAGCTCAATCAGCCAAAAGATGCGCCTATTATATGTTTTCTGCACACCAAAAGCAAGAGCAAGCAGATATTCCCATTGATTATCATTGCTCCATCGTGTATAATAAGGTTGTGGTAGATTTTACCCGATTTGAGGTGTTGGCATGGAATATATAAGTAGGGATATCGAGCCGCTGCTCTTGGAGGTTTCAAAGAGCTATTCTGCAGTTATGCTAACCGGCCCGAGGCAGGTTGGCAAGACTACTACGCTTAACCGCTTGCTGGGCGAGGGCCGGCGGTTTGTTTCGCTTGATAACAGAGAGAACAGGCATCTTGCTCAAACAGACCCGGAATTGTTCTTGTCGCTCCACAAAGCGCCCGTGGTCATCGATGAGGTGCAATACGCGCCAGAGCTGTTCCCTTATATCAAAATGGAAATCGACAACGGGGCTCCCGCCGGTAGTTATCTGATGACAGGGTCGCAAATGTATCATTTAATGAAACTAGCCGGGGAATCGCTTGCCGGCCGTGCGGCGATTTTGCGTATGTCCGGCCTTTCTCAGCATGAGATTTACGGCAGCGGCGAATGTATGCCTTTTAAGGTGAAGTTGGATGCCTTGCAAAAACGTGCCGCCTATGGCCGGCCCACGGATGTGTCAGGCCAGTACGAGCGCATATGGAATGGCTCTCTCCCCGCGCATATCAGCGGGAAGCACTCTAACAGGGATGTGTTTTACAGCAGCTATATAGACTCCTACATCGACCGCGATATAAGGGATATGGTTGCCTTAAAGGATGAGTTCCTGTTCCGTGATTTTGTGCGCGCAGCAGCCTGCCGCGCAGGGCAGACGCTTAACATACACGCAATTGCTGATGATGCGGGCGTTTCGGACGAAACTGCTAAGATGTGGCTCGGCTATATGGAAAAATCAGGAGTTATCTTTTATCTGCGCCCGTTTTCCAACAATCTTCTTCACCGTACCGTCAAGAAAATGCCTAAGCTATTCTTTTTCGATACAGGCTTGGTGGCGTATCTCACTAAATACTCATCGCCTGACGTATTGCTTAACGGCGCTATTAACGGCGCTGTCTTGGAAAACTATGTGGTGTCAGAAATCATAAAAAGCTACACGAACAACGGGCTGGAATGTTTCGCGTATTATTACCGCGATAACGACAACAAGGAAGTTGATATGATTCTGGAAATCGACGGTGAGCTTCACCCGCTGGAAATTAAGAAAACCGCTTCACCATCGCCCGAGTTGTCGAGATTTTTTAAAGTGCTGGATAAAGCAAGCCTGCCGCGTGGCACAGGCGCGATTATCTGCACGAAGCAGGAACTGTCTGCCATTGACCGCAGTACGGCGATCGTACCGGTCTGGACGATATGATACTCAATTAGGGTAGCTCATAGGTCTAAATAACTCCGACACGCATCGAGAACTGCCTTACGTGCCTTCGCATCCGTAATCATCCCGACATGCCTAATCAAACGATTGTGAGATACCGTTCGGATTTGCTGTACCATTACGACGGACAGCTTAGGAAGACCCGTTACAGACATATCCATAAGAATCTCTGTTGGATATATTTTATCGTCAGGCTTGACTGAGGAAAAGGGCAATACCGTGGATACCGGCAGGTTATGGTTTACGGCATCTGTAGATATAACAAGCACGGGGCGCATCCCCATCTGCTCACTTCCTACAACAGGGTCTAAGCAGCAATAATAAATTTCCCACTTGTTTACCATTCCCCCGCTACCTCGCTGTCAACCATTCTGAAATCCTCACTGCATCCGATGGAGCGGTCCAGAAAGGCTTTGTCGCTTCCGGCTTCCCGCATCAACGCCTCATATTGCGCCGCTTTTCGGTTTTCTATGTATTCGCGAAGAGCTTCGTTTATGGCATAGTTTACAGAAGGGATTTCTTTTTCCTTTGTCATTTCTTTCAGGTTTTCAACATAAATAATGGGTAAAGTAGCTGTGAACCGCATAGTTTCCAATTTCATTATCAACACCTCCTTGCGGCAAGATAAGAATACAATATTTCATCACATATGTCAATGCAATATTGACGCAATTAACGATGCGCATATTGATGATCACTGCCTAGGGGCATCAAGGGTTGACAAAGAGTTCATTTCGGATATAATAGCATTATAGTCTCATATCAGCCGAAAGGAATGATGGCATGTCATATATAAAACGAGATATGGAAGAAGTATTTTTGCGGACTGCCGAGCAGTTTAAGGTTGTTTTAGTGACCGGGCCGCGTCAAGTCGGCAAAACTACAATGCTGAAAAAACTTATGGAGGGGACAGTCAGGAAGTATGTGTCCCTCGACGATATAGTATCGCGGGATTTAGCAAAAAACGACCCGAAAACGTTTGTGGAAACATACCCTCCGCCTGTTTTTATTGACGAGGTGCAATATGCGCCTGAATTGTTCAGCTATATCAAGATTCAGGTTGATAACAGGCAAAAACCCGGTGATTATTGGCTTTCGGGTTCGCAGGTATTCCGCCTTATGCGCGGCGTAAGTGAGAGTTTAGCCGGGCGCGTTGGTTTGCTAGACTTGTTTCCGTTGTCGCAAAACGAGATTTTTAACAAAAAACCATGCGTTCCGCTGGATACAAACTTTGATAATCTCAAAGATAGAGCAAGCAGTATTCCCGAGGCCTCCCCCGTTGACATCTTCGCGCGCCTTTACAACGGCGGCATGCCACAGGTTATCGCAGCCGGAACAGACAGCCGGGATCGGTTTTTTGACAGCTATATCCGCACATATATTGAGCGTGATGTCCGCGACTTGTCTGGCGGCATTGATGTGCTGAAGTTCCATCGCTTTATGGTTGCGGTTGCCGCTCGGACAGCTCAGTTAGTAAACTTCAAAGCTATAGCTGACGATGCGGAAATTGACCAAGCGACGTCAAAAAACTGGCTCAATATTCTGGAAACCTTGGGGCTTATTTTCTATTTGCACCCTTATTCAAATAATCTCCTCAAACGCACAATAAAATCACCGAAACTCTATTTCTATGATAGCGGGTTGGTTGCCTACCTAGCGCGCTGGAATAGCGTAGAAACACTGATGAACGGCGCGCAAAGCGGGGCATTGCTTGAGAATTTTGTGGTTTCCGAAGTGGCAAAGGGGTATTATAATAGTGGAAAGATGCCGTTTTTGCACTATTTCAGAGATAAGGACAACAAAGAAATCGACTTGCTTTGGGAAGAAAACGGAACGCTTTATCCGCTCGAAATAAAGAAAACTTCCAATCCTGACGTTCGTTTGACGAAAGTGTTTCACTTGCTTGAAAAAAGCGGCAAAATCTTAGGCAAAGGCGGGGTCGTGTGCCTATACGATGATTTTCTGCCGCTTAATAAGGATAATGCCATTATTCCAATCAGGTGTGTGTAAAGCACCGCCAAGGGGCCCGGCCTCTAATACCCCAATCCCAACGTGCACCTCCTAGCCGCAGCCCCTGCTTTTTCCGCCGCTTCTTTAATGCGGGCTATGTAACCGCCCTTGAAGAACAGGCAAACAGCCCTGTCGGGGTCCATCAGCTGCCCTCCGCAGTCTACAGCCGAGGCGCGGCAGCCGGCGCAGCAAAGATACTTATGCACGCAAGAAGCGCACTCTTCGTTTTGCTCCAGATACCGGTCCACGGTCGTTGTTATCAGGTTCAAGTACGCCGAATCGCACAGGCATGCCGCCAAACCGATTTCGGTAATCAAAGGGAACTCTTTTTGAACATCCAGACCGGACAGAGACATACACGGCAGCACGCGCCCCTCAGCCGAAATATACATGACGCTCCGCGCATGTGCGCACACCGACTGCCGCCCCGCATCCTCCGCCCCCGTTGACTTGACCGATGGCAGCATATACTCCATCGACCCTTTTTCAGCCATAAAGAAGCCGCCGAGCTGCAAGGCTATAGGCGCACCGTCCTCAAAAAATTTAGGTATGTATTCAAGGTAAGTCTCAAACAGTTCTTCCAGAGTTAGGGTATCTTCACCGGCATTTTTGATCCAATCCCCCGAAGCGGATGCAGGGGTCGCCTTGAGGCTGCCAACGGCCAGCGACGCCAAAAGGTTAATGCTCTC